>Ga0316206_1000039_pt1 | contig 301634 bp, 283 predicted proteins | sample 6monthpyrite_MG_FD_204942 | JGI IMG/M metagenome (GOLD analysis project Ga0316206, IMG submission 204942) | Microbial mat bacterial communities from mineral coupon in-situ incubated in ocean water Damariscotta River, Maine, United States -... | ecosystem: Environmental > Aquatic > Marine >...
GTGCAATGGATTCTCGATCCGTAGCGGCGGCGACTGGTGCTTGCACAGGAACGACCGGCGCGATTTTTTCTTCTACGGGAGGCGCTGTTGGTTCCGGAGATGCCGCGACAACGGATTGAGGCGTCGTCGGGATTTCCTGCGGCGCGCTGGATACTTCGCGGCGTTCGCGGCGTCCCCCACGGCGGTTGCGTCGTGAACGCTGCTCGGCGGCTTCCGCTGGCGGCGTTTCCGTGGTGGGCTGAGAAGGTCTCGGCGCTGTTTTCCTTGCGGGCTGGGTGGGGCGCGCTTCCTGACGGTTCCTTTGTTGGATCGGCCGCCGCGTTGGCCGGTTCTCCGACCCTTGCGCACGCGGACCGCGGCGGTTGGTTTCCGCTGGCCGTTCGCGTTTCGGCGAATGCGATTTTGCTACGGGCGACTGAGCGCCGGCGCTCAGTTTCTGGAACCATTTTTTAACCGTGACCAGCCAACTGGACGCCTCGGGATGAACTGGCGCCGGCCGTTCAGGCGTCACGCCTTTCACCATCGCTTGCTGGCGTGGAGTTTTCGCTTCGGCGGCTGCCGGTTTTTGCTCTTCGCCGGCTGTTGGCGTTTCTGCCATTTGATAGCTGGGACGCGCGTATTCAGGACTGCCCAATTCGTCGGAGCGGACACGGGTAATGGTGTAGTGTGGCGTTTCCAAATGAATATTAGGAATTAATACGATGTTGATTTTCAGCCGGGATTCGACAGCGTGCATTTCCCCGCGTTTCTCATTCAGTAAGAACGTGGCCACGTCCACCGGCACTTGGGCATGCACGGCAGAGGTTCCTTCCTTCATGGCCTCTTCCTGGAGGATACGCAGAATATGCAACGCAGAGGATTCGATACCCCGGATATGACCGGTGCCATGACAGCGGGGGCAGGGGATATGGCTGGTTTCCCCCAGCGAGGGCTGCAATCGCTGACGGGATAGCTCCAGCAGACCGAAACGGGAAATCTTGCCCATTTGTACCCGCGCACGATCGTGATGGAGCGCCTCACGCAGACGATTTTCCACTTCCCGCTGATTGCGCTGGCTTTCCATGTCGATGAAGTCAATGACCACCAACCCGCCCAAGTCGCGCAACCGGAGCTGGCGCGCTACCTCGTCCGCCGATTCCAGGTTGGTCGTCAGCGCGGTCTGTTCGATGTCTGTGCCGCGCGTCGCCCGCGCGGAGTTGACATCGACGGAGACCAGCGCTTCGGTATGATCGATGATGATTTCTCCGCCAGAAGGCAACTGTACTTCGCGCGCAAAAGCGGTTTCAATCTGATGCTCAATCTGAAAGCGGGAAAACAGAGGGATGTCGTCTTGGTAGAGCTTGACCTTGTTCACGTTCTGCGGCATGACGTGACTCATGAACTGCACGGCTTGTTCGTAAATGAACGAGGTATCGATCAGGAGTTCGCCGATATCCGGTTGGAAATAGTCACGAATAGCACGAATGACCAGACTGCCTTCCTGATAGATGAGATAAGCGCCGCTTTGCTGCTTGGACGCGTTTTCAATAGCGTTCCACAGTTGCAGGAGGTATTTCAAATCCCACTGGAGGTCTTCCAGGCTACGGCCGATACCGGCGGTACGGGCGATAACGCTCATACCGCTAGGAACATCCAATTGCGCCATGATTTCGCGCAATTCGTTCCGCTCTTCTCCTTCGATGCGGCGCGATACGCCGCCGCCTCGAGGGTTATTGGGCATCAGCACCAGGTAGCGCCCCGCCAGACTGATAAAGGTTGTCAGCGCGGCGCCTTTGTTGCCGCGTTCGTCCTTTTCCACCTGGACGATTAATTCCTGGCCTTCACGCAATACATCCTGAATGCGCGCCTTGGACAGGTCGCCGCCCTCGGCGGCCTGAAAATTGCTCCGGGAAACTTCCTTGAACGGCAAGAATCCGTGCCGCTCCGAACCGTAATCGACAAACGCGGCTTCGAGGCTTGGCTCGATACGGGTGATAACCCCCTTGTAAATATTGCTTTTTTTCTGCTCTTTTCCTGAAGATTCGATGTCCAGGTCTATTAGTTTTTGACCATCGACAATGGCGACGCGCAGCTCTTCGGATTGCGTCGCGTTAAACAGCATGCGTTTCATAAAGTTACTCTCCCGCGCTCTAATCACGGGAAAGACAAACCGCCCCCGCTCACCGGCGGAGATAGCCGTTAGAATGTATTAGTCATCTTAAAGATTCATCATGTGTTAGGGATCGCAATTAAAATAACTAACTAACTATTCACTAAAGGTTTGTCATGTTGTTTCCTTGCCGGCATCGGCAAGGAAACATAAATCCGCGAATGCTTTGAGCGCGCAAATCATTTACTATCGCTACTTTAACAGTTTGTGGTGAGCGAAATTAACCAAGTAATCCAATCCATTCATTCCCGTCAACCGGGATTCTCGACTTCGGCCGCCGCCGAAAATTCATGCGGCCGCCATAATAATCTAGCTTTATAATTATAAGCAAAATGATAGAGTTAATCAAAGGCCTCGTCACTAAGCTTACCATCGGCGAACAGGAGGCAGGGCAGCGAATTGATAACTTTTTGGTCAAGTGCCTGAAGGGGGTGCCGAAAAGCCGTATTTACCGGTTGCTGCGTAATGGAGAGCTACGGGTAAATAGCAAGCGCGTTACCTTTTCCTATCGGCTGCAACTTGGCGATAGACTAAGGATTCCGCCCGTGCGTGTCGCCGCATCCGTTAACAAGAGGCCGGCTGGGCCGGTGGCGCCGCGGCTGTCGCGTCTTACTTTGTATGAAGACGACACATTACTGGCAATCGACAAGCCGGCAGGCATCGCCGTGCATGGCGGCAGCGGTATTAGCCGAGGATGCATTGAGCAACTGCGACTGGAGCGGCCGGATTGGAAATTTCTTGAATTGGTGCACCGGCTCGACCGAGACACCTCCGGCGTGCTGCTGCTGGCCAAGAAACGCGTCGCATTGACCGAGATGCATCGGTTATTGCGTGAAGGACAAGCCGACAAGCGCTATCTTGTCCTGGTGAAAGGGCAGTGGCGCGATGAAAAACGTAGCGTCCGTCTGGCGTTGCATAAATTCCTGACCCCTAGCGGGGAACGGCGGGTCGCGGTAAAGGAAGACGGCCAATCCGCCCACACGATACTCCGCCTCCAACAACGTTGGGAACATTTCAGCTTGTTGGAGGCCGAGCTGAAGACCGGACGCACGCATCAAATACGGGTCCATCTTTCCCATCTCGGTTTTCCTCTTGCCGGCGACGATAAGTACGGCGATTTTCAGTGGAATAAACAGTTGCAGTCCCGCGGATTGAAACGGATGTTTTTGCATGCCTGGCGGTTGAGCTTTCAGCATCCCGTGACAGGAGAACGTCTGCGTATCGAAGCGCCCTTGCCGGAGGCGCTGCACGCTTTTCTCAAGCGTCTTGACGCCTCGGATGCGGAATCCGTTGTTTTATCGAGCGCGGATTGATAATGCCGAAAAACTTCGATTTGCTCGTTTTCGATTGGGACGGCACCCTAATGGATTCAGCCGCCGCGATTGTTTCCTCCATTCAGTCGGCGTGCCGTGATATGGACCTTCCCGTGCCTAGCACCGCGGAAGCTAGCCATATTATCGGCCTTGGCTTGAATGAGGCCATCGCCGCGCTATTGCCGCAGTTGGCGATGCGTGACTATCCACGCTTTATTTCGTGTTACCGCCGCCATTTTCTATCCCGCGACCAGGAGATGCCATTGTTCGGCGAAGCGGTGGAGGCTATCTACGCGCTGAACGGCGCCGGATTTCTGCTTGCGATCGCGACCGGCAAAGGCCGGCACGGATTAGATCGTGTTTTACAATCCACCGCGCTGGCGCCTTATTTTCACGCGACGCGCTGTGCCGACGAATGCCATTCCAAGCCCCATCCCGCCATGTTGCTGGAAATCATGGAGATACTGGGGGCGGCGCCGGAAAGAACGCTGATGATCGGAGATACTTCCCATGACCTCCAAATGGCGGCCAATGCCGGTGTTTCGTGCGTAGCGGCTTGTTATGGCGCCCACCCGCGGGAACACTTGTTATGTTTTGCCTCTCTGGCCTATGCCAATGATTTTTCATCGCTTTACCGCTGGTTGCAGCAGAATGCTTGATCCGTGTTCGCTTGCACTATCCGGGGACGGTTGAATGGTGACCGTGATTCCAGGGTATACTGCGCCTCTGCCGTAAATTTATCGACTAAAGGATGCCTCTTATGTCGCAGCCGGATTCTTGGGAACGTGAAGTGCTGGAGAAAATCGCCACGCAGGCGTTGCAGGAGCAGCGTAAATCCCGGAATTGGAATATTTTCTTTAAATCGTTAACCTTTATTTTTCTGTTTCTTCTGCTGTTCAAATTTCTAGGTTGGTTCAACAAAGTCGATGTGCACCCAGGTAAACATACCGCGCTGGTGGATTTGCATGGGGTTATTTCGGCGAATAGCGAGGCGAGCGCCGATAACATTATTCACGGCTTGGACGCCGCCTTTAAGGATAAGAATACCAAGGGGGTTGTTCTACGCATCAACAGCCCTGGCGGCAGCCCGGTGCAGGCGAGTTATATCAACGGGGAAATCTGGCGGCTGCGGGCGAAATATCCCAATATCCCTATTTATACGGTCGTGGAGGACATTTGCGCCTCCGGCGGCTACTATGTCGCTGTGGCGACGAACAAGATTTTTGTTAACCCATCGAGTCTTGTCGGCTCTATTGGTGTGTTAATGGACGGCTTTGGTTTTACCGGCACGTTGCAAAAACTTGGCATCGAGCGCCGTTTGCTGACGGCGGGGAAAAACAAAGGGTTTCTCGATCCATTCTCGCCCATGGAACCGGCGCAGAAACAATACGCGCTGAATATGCTTGAAGAAATCCACCAAAACTTTATTAGCGCTGTGCGCCGCGGGCGCGGCAGCCGTTTGAAAGTAAATCAAAATACCTTTAGCGGCCTGGTATGGACCGGTAAAAAGAGCATCCAATTGGGACTGGCGGATGCCGTGGGCAGCACCGACTATGTGGCGCGGCACATTATTAAGGCGGACCGCATCGTCAATTATACGCCTCATGAAGGATGGGCGGAGCGCTTTGCCCGGCGTTTCGGCGCGGCTGCGACGGAGCGCGTGTACACGTTGGTTAGGTCTGCCGGATTTCAGCTGTATTGAAGTAAGCCGTGATGGGAAGTAGTTACCAGCCGATTTCCTGTGTCTTGCATGACCGCCTGGAATTTAGCGTATTGCGTAAAATCCCCCTGGTTCTGGAATATTACGGGGAAAATAACGCGGCTATCCGGGAGCGAGTGACGCCGCTGGATGTGCAAACCCGCGATGGCGCTGAGTGGCTGAAATTCCAGCGCGGCGACGGCTCCGCCGCCGAGATCCGCTTGGACGCCATGATTTCCATGCAAGAGGCGATTCCCTAACGCTTCACCTTGCATTAGGCGCGTAGAAAAGTTGCCGGTTTCCCTCTAAGTCCAGTGATGTTCCTTGCCATCCTTCGCCGGTTTTTCCCGTGTTGATGTCCTTGTACTCGCTGAGGCGTGTTAAATCGCCCGCTGGAGCCAATGTTAGCCAGAACGGCGCATGTATCGAGGACATCAGTCCACGGGGAGTAGTGACGGTAAAGCGCTTCGATGACTATCCGCATGGCGCTGCGCAGTGTAGGGCGTTACTCTCGATTTCACACAATCGGGGCATACACGAAGGCTTGTCCACAGGCAGGTAACGGTGAAACGTTGGCCGTTCAGTCCGAACGGCTATTAGCGCAAGCAGAATAGCGGAAAGTCTAGCCAAGGAAACAATAGCGGTGGCGTGGGAAAGGCTGGTCAATGCCGCTTTCCGATCCGTCGCCCTGTCACCGCCGGGCATTTAATTTCCGACATCTGCCCTAGGTTTTCCCGTCGATCAATTGCATCGCCGTGGCGGCCAATTTAGGGGGCGGCATGTGCGTGCTCAGCATCAGCGTGCAGACTTACCGGGAAGGATACCCAACTGCTGGGTCATGGTGCGTGGTTTTGGGGGGCTCTACCATCCATAAACGCGGCAAGAGATCGCGCCACTTCCCGCGCGTAGGGTGTGGGGTGGGGCGATGCGCGCTATGTCATCTCCCCCCACAGGGGAAAAAATTGAGATAACGCGTTCTGGGTGGAAGTAGGGGGCTGCGCGCATTGCGCCCCAATCCGCCTAAACGACGTCTACCCCTTCGTTGTGTAACATATCGACGAGAGCAATCAGCGGTAATCCAATCAGCGTGTTGGGATCGTCTCCCGACATTTTTTCGATCAGCACGATGCCTAAGCCCTCCGATTTCGCGCTACCGGCGCAGTTATAGGGTTGTTCTTTATCGAGATAACGCCGAATCAGGCCGTCGTCATAATGACGGAACTTCACTTCGAACGGTACAACTTGTGTCTGGCAATTGCCGCTACGACTATTGAGCAGTGTCAGCGCCGTATGAAAAACAACGCGCCGCCCCCGCATCCTTTGTAATTGCCGGAAGGCATTTTCATTAGTATGCGGTTTGCCGAGCTGAACGCCATCCAGGACGGCAACTTGATCGGAACCGATAATCAGCGCGGCGGGATAGGCTCCTGCTACCGCCGTCGCCTTGGCTACGGATAAACGGCGGGCGGTGTCTTGCGGGCGCTCTCCCTTGCGCGACGTTTCGTCTACCTCAGGCGCAGTAATCGCGAAAGGCAGTTGCAGCCGCGTCAGCAATTCCCGTCGATAGGGTGAAGTGGAGGCAAGAACAAGCGGCAGTTCATCCATTTCCGCGCTTACTCCGGCTGAATTTCGAGCAATGCCTCATCGGGTGTGACGCTGTCGCCTTTGTTAACATGGATGGCGATGATCGTCCCGGAAACCGGTGCCTGAATTTCGTTCTCCATTTTCATCGCTTCAATGACCAACACGGGATCGCCGGCGTTAACCTTGGCGCCGACGGCCACCATGACGTCGACGATGGTGCCTGGCATGGCGGTGGTGACGTGCCCCTGGTGCGTGGGGCGGGGACGTTTGCCGCCTCCTTGGGCCGGCGTCGCAGCCGTGGCGTTTTTCGCCTTGGCGGCGCTTGCCTCGGCGGATAATTCAATTTCGCTCAAGGTTTCGATCACAACTTCTTCCGGCACGCCATCCACGGAAACGTAGAAGGGACGTTTTTCTTCTCCCGCGTGGCCGGTTCCGGTCAGCTTGATATGGTAGGTTTCACCATGCAGGGTGATATTAAATTCATTGGGCGCGAAACGGGACGCCGTGGCGTTTTTGGCGCCAACTGGTAGCAGCGGTTCGGGTTTTAACGTCCCCGCGGCGCGTTCTTGGAGAAACGTCCGGCCCAGTTCCGGGAACATGGCATAGCTGAGGATATCTTCGTCGGTTTTCGCCAGATTTTCGATCTCGCCGCGCAGTTTATCTAACTCGTCTTCCAATAAGTCGGCGGGACGGCAGGTGATAACCTCGGCATTGCCAATCGCAATACTACGCACTTCGGAATTGATCTCGCCTGGTGCTTTACCATAACGGCCTTGCAAATAGTGCTTGACTTCAGTGGTAATGCTTTTATAGCGCGCGCCAGTCAGAATATTCAACACGGCCTGGGTTCCCACGATTTGGGAGGTAGGCGTCACAAGCGGCGGATAGCCTAAATCCTCGCGCACCCGAGGAATTTCCGTGAGGACTTCATCGATGCGGTGCAAGGCTTCCTGCTCCTTAAGCTGATTGGAGAGATTGGATATCATGCCGCCAGGCACTTGATTGACCAACACCCGAGTATCGACGCCGGTGAATTCCGTTTCAAATTGCCAGTATTTTTTCCGTACCTCCCGGAAGTGGGCAGCGACTTCCTGTAATACCGGCAAATCGAGTCCAGTGTCGTACTCCGTTCCCGCCAAGGCTGCGACCACGCTTTCGGTGGTCGGGTGGGAAGCGCCTTCCGAGAAAGAAGAAATACAGCTATCCAGAATAGTGGCGCCGTTCTCGACGCCCCGCAAAAAACTCATCGCGGCTAATCCCGAAGTGGCGTGACTATGCAGATGGATAGGAACGCCGATCGCTTTCTTCAGCGTCTTAACCAGCGCACCGGTGGTATGGGGAGTGAGTAATCCCGCCATATCCTTGATCGCAATCGTGTCGCAGCCCATGGCCTCAAGTTCTTGCGCCAGCTTAACAAAGTGGGGAATGTCGTGAACGGGGCTAGTCGTGTAGCTGATTGCGCCTTCCGCATGTTTCCCCGCGGCTTTGGTTGCTTCGACCGAAACGCGCATATTGCGTAAATCGTTCATGGCGTCGAAGATACGAAACACATCGACGCCATTGTCGGCGGATTTTTTGATAAAGGCGCGCACCACATCATCGGAATAATGACGGTATCCTAATAGGTTCTGACCACGTAGCAGCATCTGGATGCGGCTGTTCGGTAGCGCGTGGCGCAGCTTGCGCAGGCGCTCCCAGGGGTCTTCCTTGAGAAACCGAACACAAGTGTCGAAGGTAGCCCCTCCCCAGGCCTCTAGTGACCAAAAGCCAATGCTGTCTAGTTTCGGGCAAATAGGCAGCATGTCCTCGGTGCGCATCCGGGTCGCGATGAGTGACTGATGACCGTCGCGGAGGACGAGTTCGGAGAGATAAACGTTTGCCATGCATTAATCCAAATCGGTGTTCATCGAAAGAAGGCGGATTACAGTCCTTCGTGTGCCGCGATAACGGCGGAAATCGCCGCCGCCAGCAATTCCGGCGGGCGCCGGATAGTATAACCGACTAGTTCGGGATGGGTTTCCACAAAACTAGTATTGAAACGGCCGCTACGAAAATCCGGATTTCTTAGAATTTCTTGGTAGTACGGAATCGTGGTTTTTACGCCGTAGACCGTCATGTCGCCCAGCGCCCGCAAGCCCCGTTCGACTACGCTGCCCCAAGTCAGATTCCAGACGATCAACTTGGCGCACATGGAGTCATAATAAGGGGGAATCACGTACCCCGTATACATGGCGGCATCGGTGCGCACACCCGGGCCGCCCGGCGCGTAATAGCGGGTAATCCGCCCGAAACTGGGCAAAAATCCGTTCTGAGGATCCTCGGCGTTGACGCGGAATTCCATGGCGAAGCCGTTGTAGCGAACCTCTTGCTGAGTGTACTGCAAGGGCAAGTCGCTAGCGATCCGTATCTGTTCCTGAACAATATCGATGCCGGTAATCTGCTCGGTGATCGTGTGTTCTACTTGCAACCGAGTATTCATTTCCATGAAATAGAAATTATTCTCGGTATCTAGCAAAAATTCGACCGTGCCCGCATTTTTATAGTTAACTGCCTTGGCCGCTTGCACCGCCAGTCTGCCGATATATTCGCGCTGCGCCCGTGTTAATTGCGGGGAAGGGGCGATTTCGATGAGCTTTTGGTTGCGGCGTTGAATCGAGCAGTCGCGTTCGTAAAGATGAATCGCATTGCCGTGATTGTCGGCGAGTATTTGAACCTCGATGTGCTTAGGGTTGACCACGCATTTTTCCAGAAACACTTCGGGCTTGCCGAAGGCTTTGCTGGCCTCGGACACAACCCGCTCGTAGTTTCTCAGTAGTTCGTCCTCGCTGTTGCACCGCCGGATGCCACGCCCGCCGCCGCCGTTCGTCGCTTTTAACATCACCGGATAACCAATCCGTCCGGCTAGCCGACGCGCCTCCTCGACGTTCGGGAGGTTGCCCTCGCTGCCGGGGATAACGGGGATTCCCGCGTGAATCATGGCTTGCCGCGCCATGATTTTATCTCCCATCCGCTGGATGACCTGCGCGGGTGGACCAATAAATTTAATGCCGCGCCGCGCGCAGATTTCCGCTAACACCGGGTTTTCCGATAGGAACCCATAGCCGGGGTGAAGCGCATCGCAGCCGGAGGCCACGGCCAGATTGACGATATTATGGGCATTCAGATAGCCAATGACCGGATCCGTGCCGATGTTATACGCCTCATCCGCCTTTTTTACGTGTAAGGCATGGCGATCCGCGTCCGTATAAATGGCCACCGATTTGATTCCCAGTTCGGCGCAGGCGCGCACGATGCGCACCGCGATCTCTCCGCGGTTGGCAATGAGTATCTTTTTAATCACTGCGTTATTATTAATCCTGTTTTGACAGCCAAAGCCAAAAATTATATCATGCGCGCCTTATGTCTGAACAGATAGTTATCGACGCGCCAGCATTCGCACGTGACGCAAAAACGTTGCGTGGTAAAATCGCTGTTGCCGACCTGCATCGGCTACAAGAAATTTTGGGCGCGCGCGGAACGTTTGTCGATTACGTCCTGTCAGGAAAAATAGACAGTTACGGCAAGCCGTTTTTGCACTTAGTCATCGAAGGACGTTTGCAGCTCCAATGTCAGCGCTGCTTGGGAAGTTTAGATTTCCCGCTCACGCTAAAATCCACGCTAGAACTTGCGCCGGACGGCAGTGAATTGGACACGATGGCCGCCGACGAACGGGAGGATGCCGATGTTATTCCCGCGGATAAGGGAATAGCAGTGGTTTCTCTGGTCGAGGAGGAAATTCTCTTGGCGTTGCCCATCGCACCGAGACACGCGCCGAGTGCATGCGATGCGCCGTTGGCGTTTGCGCTGCACGGGACGGATCACCCCATGAGCGCACTTGCGGCCTTAAAGGGTAAATTAACGAAATAATTTGAGGAGTTGACCATGGCTGTTCAGCAAAACAAAAAATCCCCATCCAAGCGGGGAATGCACCGTTCACACGATTCTTTAATTAACCCGCCGCTGGCCGTGGAGCCTACGTCCGGTGAGGTACATCTTCGCCACCATGTCAGCCCCAACGGTTATTACCGCGGACGCAAGGTTATTCGCGGAAAGGGCGAATGATTTTTCTCGTGTTGATTCATTCCAGGCACTTGCTTGACGGCTAAGTATCGCAATGGAAATCACCGTAGCGATTGACGCTATGGGCGGAGATCACGGCGTGCACGTTACCGTGCCCGCCGCCTTGTCCTATGTGAAGCGCGACCCTGAAGTCAATATCGTTCTCGTTGGGCTGTCCGATGTTATCGAGGCCGAACTAAAACAGCATGACGTGCCGGCGGGGACGCGTCTGCGCGTCCATCACGCCACTGAAGTCATCGCCATGGACGATGCGCCATCAATCGCCATGCGCAATAAAAAAGATTCCTCCATGCGGATTGCGGTCAATCTGGTCAAGAGCGGGGAAGCCAACGCCTGTATTAGTGCCGGAAATACCGGCGCGCTCATGGCGATTTCGCGCTTCGTGCTAAAAATGTTGCCAGGAATCGAGCGCCCGGCAATCGCGACCACGCTGCCGACGATGCGCGGCCATACCTGCGTGCTGGACTTAGGCGCCAATGTGGATTGCACAGCGGAGCATCTCCTTCAGTTCGGCATTATGGGCGCCATGCTGGTTTCGGCGGTGGATCACAAACTGTCGCCGACGGTAGGACTGCTTAATATCGGTGAAGAAGCCACCAAAGGCAACGATATGGTGAAAAACGCCGCCGAACTACTGCGGCGCAGCCACCTGAACTTCTTCGGCAATGTGGAAGGGGACGATATTTATAAGGGAACGACCGACGTGGTGGTCTGCGACGGATTTGTCGGCAACGTTGCCCTAAAAACATCCGAAGGGCTGGCGCAAATGCTGGGGACTTTTCTGCGGCAAGAATTCCAACGCAATCCGCTGACCCGGCTAGCCGGTTTAATCGCGCTTCCCGTGTTAAAAGCTTTTAAGCACCGGGTAGACCACCGCCACTATAACGGGGCCAGTCTACTCGGTTTGCGAGGGATCGTGATTAAAAGTCACGGATCCGCGGATCGCACCGCTTTTCAATTTGCCGTCGAGCGGGCGGTGGAGGAAGTGCGTAATGGCGTGCTGCACCGGATCAGCGAGCAAATGACCTTACTAGCAGAGGAAGTCGCTTGAGTTATTCCCGCATTACCGGTACCGGCGGTTATCTACCCGAAAAAGTGCTGACCAACCACGACTTGGAAAAGATAGTGGAGACCAGCGATCAGTGGATTGTCGAGCGCACCGGTATTCGTGAACGGCGGATCGCGGCCGACGGGGAGGCAACCAGCGACTTAGCATTACACGCCAGCTTACGCGCTATCGAAGCCGCCGCCATCCGCCCCGAACAAATCGACCTCATTATCGTCGCCACGACGACGCCCGACCAAATTTTTCCCAGCACGGCTTGTTTTCTACAACAAAAGCTCGGCGTGCATGGTTGTCCGGCGTTTGACGTTCAAGCGGTATGCAGCGGTTTTATCTATGCGCTGGCAACCGCCGATCAATTTATTCGCGGCGGCCAATATCATTGTGTCCTAGTCGTAGGCGCCGACATGCTTTCCCGCATGCTGGATTGGCATGATCGCGCGACCTGTGTGCTGTTCGGCGATGGCGCGGGAGCCGTCGTCGTTCAGGCAAGCGACACGCCCGGCATTCTCTCTAGCCACCTGCATGCCGACGGCAACTATCATTCCTGGCTGGAAGTGCCTGGACAAATCGAGAGCGGCGGCATCCGCGGCAATCCTTACATCGTGATGGAAGGCGGGACGGTTTTTAAGTTTGCCGTTAACGCCTTGGGCGCCGTGGTCGACGAAGCGCTAGCCGCCAACCGGATGGATAAATCGGAACTCGATTGGCTGGTGCCGCATCAGGCAAATTTGCGCATTATTCAAGGAACGGCGAAAAAGCTGAAAATGGGAATGGATCAGGTGGTCGTCACCCTGGATAAACACGGTAATACCTCCGCCGCTTCTATCCCTCTGGCGCTCGATGTCGCCGTCCGCGACGGCCGCATTAAGGACGGCCAGACCATTTTGCTGGAAGGTATCGGCGGCGGATTTGCCTGGGGCGCGGTATTGCTCCAATGGTGACAAGGAACGAGGCGGCGATGAATATAGCTTTTGTATTTCCCGGCCAAGGCGCTCAAGCGCCTGGCATGATGGCGGGGTTCGAAGATATTCCCGCGGTACGGAGCACGTTCGAAGAGGCGTCGCATATTCTCAAGCAGGATATTTGGGCGCTAGTAGCCGCTGACGCCCGTGCGGATGACCTAAATCAAACGCTAAACACGCAGCCGGTCATGTTGACAGCGGGTATGGCGGTATACCGTGCTTGGCACTCCATTGGCGGAAATGCCCCTTCTCTGCTCGCTGGCCATAGCTTAGGGGAATATACCGCGTTGGTCGCAGCGGGGGCGCTTGAATTTAGCGCGGCATTGCCCTTAGTACGGTACCGCGCGCAATGCATGCAGGCGGCGGTGGCTGAGGGGAAGGGCGCAATGGCCGCCGTCCTCGGCCTAGACGACGATACGGTGCGCACGGCTTGCGCCCAGGCCGCGGAAGGCGAGGTCGTGGACGCGGTTAATTTCAATTCCCCGGGTCAGGTCGTGATTGCCGGCGAAAAACAAGCGGTTGAACGGGCGATGGCCGTGGCGCGAGAAAAGGGGGCAAAACGCGTCGTATGGTTGCCAGTCAGCGTGCCTTCCCACTGCGCGTTGATGCGCCCAGCGGCGGCGGCATTAGCCGATTACCTGCAAACCGTTACACTAACGCCGCCAGCCGTTCCTGTGCTCCATAATGCGGATGTCGCCGCCTATACGGAAGTGTCCGCGATTAAAGACGCTTTAGTGCGCCAGCTCTATAGTCCGGTTCGCTGGGCGGAAACCCTGCGCGCGATGGCTAGCCGGAAAATCACCCATGTGGCGGAGTGTGGGCCCGGTAAGGTACTAACCAGCTTAAATAAGCGGATCGACGCCACTATCGCAACGCTGTCATTAACGGACAGCGCGGCGCTAAAAGCAGCGAAATCCATTCTCACGCCGCAATGAAGTGAATTTTTTGTTTAAGTAATTAACTTAACAAGATGAATTTATGAACGAAAAAGAAATTCTCCGGGAACAGATCGCATTAGTGACCGGTGCAAGCCGGGGAATCGGTAAGGCGATCGCCGTCGAGCTAGGAAAGCAAGGAGCGACCGTAATCGGCACCGCGACCAGTGCTGGCGGCGCCCAAGCCATCAGCGGCTATCTGCAAACCGCGGGCATCGCTGGCATGGGAATCGAGTTGAACGTCACGCTTCCCGCGCAAATTACGCAGATTTTGAAGCATATCCGTGAAACGTATGGAGAAGTGTCGATCCTGGTCAATAATGCGGGGATTACGCGAGATAACTTGCTGCTGCGAATGAAGGAAGAAGAGTGGGACGCTATGATGGAAACGAACCTGAAACCGGTTTTTAGGATGTCTCAAAGCGTTCTCAAGGGGATGATGAAGGCGCGCTATGGCCGAATTATCACGATTTCCTCGGTAGTCGGCGCTACCGGCAACGCGGGCCAAGCCAACTATGCGGCCGCCAAGGCCGGTGTCATCGGGCTTTCTAAATCGCTGGCGCGAGAAGTCGGCAGCCGCAATATTACGGTAAATTGCGTAGCGCCAGGGTTTATCGATACCGACATGACACGTGATCTTACAGAAAACCAACGAGATACGATGCTAAGCCAAATTCCCCTCGGCCGTCTGGGGAAAACCGAGGAAATCGCTGCCGCCGTCGCCTTCCTGGCGTCGCCTCGCGCAGGATACATCACTGGCGAGACACTTCACGTCAACGGTGGCATGTACATGGGTTAGTGGTTTAACTCAGCAAACTTTGATAGAATCCACCCGATTCTTCTATAGCGAAAATAGAAAGGGAAACAACCGATGGAAAACGTCGAACAACGCGTGCATAAGATTGTTGCCGAGCAGTTAGGGGTGAACGAAACCGAAGTAAAAGACGAGTCTTCGTTCGTCGATGATCTGGGCGCCGATTCTCTCGACACGGTAGAATTGGTCATGGCGCTGGAAGAGGAATTCGATTGTGAAATTCCGGATGAAGAAGCGGAGAAAATTACGACCGTTCAACAAGCCACCGATTACATCAATAACCACCAGAAGTAATCCACAACCTCATCATTTTTCCATAAAAATTTCTCTTTTCACTCTGGGAGTCGCTTCGTGTCTGGGCGCAAGGTAGTTATTACCGGGCTAGGCGTTATTTCGCCTGTAGGTCTCGGTGTTAACGAAGCATGGTCTAACATTATCGCTGGAACAACCGGGATTACGCGAATTACCCGTTTCGATCCTGCCGGCTTTCCCTCTCAAATAGCCGGGGAGGTCAAAGCGTTTGACGTGAGTCGCTATCTCTCCGCTAAAGAGGCCCGCCGGATGGATGTCTTCATTCACTATGGGCTGGCCGCCGCAGTGGAAGCAATTACGGATGCGGGCATCGAGGCGGCGCCGGAAAACGCCGAGCGAATCGGCATTAATATCGGTTCGGGTATTGGCGGTTTGCCGCTAATCGAGGAAACCCATAATCAATTTCTTCAGGGCGGCCCGCGGAAAATCACGCCGTTCTTTATCCCGGGAACGATCATTAATATGATTTCAGGCAACCTTTCCATCATGTATGGGTTCAAGGGGCCGAACCTGGCAATTGTTACCGCGTGTTCGACCGCGACCCACTGTATCGGTGATTCCGCCCGGATGATTGAATATGGCGACGCCGACATCATGATCGCCGGGGGTGCGGAATCCACGGTGACCCCCTTGGCAATCGGCGGATTTTCGGCGGCGCGCGCGCTGAGTAACCGCAATGACGACCCTGCAACTGCCAGCCGGCCCTGGGATAAAGGCCGCGATGGTTTCGTGCTGGGCGAAGGGGCGGGGATTTTAGTGTTGGAGGAATACGAACACGCCAAGGCGCGCGGCGCTAAAATCTATGCCGAACTTGCAGGCTTTGGCATGAGCGCGGATGCCTACCACATGACCGCACCGCGCGAAGATGGCGAAGGTGCAGCGCGCTGCATGCAATCGGCTATGCGTAACGCGGGACTTAATGTCGATCAAATCGATTACATCAATGCCCATGGGACATCCACGCCTCTTGGCGACATTGCGGAAACCGTCGCAGTCAAACGCTGTTTCGGCGAGCACGCGAAGAAAGTGGCGATGAGCTCGACAAAGTCCATGACCGGCCATTTGCTGGGTGCGGCGGGAGGAATCGAGGCGGTATTCTCCACCCTGAGCGTGTATCGTCAAATCGCGCCGCCAACGATCAACGTCTTTGAGCCTAGTCCCGAATGCGATCTCGACTATGTGCCGAATACCGCGCGCGAGATGAAAATCGACGCGGTGCTATCAAATTCGTTCGGTTTTGGCGGTACCAATGGAACGCTGGCGTTTAAGCGGGTTTAAACCACGCTCCGCCTTCTTGCCCACGGCAAAAACCTTCCTCCTACGCACCCTGACTCGGGAATTTGCACGTGCCTCTGCGCCGTCATCACGGGTTACTTGATCTCGCCGCCTTGCACGCGGCGTACCCGGAGCGCTACCCGTACTTACTGCAAACGGCGAGCGGCGGCGGATGGGATATTTTATTCGGATTTCCGCGCCATTCCATCCGACTGACGCTGCGCCAGCTTGTGGCTGGCGCCCCTTCGTTTCTCTCGCAGCTCGACCGGGAATGGCAGGCTGAGCGCGCGCACCAAGAAGAAAGCCCCGCTATACAAAAACCTGCGCTCCCATTTCGTGGGGGATGGTTCTTTTACCTTGGCTACGAACTGCTGCATCAATTAGAGCCATCCATTCCGCCACCCGCCGCTGATATGGATTTTCCCGTTGCCTTGCTCGCCCGCGTTCCGGCGGCGATCATGAATAATCGGACGACCGGCGAAAGCTGGTTGTTCAGCGAAAATGGGGAAGAAGACGCGCTGCGCCGAATGGAGCGAGATAGCGGAAAAACACTGGCTGTCCCGTTGTCTTCGTTCACCATCGATCACTTGGAGGAAGACGCGCCTGAATACTTCTTGCGCGGCGTGGAGCGTATTAAGCATTATATTCGGGAAGGAGACGTATTCCAGGTCAATTTATCCCGCGAATGGCGTGCGACGATGCCGGCGGAGTGCCATTCCGCCGCCATTATCGCTAATTTATCCCGGTATAATCCAGCGCCTTTCGCCGCGATCGCCAACCTGGGCGATTATCAGATCATCAGCTCCTCTCCCGAACGTCTTGTGCGCGTCCACGGTGACTGCATAGAAACCCGGCCCATCGCGGGCACCCATCCTCGCGCGCCGTTACCGGAAGAAGATAGGGCGCTGCGGCTAGCGCTAATGTCCAGTCCCAAGGAACGGGCTGAACACATCATGCTGATCGATTTGGAACGCAACGATCTCGGACGAGTATGCCGGCCCGGCAGCGTCTTGGTCGATGAATTGATGGCGGTACGCAGCTATGCTTATGTCCACCACATCGAGTCCAATATCCGTGGTCGCCTCCGTGACGACGTCTCGCCGGGGAGCGTGTTACGTGCGCTGTTTCCCGGGGGAACGATTACCGGCTGTCCCAAGGTGCGCACCATGCAGATTATCCGCGAATTGGAAAATACACCGCGCCTGGCCTATACCGGCAGCTTGGGTTATTTGAACCATGACGGTTCCATGGATTCTAATATTTTGATTCGGACCTTATTGCGGCAAGGACGACACTTATCTTTCCGGGCGGGAGCCGGAATCGTCGCCGACTCTAGAGCCGACAAGGAGCTACAGGAAACGCGCGCTAAGGCAAAAGGGCTTCTCAAAGCAATGGGTTGCGATTTCTCATGATACTCGTCAATGGTGTGGAAACGGATAGCGTGCAAGCCACTGACCGTGGATTGGCTTATGGTGATGGCGTATTCCGCACGCTGCGGATTCAGGCGGGCAAGGTGCGCTGCTGGGCGCGGCAATTTTCCAAGCTTGAAGCGGATTGCGCCGTGTTGCATATCCCTTGTCCGCCGCGCAGCGTATTGTCGCAAGCTGTAATATCCGCGGCGGACGCCGAACCCGATTGTATCGCCAAATTGATCGTGACCCGGGGGAATAGCATGCGAGGCTATGCGCCGCCGCTATCGCCGACGGTGACATGGGTTATGCTAACGGCGCCCGTGCCGCCAACGTTGCAACGGCGGCGGAAAGATGGCGTCAAATTACGGCTCTGCGAAACCCGCCTAGGATTGCAGCCCCGCTTGGCCGGCGTCAAACACTTGAACCGGCTGGAAAACGTGCTGGCGCGCAAGGAATGGACGTGCCAGGAGACCGCAGAGGGTTTGATGCTGGATGCCGAGGGCTATTTGATCGCGGGGACTATGAGCAACCTTTTCCTGGTTCGCGGCAACCGGCTTTACACACCAGACCTTAGTCGTTGCGGCGTGGCGGGCGTACAACGGGCCCGTGTGCTGGATTGCGCGCAAGCGCTTGGAATAACGGTTAACATCGGTCAACTCCGCCTACCGGATTTGCTGGCTGCCGAAGAGGTGTTTCTGACCAACAGCGTGATCGAGCTTTGGCCGGTACAGGAATTCGAGGGAAAGCATTGGCCATCCGGTAGCCTGGCCGTCACGATTGGAGAATGGTTGCAAGAACATGATGATTAAGCGCGGCTTACAAAAAGCATGGCCTTTACTCATTCTTATCGCCGCCGCTGTCGGCTGGCTGGTGTTTTATGCTTATTCGACGCTGCCTTTACCGTATGCGCCTTACCAATTTGAGCTGCGCCGCGGCAGCAGCTTACGTAGCGTTTCGCATCAGCTCGCCCAAGGAGGGGTGTTGCGTTCTCCGTGGAAATTCACCTTGCTGGTCAAACTCATGGGAAAACAAAGCGACATAAAGGCCGGCAATTATCAGCTAGACCGAGCGGTTACGCCACTCCAATTATTTTATAAAATAACCCGCGGCGACGTGACGGAACAGGAAATTACCCTAATTGAAGGATGGAACTTCAAGCAGGTCAGAAAGGCATTGGACAATAATCCGAAAATCGCCCATTTAAGCCGTGGGATGAGCGCGGCTAATATTATGCGGCGGATCGGCGCCCTGGGGAAAAATCCCGAGGGGTTGTTTTTCCCGGATACTTACTACTTTACCGCCGACACTAGCGACCTGGCCATTCTAAAGCGCGCTTACCAAACAATGAAAGCCCATTTAGCCACGGCCTGGCGCAATCGTTCCGCCGGCTTGCCGTTTTCTACGCCCTACGACGCGTTAATTCTCGCTTCGATGATCGAGAAGGAAACCGGGCAAGGAAAGGAGCGCCCTCTCATTGCCGGTGTTTTCATCAACCGCTTGAAGCGAGGTATGCGCCTTCAATCCGATCCTACCGTTATTTATGGCTTGGGAGCTAAATTTGACGGCAACCTGCATAAAAAGGATTTGGTGACCGATAACCCTTATAATACTTACACGCGCGCTGGCCTGCCGCCAACACCGATTGCCATGCCCGGTTTGGCTTCCATACATGCGGCGTTGCACCCGACGGAAACCCGGGACTTATATTTCGTGGCGAAGGGAAACGGCGCCCACCAATTTTCCGAGACGCTCGCAGAACACGCGCGCGCAGTAAGGCGCTATCAGCTTGGAGAACGATGATAACGCAGAATGGTATGTTCATTACCCTCGAAGGAATCGACGGCGCCGGCAAAAGCACGCATCTTGCCTGGCTCACGCAGCACCTACAGCAACGATATGCAGAAGTCGTCGTTAGCCGGGAACCCGGCGGTACGCCGTTAGGCGAGGAGTTACGCCATTTATTGCTGGCTTGCCCCATGCACCGGGAAACTGAAGCCTTACTCATGTTCGCGGCGCGGCGAGAACATTTGGAGCAAGTGATTCTGCCGGCGATGCGGCGAGGCGCCTGTGTCATCTCCGATCGCTTTGTCGATGCCAGTTACGCCTATCAATGCGGCGGCAGGGGATTGAATACAGACAAAATGAAAGCCTTGGAGAATTGGGCGATCCAGAATTTTCAACCCGATCTGACGCTATTATTTGATGTTCCCATCGCCGTCGCCCAACGCCGGCTTGCCGCCAACCGCGAACCAGACCGCTTTGAACGGGAAGAGCACGGTTTTTTTGATCGAGTGAGAAACACATATCTTGAACGGGCAGCTTCCTTTCCTCACCGAATTCGAGTGATCAATGCGGAGCGCCCCATTTCCATTATTCAAGAAGAACTTGAGAAAACACTCTCATCACTATAATTAATGGAATTTTATCCATGGCATAATTCGATAGGAATGCGGTTGCTCGGGGACAAACCCCATCTACCTCACGCTTTGTTGCTCAGCGGACGGAAAGGGACCGGCAAGCGAGATTTTGCCCTCGCGCTGGCACAAAGCTTGTTGTGCCAAGCTCCGCTGGAAAGCGGTGCGGCTTGTAACCACTGTTCCAGTTGCAACTGGTTCCGGCAAGGCAACCATCCCGACTTCCGCCTGCTCGAACCGGATAGCGGTAGTGAAATGGACGAACTGGATGCGGAGACCAAGGGAAAACGCCCAGCCGGGACGAAGCCGAGTGTGTTTATTACTGTCTCGATGATCCGCGCGCTGCTGGATTTTACGCATCTCTCTACTTACGCTGCCAGTATTCGCATCGTTCTCGTTTATCCGGCGGAAGCCATGAATCCGCAAGCCGCTAACTCACTTCTTAAAACACTAGAAGAACCACTCCCAAATACATTGTTTATATTAGTTTCTAACCAACAACGCCAGCTTCTTCCCACGATCCGCAGCCGTTGTCACGCCATCGCCATGCCACTTCCCTCGCGCTCGGAGGCAAAGGAATGGCTGCAATACCGGAAAGTGGATCATCCCGAATCGCTCCTGGCGCAGGCGGGTTTCGCGCCATTGGCGGCGGCGCGGCTTTCCGAGGGAGAATACCAAGCGCAGCGCCATGCGTTTCTCTCCCGTTTGCTCCAGGACAAACCACTGAATCCTCTAGCGCTGTCCAGCGACTATGAGAAAGTCGATCTGTCTTGGATTATCAATTGGCTGCAAACCATTGCTTACGATTTATTGAGTATTAAGTTGGCAGGAAAATCCCATTATTTGGCAGGTTGCGCGCTTGACTTGCCAGGACTCGCCAAAAGCGTTAGCGTAATAAAACTGATTGATTTTCAGAACGAACTAGCCGTTATCCAACGGCATGCCAACCATCCATTAAATACACGGCTCGTTCTGGAGCAGCTACTCCTGTCTTACTTAGAGGTGGGCATTGGACATCAAGCAGCAACCCATGGATGATTCTCAAAAAGCGTCCGCCGCGCAGCGTCCCGGCGTTTTGTCCTTGAGTATTAAGGAACGGGCCGCATTATATGCCGCATACATGCCCTATCTGAGAAATGGGGGAATCTTCATTCCGACGACGAAAACCTACCGCCTGGGCGATGAAGTCTTCATGTTGTTAAGCCTGATGGACGACCCCAACAAGCTCGCCGTCGCCGGCCGGGTCATCTGGGTCACGCCGGAGGGCGCGCAAGGAGGAAAAACCCAGGGCGTCGGCGTCCAATTTGGCGACAATGAAAGCGGCCTTGCCGCACGTAATAAAATCGAAGGTTTGCTCGGTGGAACGCTGAAATCCAGTCGTCCGACCCATACGATGTAATTTATCTATTATCGCCGCATCTCTAGGTTTTTCATGTCTATTCTGGTCGATTCACATTGTCATCTTAATTTTCCCGGTGTTAGCGAACATTTGGATAATATCCTCGACGCCATGTCACGTAACGGCGTCGGTTACGCCTTATGCGTCAGCGTCAACCTCCCAGATTTTCCTCAAGTACTCGATTTAGCGGTACGATACCCCCATATTTTTGCTTCCGTTGGCGTACATCCCGACTATGCGGATACGGAGGAACCGACAATAGACACACTGGTGTCACTGGCAAATCACGCCAAAGTCGTTGCGATTGGCGAAACCGGTTTGGATTACTTCCGTACCAAAGGCAATGCGGAATGGCAGCGCACCCGCTTCCGTAACCATATACGGGCCGCCCGGGAAATCGAAAAACCCCTGATTATTCACATGCGGGAAGCAAGCGCGGACACTCTGCGCATCTTGCAGGAAGAGAAGGCGAGCGAAGTGGGCGGGGTCATGCACTGCTTTACGGAAAGCTGGGAAGTGGCGCAACGCACCCTCGACCTAAATTTTTATATTTCATTTTCAGGTATCGTGACGTTTAAGAATGCGGCCTCGGTGCGCGAGATTGCGAAGAAAGTACCGCTTGACCGTCTCCTCGTCGAAACGGATTCACCTTATTTGGCGCCAACGCCTCATCGAGGAACCACCAATCAGCCCGCCTTTGTTCGCCATGTTGCCGAAACGATCGCGGACTTGCGCGGCCTCACGCTGCCGCAGGTGGCCGATATAACAACAAATAATTTTTTCTCTTTTATAAACAGCCACAAGAGATTGTGATCTAAAATTAATCTGCAGTTTAAATAAACATAATCTATGTGCGGATTATTTCTAATCCAACATATCAATACAATTGTATAATACGATGATAATTAAATATGATTAGGATATTTCTCGCTATCTTATTATTTTTGGGCGGCATGAGTGCGTCGTTAGCGTCGTCATCGTACGACGATATGTTGCAAGCAATAAACACCGGAAACATTTCAACGATAAAACAGTTGATAGCAAAAGGTTTCTATGTAGATACTACAGATAAGTCCGGCAATACATTGTTAATGATCGCATCAAGAGACGGGCGGCTAAAAATTGCCCGAATTTTGCTCGATTCGGGCGCGAAAATTCATCAGCAGAATCGCTATGGGGATAATGCGCTCATGCTTGCCGCTCTCCAGGGGCGCAAAGGGGTCGCCCGGTTGTTGCTGGAAAAAGGCAGCCCATTGAGCGGCCGGGACTGGACCGCATTAATGTATGCTGCTTATGGCGGGCACGAGGGGATTATCCAACTGCTCTTGGCCCACGGCGCAAAAATTAATCGCCAGACACGCCATGGCGTGACGGCGCTCATGTTGGCGGCTAAAAACGGCTTCATCAATATCGTCGACCTATTGCTTACGCATCACGCTAACCCCGCGCTCAAAAACGCCGCCGGAGAAACCGCGGCCACTTTGGCGCTAGGCAGCGGCAATACCGATATAGCCGAACGCTTACGGCGTGCTTCCATTGGCGAACGGTAAACGATGTATCCGCCTCCGCGAGAAGCGGCGATGGTTTCCATACCACCATTTTTTCTTTAGCCAGGTGAAGGAATACTAAAATCTTGTGGCGGTTCTTGCTATATGAAAATTGCGGGGTGGCAGCCGCCCGATAGCCGTGATGATTTTAAAGGTGTGACAACCACCGCTACGAATATCGCATTCGCGGTCTCTTTCCGCCGAATGAAACGCCTTGTTCTAGGCAATCCGTCATTTTTTTAATATAATTCGGAAGTTTTGTTTGCAAGGCGTGGTTATGAGGCGCCTGCGGCAATTGTGTTCGTGTCTGTTGGGAGTGAATATCATGAAAAAAGTTCTAATGACCTCGTTAATGGCGCTGGGCCTGTTTGCGGCCCAAGCTTTCGCCGGCGACACCGTTAAGATCGCCATTACCGGCCCCTTTAGCGGAGGATCGGCGCCCATGGGGATTTCCATGCGGAACGGCGCGATGCTCGCAGTTTCCGAAATTAATGCCGCTGGCGGTATCGATGTTGGCGGCCATCGAATGAAAATCCAAGTGATTGAGCGGGACGACGAAGGCAAAAATGCCCGCGGCGCGCTGGTCGCGCAAGAATTGGCGTCGATGAGCGGTCTTTCCGGCGTCATTGGCACGGTGAACACCGGGGTTGTCCTGGCTGGCGACAGATACTTACAGCAAAAGGGGATTACTAAAATTATAACCCCTGCGGCCGGCTCCGCTTCCATGACCCAATGGAGTAAAGCGGGCGTGAAGAACCTATCTATTTTCCGATTTTCCGCGGACGACAGCATCCAAGCCGCCATGGTGGTCGAAGAAGCCATTGACCGGAAACTGACGAAGGTGGCGATTTTTCATGACACGACTAATTATGGTGTCTCCGGCAACGAAGATCTGTTACAGCAAATTAAGAAACAGGGGAATAAGCTCAAAGTCGTCACTACCGAGAAATTTAATATCGGCGATAAAGACATGACCGCACAATTGCTGCGCGCGAAACTAGCCGGCGCCCAGGCAATTTTGATTTGGGGTATCGGACCCGAAATGGCTGCCGTTGCCAACGGTATGGCCGCCATGGGCATGAAATTGCCGCTAATTGGCGGCTGGACCATCTCCATGTCCAACTTCATCAACAACGCCGGCAAAAACGGCAATGGGGCGCTGACGCCGCAGAGCTTCATCGAGGAACCCATTACGCCTATGGCGAAGCGCTTTATCAACGAATATCACAAAACCTATCATGTCAGCCGCATTCCTTCTCCAATGTCTGCCGCCGAAGGTTATGACGCCGTTTACGTCTTTGCCGCCGCCGTGAAACAGGCTAAAAGCACCGACACGCATAAAATCAAGGAAGCGCTGGAAGATTTGCGCGCGCCGGTCAAGGGAGTCATCGCAACTTGGCGTCATCCCTATAGCAAGTGGAATCCCGCCAACGAACGGACGCACGAAGCTTTTCACCGCGACCAAGTCGTGATGGGCATGGTAAAGGACGGCCGTATTGTTTTTGCCCACGAGTCGGATAAACAGCGCCTTATTAAGGAAGCACTCGGGAAGAACGCTAAGTAAATCAATCATCAGCAGAGGAGGGGGGATCGTCTTCCTCCCTTCCAACTTCTTCTCGTCGAACTGATCGTCTTATGTATGCCCTTATAGTTACCCAAATGGTGGTTAGCGGGGTGTTGATGGGCCTAATCTACGCCCTCATCGCCTACGGCTTCCAACTTACGTACGCTACCAGTAAAAGCATCAATTTCGGGCAAGGCGAATTGGTGATGGTCTCCGCCTTTTTCAGCCTGACCCTGCTCAATGTCGGCGTTCCTTATTGGTTAATGGTGCCGGGGGGCATGCTGTTCGGTGCGCTTCTCGGCCTAGTCGTCGAGCGAACAGGGGTGCGCCTCGCTCTCGAACAAAAAAGTGAGGGCTGGATTCTCATGACCATTATTCTCGGCCTATTTGCTTTTTCAGTGGCCGAAAATATATGGGGTCGCGACGACCGCCCCTTTCCCACGCCGATTTCTTCCAGTCCCATTCAGATTTTCGGCATTCATATCACGCCGGTTGAAATCTCGGTGGCCGTCGGCGTCTTCGCCTTAATGGGGATGATCGAGTTATTCAAACGGAAAACCTTGCTTGGCAAGGCATTTGAGGCAGTCTCGGCAGATCGGGATGCTGCGGAACTAATGGGCATATCCGCCACACGCACGATTATGCTCTCTTACGGCCTGTCCGGGGTGGTGGCGGCATTGGCGGGCATTCTCATTGCCCCCATTACCACCGTCGGACCGACGATGGCGTCCGCGCTCATCTTAAAGGCGTTTTCCGTGGCAGTGGTGGCGGGGCTTGACTCTGGATTTGGCGTGGTGGTCATTGGTATGCTCCTCGGCGCCCTGGAAAGTCTAACCAGTTTTTATTTAGGCAGCGGCTGGCGCGAGGCGCCGGGATTGATCCTGCTGATTCTTGCTCTTGCGATGCGGCCAATGGGTGTATTTGGCAAGGCAAGCATTCGTAAAGTGTAAATGAACCCAGGAACCCTTGGCGGTAGAACAGTGGCAGGGGCTGCTTGAACGGCGGCGATCCTAGGTAGGATTTACTGAGAATACTCTATGCAGAAAATAAATTAACCATGTGGAAGCGCCTGTTACTTGTCCGCGGAGCGGAAATCGTCGTGTTTCTCTTGCTAACCGCTATCCCGCTAGAAATCAATAACGCGTATGCGTTGGGGTTGCTGACCTTACTAGCAATTTATGGCATTTTACTCATTGGTCTGGATGTAACCGTAGGGTATTTAGGCCAAATTAATCTTGGCCACACCGCCTTTCTTGGGCTTGGCGCGTATGCAGCAGGCTTGAGCGTTTCATACCTTGGTTTTGGGATATTAGGGGCACTTGGCTTAAGCCTCGTTGTTGGCCTTGTTTTCGGCAGTATATTGGCGCTTCCCGCGTTGCGACTGGAAGGGCCGCAATTTGCTTTGGCCACGTTGAGCTTTTCCGCCCTGACGGTAACCACGCTTAACGAATGGGAAGGACTAACCAACGGCGCGCAAGGATTACAAATCGTCCGCCCCGATCTCTTCGGCCTGCAACTGAATGCGCAAAATTTTTATTGGCTATGCCTGGTTTTTCTAGCCTTGGTTTGGCTAGTCATGCGCAACTTGCTGTCGTCACAATGGGGTAGGGCGTTCGAGGCGCTCCGGGACAGCCCTATTGCCACGGACGCCATGGGAATCGGCACTTACCGCCACAAAGTAGCGGGCTTTGCCCTCGGGTCCGCTCTGGGTGGGCTTGCCGGTGGTCTCTATGCATTTAATTTTCAGTATTTGCAGCCGCAAACCTTTGTTTATGAGCTGATGGTCATCCTTCTGCTCGGTATTGTTCTTGGCGGACGGAAAAGTTTATGGGGCGCTTTTGTCGGGGCTTCGCTGATCGCGCTGTTACCTAACTTACTGTCTAGCCGGATCGTGTTCCAAACGCTCTCCATCCTCGGGTTCTTGCTGGCGTTCTCGGCTGGCGCACGCGGCCTGGTCAAGAAAAGAACCAAACCATTTCAAGCGATCGCGCCAATTGTCGCCATGGGCGCACTGGTCATTGGCAGTCTGATGGTAAAAAACACCGAAGATTGGCGTCAAGCAATCTTCGCCTTGATGCTGTTTTCGGTGGTCGTTGGGCTGCCAGAGGGTTTAATGGGATTCGCGTCCCATTTTCTGGCACAGCTTTTTCGCCTGGCGCCCCCATCTCTTCCAAAGGCGTCGCCGCTCGATGCGGTGCTCGTTAATAAATCGGTAGATGGTGAAACGCTACTCGAACTCCGAGAATTAAAACGCTACTTCGGCGGCGTCAAGGCGGTTGACGGAATTTCTTTGTCGGTACGCTCTGGTCAGATTCACGGCTTACTAGGGCCTAACGGTTCCGGCAAGAGCACGGTGGTTAACGTGATCTCTGGGCTCTACCCACCGACGGCAGGCGAAATGCTGCTGCATGGAAAGCCACTACCAAAAGGCAGTCTGTTTAAGGTATCCCGAGTCGGTATTTCTCGCACCTTCCAGAATTTGCAGTTATTCGACGAACTGACCGCGCTAGACAATGTGATGGTCGCGATGAAGGGAGTGTACCGTAGCATTTTGCCTCTTGTGCTGTTGGGTCTGACCAAGGAAGAGGAAAAAAGGGCGCGGGCGGATTCGTTGGCATTATTGGCGCTCGTCGATTTAAAAGACCTGGCCAGAAGCAAAGCGAAGGATCTAACCTATGGCGCCCAGCGCTTCTTGGAAATCGCCCGCGCGTTGGCCCGGAAACCCGATCTTTTGATCTTGGACGAACCCGCGGCGGGACTCGCCCATCCCGATGTTACCCGCTTGGTGGAAATCATTAAGCGGATCCATCAACAGGGAATCTCCATTATTCTGATTGAACACCACATGGACGTGGTCAGCGAGCTATGCGGCATGGTAACGGTGCTTGATGGCGGACAGATCATTGCCGAAGGTTCACCTGAGGAGGTGAAACGCCATCCAAAGGTAATCGAAGCGTACCTGGGTACGCCAGACGATGAACCGTCGGAAATCCCGCCGGCAAGTGACGCGCCTTTGCTGGCCTAAAGAATAGAAAGACTAAGGATGTTAGTTGTCGATAATGTGTATGCAGGATATGGCGCAAGCGAGGTGCTGGTAGGAATCTCGCTGGAAGTGCGCAAGGGCACGGTGGTCGCCCTAATCGGCGCCAATGGCGCGGGAAAAACCACCACCATGCGTACCATTTCCGGTAATGTAAAACCGACCCAGGGGCGCATCTTGCTGGATGGCAAGCCGGTGCAAGGATTGGATGCGTCCAGAATCGCACGCCTCGGCCTTTCCCACTCGCCGGAAGGACGGAAAGTATTCGGGCCCTTATCCGTGGAAGATAACCTGCTTCTCGGCGCTTATAGCCGCCTGCCTGCGTTTTTCGGCTTCCGCCGTCAGGCCGAGCGGGAGTTGACGCATGTCTATCAATTATTTCCCCGTTTACGCGAACGTCGTTCGCAAGCGGCGGGAACGCTATCCGGTGGCGAGCAGCAAATGCTCGCCATCGGTCGTGCGCTCATGGCAAATCCCAAGGTCATGCTACTGGATGAACCCTCCATGGGACTCGCGCCCGTCATTGTTCAAGAAGTATTCAACACAATTCGGCGGCTGAAAGGAGAAGGGATTACCTTGCTGCTTGTCGAGCAGTTTGCTAAAAGCGCCCTAGAAGTCGCGGATTATGCTTACGTGATCGAACGCGGGCGCATCGCTCTTGAGGGCACGCCCGCCGATTTACATAAAGACGAGCGCGTGCTCGCGGCCTATCTAGGGTAGGCTGCGAATCCGGACGAAAACCTGTTGGCACCGGCCTCCGCAGACTAAGGCCCATACCGAGGAAAACACCAAAAGGAACGGGTATGTTGTTTTTATACTTCGTAGAATGTATATTATGTTAAATAATGAGTAGTGCGAAAACAACCTCTCACCGTTTTTTAGAATCTCGTTGAACATCTGTTAACGATTCCCTCGGTGATGCGTTATAGTTAATTTAATGTGAAGGCCCAGAATTTTTATAACCGTCATTGGAGATCATCGCATGAATGCCCGCCTCATCCGTAGCATTGCGTTTTCCACGCTGTTCGTTACCTTGGCTGCTTGTACAACAAGCCCCTCCAAGCAAGATATCGGCACGGTTACCGGCGGCGTAATCGGTGGCGTGCTTGGCTCGCAAGTCGGCCAAGGACATGGGCGCGACGCCGCCATTATCGCTGGCGCGATTGCCGGTGCATTTGTCGGCGGTGCTATTGGGAAATCGATGGATGAAACCGATAAGCTGAAAACGACGCAAGCTTTAGAGAATTCGCCAACGGGAGACTCATCCACTTGGCGCAACCCCGATACAGGAAACCGATATACGGTAACGCCAACGCATACTTATGAGACCGCTTCCGGCCCTTGCCGCGATTTTACCACTGAAGCCGTGATCGACGGTCGGAAAGAAACCGTGTATGGCAAAGCATGCCGCCAGCCCGATGGAACATGGAAAGCCCGTTAAACGGCAACCCTCCTAGAGGGGTCTTTATAGAATAGACAAAATATCTCCGGTGTTTATTGCTTGTAACCAGCAGCCTAAATAATGTTGAGATAACGCTATTTCTTGCGATGCGCCTTGATACGGCACGGAGATAGTGGGCTAGTGTAAGTTTTACGGGTTGCGTGGCATGAACGCTGCATCGCCCTCATCGATATTCAAATGATATTTCAGCTCACGCCAGCCCTTCTGAGTCACTTGAATAATACGAGATGGCTTGGAACGCCGCAGCCAGCCGGATGAGCAAAGCACCGCCATCAGTTGAACGCCGAGCGGCCCAGCGAGATGATGGCGGCGCTCCGTCCAATCCAAGCACTGCCGGGCAAGACCGCGCCGGCTTGGCTTCAGTGCGGTAACCTCAAGACCTATGCTGCCGAACCATTCCCGTCCAAGCGGCGTGACTATAAACTGTTTCTCCGCCGTAGGGACGATGAACCCCCGTTCTTGCAATCCCTGCGTTACCGCAACGCCGAGCTGCCCCGCAAGATGGTCATAGCAACGGCGAGCGAAACGCAGGGACCGACCCTCGCGGCTCAATGGCTGGCGTCTTGTCGGCGTCATCGATCTGACCGCCGCAAGATGCTCAAGCGCTAAGGCCACATGTGAGCCGGCCAAACGGTAGTAGCGATGCCGCCCTTCCGTCTCAACCGTTAACAGACCCCCGTCAAGAAGTTTAGCGAGATGTGCGCTCGCGGTTTGCGCAGTGACACCCGCCGCATAGGCAAGCTCCCCAGCCGGTAGCGCGCGCCCGTCAGCCAAGGCAATCAGCATCGCCGCCCTTGCCGGATCAGCAATCAAGAAGGCGATAGAGGATACAGTGTTGGGCAAGACATACATCCTTCGTTCTCCTAACTCCTAAGGCACCCCAGGCATTCTAATCGAAATAAACGCTGCCATATTTCGGCCCGTGTCGAAGCATCGGAACCCCCCATCAGCCTATAATCGGTGGTCGATAAGATAATATACTGGAGTTACCGATATGTGGAACCACGACATCTTCCATTACCGCACTCTTGTGGGAACGGCTCATCGGGTTGCCAATCGCCGGTGGTTGACGCTCGCCACATTGTGTATTGCCGTGCTCATTGCGCAGATCGACACTTCTCTCGTCAATTTGGCCGCCCACCGGATCGGTTCTTATTTCACGGCCAGCACCGCTGCGCTCCAATGGGTCGTGGACAGTTACAATCTAGTCTACGCTGCCTTGCTGTTGACTGGCGGACTCTTGGCCGATCTATGGGGCCGGCGGGCCATTTTTATGGTGGGCGCTGCGGTATTTACGGCGGCATCGCTGCTCTGCGCGTTTGCGCCGACTGTTTCGCTGCTGATTGGCGGACGCGCACTAGCGGGGCTGGGGGCAGCCCTGCTGCTGCCCGCCTCATTGGCGCTTATCCGCGTGGTGTGGCCTAATCGCGCCGAGCGCGGCCGTGTCCTTGGTATATGGGCAGGCTGCAACGGGCTGGCACTGGCGATCGGCCCGACGCTCGGTGGCCTGTTGATTGAGCGGTTCGGGTGGCGCAGTCTCTTTTTTGTTGTCGTTCCCTTAGGCCTTACCGCCTTCGCATCAGCCATGCTAACCATCCCGAAATCGTCCGACCCGCAAGGGCGTCACTTCGACGCGTCCGGCCAAATTCTTGGCGTAGCCGCATTGGGTAGCTTAACCTTTGCCGCGATCGAGATGCATCGTGCGCACTTGATTGCGCTGCTTGCCTTGGCAGCCGCTGTGCTCGCTTTTATGTTGTTTATGATGAGCGAATCGAAAAAAGGGGGTGCCGCCCTAGTTCCGTTGGCCCTGTTCCGCACGCGAGAATTTCTCGGCGCAATGATCGCCACAACGGGGATGACGTTCGGTATGTATGGCGTGTTATTTCTGTTGCCGCTGGTATGGCAGAGCACGGGGGTTTTCGGCCCTGCGGGAGCAGGTATGGCCCTGATGCCGATGGCCCTCGTTTTCGTTCTGGTGTCGCCCTTCTCCGGTGCGCTCTCCCGTGTAATCGGAGCCCGTTCCGCAGGCAGCGGCGGGGTGGCGATCATTGGCCTCGGGCTCCTGGCTCTAAGCGCGAGTGCTGGCGGAAAATCAATGATGGTGGCTGAATTCGGGTTGGTGCTCACGGGGATCGGAATGGGGTTTGCCACCGCTCCGCTCCTCGATCTCGCTGTCGGCGCCGTTCCCGCTGCGCGTTCAGGCACCGCGGCCGCGCTCATTAACGTGGCGCGGATGGCCGGTGCAACCCTCGGTGTCGCGGTCCTCGGCACGGTGTTTGCCGTTGCGCACCACAGCGCGGCCGGCTTACGCTACGCAATGTGGCTGGGAGGGGGTATTCAGCTTATTGGTGCTGCCGCGGTGGCGGCAATCGCGCGGCCAGTCGCCGCGCCAACACTGTAATCGCGTAACGCTCCCGCCTTCTCAGGCTAAACGATTACAATGCCACAGACACTCCATTTTCTGCGTCCATGCGGACTATTCCTCTATTCTTCGACATGGAGGCCGAAGCGGTGGGTATGATTAATGATTTTCAGCAATGGTTTGAACGGCATGTGTTTCCCTAATTTATCCGCCAGCGCCATGCAAGGTAGGTCGGGACCGTTAGGATCGAATTGATAGCGACCCGAGAGGATGTCGTCGTACATTTTTCGCAACTGCTGGTCTAATGCGTCGACCACGGGAATAATCGCCGCATAGCGGTCTTCCTCGTCGCCGATGATGACCCGTAACTCGTCCACCTCGTATACTGCCTGGTGCATCAGGTCGATATATTCATCGATGGTTTTCGGCTGGCCTTTCATCGTTTTCATCGCGGCTATCTCTTTTCTCTTGCATTCATGCGGCGTTTGTTTATTTTGGTGCGCCAGATAAAAAAAGCGCTAGCGGCGTTATCGCGTGTAACGCCGCTAGCGCTTCTAGGGTTGGTGCGGCGACTTATTTATTTAGCCGCTGCTTCCAGCTTACTTGGCGGAATCACATGCCCATTCAGGCCGGCTTCCTTGGCCGAACCGCCATAGGCGACAGTAATCAACTGGCTATAATAGGTGACCGGAATGTTGAATTTAGTCCCATAGCGTTTGTTGACTTCGCCCTGGTAAATTTCGACATTGGCTTGACACAGCGGGCACGGCGTCACGATCATATCCGCGCCATGATCATAGGCGGATTCGACGATGTCCTTAATCTGCTTCTGGCTTTTTTCCGGTTCGGAAAAGGCGAGTGCGCCGCCACAACAGGTCACTTTTTGTTCATAGCGGGCGATGGCTTCCCCGCCCATGCTCTCGACCAGCCTATCGAGGTAGAGGGGATTTTCGAAAGACTCGCCGTCAATCCCGAAGGGCCGGTTGGTTTGGCATCCGACGTAACCGGCGAACTTGATTCCTTCCAACGGATTGACCACGCCCTTTTGCAGGTCTTCGTAGCCGATGTCTTCGATCAAGACTTCCACCATATGGCGCGCTTCCGCCTGACCCTGATATTGCAACCCCGCTTCTTTAAGCGCTTCGTTCGCTTCGGCCAGCAGTTGGGCGCTGCCATCCAGGCGTTCTTTGGTTTCGCGGGTGGCCAGCCAGCAAGCGGCGCACGTGGCGACCACATCTTGGCCTTTATTATGCTCTTCGGACAACGCCAGGTTACGAGCACTCAAGGCGAGACGCGGTAGTTCGCCGCCCTCCCCGTAGCCGATGGATGCACTGCAGCAATTCCAGTCGGGTATTTCGTTCAGCGTAATTCCTAGCTTGTTGCACATGGATTGGGTCGAAACTAGGTAGTTGGCTCCCGATGCCTTCGCTTGCGACGAGCAACCAGGATAAAATGAATATTCTTTCTTTGCCATTATCGTTTTCTCCTTAGCTGAGTCGCTTACGGCGGTCTTCAATCTCGCGCGCCTTTTTCAGCATGGCTTGGAACCCACTCTTATCCTTGATCGAGTGAGGCGCAACGATTTCCATCGGATTTAAACGTTTAGCCTTGACCAATCCCAGACCCACGTCTTTCATCGCCATGGCGTTCTTAATACCCTGGCCGAAGCCATCCTTGAAATACAAGCTAAGGGAAAGTCTTAATTCATTCACCCGCCCGGTTTTTCCCAGGTTATCCCAGAACATTTTCGCGAACTGGCGAGTTGGCTGGTTTTTCGGCGCAACACCGAGCCGGTGCGCCAGGTTCGCCAAGCCGTGCATGATATGGGTAATCGGCAGCTTGCGGGGACAACGCACAACGCAGTTGTAGCAGGAGGTGCACATCCACATGGAATCGGAAGTCAGCACTTCTTCTCGCTTGCCAGCGCGAATCATCATGAAAATTTCCTGGGGCGGATGGGCCCAATGCGGGCCGAGGGGGCAAGAACCCGCGCACACGCCGCATTGCATGCACATCTTCACCCAATGGCCTTCTTCCACTCGCTCTTCCACTTCCTTGAGGAAGCTGTTGCGATATTTTGCCGTCATTTCAGTCATTATTCCCGCCTCCTAGAAACCCTTGAACGGATTCATGCCAATTTCGTCGATCGTTGCCGCATAGTCGTTGATCAGTTGCGGCACCCGGTCGATGTCCGTGATCGCGACGTCGTAACTGGCAACCCGCTCGGTTTCGAGGTTAAGGCCCTTCAAGGTGTCGTCGATCTTGCTCATCCGGTAGCTGGCCAGCTCGCTGCCCTTGACGAAGTGGCATTGATAATCGTCGCCATGTTTGCAACCCATCATCATGACGCCATCGTAACCGCTGTTAAGCGCGTCGGTAATGAAAATGGTGTTGACGGAACCCAAGCAGCGCACCGGAATGACCCGGACGAAGGCGCTATAGGTATTGCGCTTCATCGCCGACATATCGAGCGCGGGATAGGCATCGTTCTCACAAGCCAACACCAATATCCGCGGTTTTTCGTCGAATTCGTCCGGCATATCGACTGCCTTGAGCTGGGAGCCCACCGTATCCACGGAGTAGTTCTCGAACGAAATGACCCTGACTGGGCAAGCGCCCATGCAGGTGCCGCAACGGCGGCAACGGCTTTCGTTGAACACCGGATAGCGTTTCTCGTCCTCGTCAATCGCGCCAAATGGGCATTCCACCGTACAGCGCTTGCATTGAGTGCAGCCTTCGATACGGAAGCTAGGATAGGATAAGTCACCGGAGCGGGGATGCGCGGCGCGCCCCACAGAGGCGTTCTCCACGGCTTGAATGGCTTTCATCGCGGCGCCGGTAGCGTCTTCCATAGCTTGCAGCATATCCATGGGACGACGCACCGGCCCGCAAGGATAAATACCGGTACGGCGGGACTCGTAAGGGAAGCAAATGAAATGGGAGTCGGTAAATCCATATTTAAGCTGGGGAATATCCGGCCCTTGGCGATAAGTCAGGTTAAGCACCGACACGACTTTGATTTCTTCTGGCGCTACCGTCTCGGCTTCCGCCGATTCTTCCGCTTCATTGTCGGTCGCCACGAGCGCGTCGATATTGACCCCGGAGTTAGGCACTTGACCGGTCGCCAACACCACTAAGTCGGCTTCCGCCACGGCGCTTTGGTCGTTAAGGATAAGATCGTGGAAGGTCACCTTACAGCCGTTGCCGTTGCTCTCGACAGCGCTTACCTTGCCTTTGGTGAACGTTACGCCTTTATCTTGCGCACTACGGTAAAAGTCCTCGCCATTGCCCGGCACACGCAGATCGGTATAAATCACCGCGGCATCGGTGTCGGGATTCGCATCCTTGAAATACATCGCTTGTTTAATACTGGTATTGCAGCAAAAGCCCGAGCAATACGGTAGGTGTTTGCCGGTGTCGTCCCGCTGACCCGCGCATTGAACGAACACCACCGATTTCACGTCGCCGCCATCGGATGGGCGCCGGATGGGTTCGCCCTTGGCCGCGGCTTCCTGTGCCAATTTTTCCAAGCCCGCTTGATCGACGACGTTGGGCGTTTTTCCATAGCCTAGCTCCGGCAGCTTATTGGCATCGTAGAGAGTAAAGCCGGTTGCCTGAACAATCGACCCCACCTCCTCGGTGACGGTGGAACCGCTTTCTTGGCTAATCTCAACGCTGAATTGTCCTGGCGAGCCGTCGGTTTGGCTGGTGATGGCGTTGAGATGGACGGTAATATTGCCATGGCTTTCCACAGCGGCGGCGAGTGCCGCCACGCCGCTATCTTGGGGATCGCGGAAAGGCTCGGCAAAGGGAACCCGCTTGTGCAGCTTGGCCGCCCAACCACCCAATTGGCCGGTTTTTTCCACCAACACCACTTGATACCCTGCCTTGGCGGATTCCAGCGCCGCCGTCATCCCGGAGACCCCGCCGCCAACGACCAAAATACGCTTGTTATGCGCCGTATTCGGATTACCGCCAGGCAAGGTCATGTTTTTGGCTTCCGCGCATCCCATGCGCACGTAGTCCGCCGCCATTTCCTGCGTCAGCTCGCGGGCTTCATCGGTATCCGGCTGCGTCCAGATGACGCCTTCCCGCAAATTAGCCCGAGCGATGGCGACCTTGTCCAGATTAAACGCTTCGGTTTTAGCGCGCCGCGAACAGGCAGCGACCATAACATGGGTCACGCCCTCGTTATCTATATCCTCTTGAATCAGCTGGATGCCCGCGCTATTGCACAAAAATGCGTGCTCGCGCACTACCGCCGCCTTGCCTTCCTTTTGCGCGACTTTGGCTAACTCGGCGGTATCCAGCCGCTCGCCCAAGCCACATCCCTGGCAAATGTAAGCCCCGATTTTTTGTTCCGACATTCCTTAACCCTCCACACCGGCTACACGGTTAATGACTTGGATCGCACGCAATGCGCTGGCTGTCGCGCTTTGCACCGCGCGATTAACATCCAGCGGATTGGTGGCGCAGCCGGCGCCGAATACGGCCCCGTTCGCTGGGTCTAGCGAGATAAAACCGTTCGAGTCGGAGATAATGTCCGCTGGCACCTCCGCGCCTTTCACGCTCGGTTCCATGCCTACCGCCAGCACCACCAAGTCATGGGTGTTGGCGTAACGATGATAACCCTCGGTATCCACACCGTGCAGCGTGAGATCGCCGGTCTTTTCGTCTCCGACGATTTTGGCTACCTTGGATTTGATAAAGTTAACGGTGCTGTCATTGCGCACCTTCTGATAGAAATCTTCAAAACGGTCAATCGCACGAATATCGATGTAGTAAATACTCGATTTCCCTTCTTCGCCATAGGCTTCGCGCACGTAGTTGGTCTGCTTGAGGGAGGCCATGCAGCAGATACGGGAGCAGTGGCGCAAATGGTTTTCATCGCGGGAACCCGCACATTGAATGAAGGCGACATTTTTCGCCTCCTTGCCATCGGACGGGCGCAGCAATTTACCGCCGGTGGGCCCCTGCGGATCGGAAAGACGCTCGAATTCGACGCTGGTCACGACATTAGGAAAACGGTCATAGCCATAGGGCTGTATTTTGGCTGCGTCATACGGCTTCCACCCGGTCGCCCAAATAACCGCGCCGGCCTTGAGCGTGATCTCTTCTTCCTTCATTTCAAGATCGACCGCGTCGTATTTGCACGCCGCCTTGGCTTTTTCCCCTTCTGGCGTTCCTACAATGGAGGGATCGAGCACATAAATCTGTGGATAGGCCATCTTGTGCGGCAGATAAGCCGCTTTTACCGTGCCCAGACCATAGTTGAATGGGTCGGACACTTCGCTCTCCACCGCCTCGGCGCAAGCGCCGCATGCCGTGCAGGATTCCTTGACGTATCGGGGAGACACCTTGACGTTGACAGTGTAGTCGCCTTGCGCGCCGGAAATACCGCTCACTTCCGCCATGGTCACCACGCGGATGCGCTTATTCTGTTTAACGCGCCGCTGATTGATTTCCAGACCGCAGACTGGGTGGCATAGCTTGGGAAAGTATCGATAAAGCTGGGAAACACGACCGCCTAATGCCGGATTTTTTTCCACCAACACAACATCCTTGCCGCACTCGGCAGCTTCCAGAGCCGCTGTCATACCACTGATGCCGCCACCCACAACCAGTATTGTCTGATTGGTTGCAACAATTTCCGTCATCAGAACCTCCATCACGGATTTATTCGCAGTTGAAATATAGAGCAGAAGCCGGACGACCGAAGTCGGCCACCCGCTAAAACGGTATTCTCAATAAACAAGACCTGGACTGAATTTTAATCAGCAACTGGCAGGATTGAGGCCCGGCGCTCGCCGCCATCGAATGTTACCCTGAATGACTAGGGCATTCCACCGTAACCGCCGCCAAACGCGATTCAAATTTCTTATGCGGCGATAGAGGTGATATATGAAACATGCTTGCCGCGACAGACCATCCTGTGCCCGCACCTTGTTTAGTGCGCTGCCGCCAGGTTTCCTTCATCCGGGACGTTTTCCATGACGGGACAAATCACGAATTCCATTGCGCTCAAGTCCCCTAAGGCGTAGGTGGGTGCTGACGCAATGCCGCCGACGGTTCCCGGGTTCACCACCAAGGTCTCTCCCCCCTTAATATTGGCGATGGTTTCGATTTTCGCCCGGTGATCGTGGCCGCAGCACACCACGTCCCATTCGCCGGTACACGCCAGCGCGTTGGCGTAATGGGGATAATGCACCAGGAAAATGCGCCGCCCGCCCAGCTTGACCTCGCCGTCCTGCCCATAAAAATGGAAAGGGCTCCCCGGCTCGTGGGCTAATCGCGCCATGCTGTAGAGATCGCCGGTATTGTTGCCATGAATCACATGCACGGGCAAGTCAAATGCCGCCAATTTGCGCAATATGCTCGGTGCGACCACGTCGCCGCAATGAAGCACCGCCTCGGCTCCCTGCGCCTTAGCTTTTTCCACGGCGGCAACCATGAGTGGCGCATTATCGTGGCTGTCGGAAATAATGCAAATTTTCACTATCGGTTTCCCGTGGTTAAAACACCGGTTTGACTTTGGCGGCCTGGTAACGCTCCACACCGCCGAGTATCTCAGCTTTCACTTCCTCTGGGCCACTCCAGCCTTCCACCTTGACCCATTTATCCGCCTCCAGGTCTTTGTAATGCTCGAAGAAATGCGTAATTTGCGCTAACACCATGTCAGGAAACGTTCGTGGTGTTTCAATATGGCGGTAGAGTGTGCAGCATTCATCAATAGGCACCGCCAAGCATTTTGCGTCGGGGCCGGATTCGTCGGTCATCCTTAGCATTCCCACAGGGCGGCAGCGCACGACAACGCCGGTCATCAGCGGCACTGGCGTCACAACCAACACGTCTACCGGGTCGCCATCCTCGGACAAGGTATGCGGAATATAACCATAATTGCACGGATAATGCATGGCGGTGCTCATGAAGCGATCGACGAACATGGCGCCGGTTTCCTTGTCCACCTCGTACTTGATTGGCTCACCGTGCATGGGAATTTCGATAATGACGTTGAAATCGTTGGGAAGGTCGCGTCCCGAATTTACCCTATCAAGATTCATGCCGCTTTGCTCGCAAAAATAGGAAAGGGGCATTATACGCCCCTTCCAAGAATAGCGGCGGGAGAAGCGGAGGCTTCTGGCCCCCGCCATTCCCAATGCGCTTGAACTACATCAGATGCGCCAGTAAGGGCACGATCAGCAGCGCAACAATGTTGATGATTTTGATTAACGGATTGATTGCAGGGCCGGCGGTATCCTTGTAAGGATCACCCACGGTGTCGCCGGTCACCGCCGCTTTATGGGTCTCGGAACCTTTGCCGCCGTAGTGGCCGTCTTCAATGTATTTCTTGGCGTTATCCCAAGCGCCACCACCGGTCGTCATGGAAATCGCCACGAACAGGCCGGTTACGATGGAACCCAGCAGCACGCCGCCAAGCGCTTTCGGTCCTAACGCGATACCGACGACAATCGGCACGAGAACCGGCAGCAGGGAAGGAATAATCATTTCCTTGATTGCCGCGCGCGTCAGCATATCCACCGCTTTGGAGTAATCCGGCTTGGCTGTTCCTTCCATGATGCCCGGAATTTCCTTGAACTGGCGGCGCACTTCGACCACCACGGAACCCGCGGCGCGTCCAACCGCTTCCATGCCCATGGCGCCGAACAAGTAAGGCACCAGACCGCCGATAAACAGGCCGATGATGACCATATGATCCGACAGATCAAAACTGGATGCCATATGGTGCATGGACAATGCGTGCGTGTAGTCGGCGAACAATACCAACGCGGCCAAACCCGCGGAACCGATGGCGTAGCCCTTGGTTACCGCCTTGGTGGTGTTGCCCACGGCGTCCAGCGGGTCGGTCACATTGCGTACCGCATCCGGCAGTTCCGCCATTTCGGCAATACCACCCGCATTATCGGTTACCGGCCCGTAGGCGTCCAACGCGACGATAATACCGGTCATGGACAGCATCGCGGTCGCGGCGATGGCGATCCCGTACAGTCCCGCTAGCGCATAAGCGCCCCAAATACTGGCGCACACTGCAAGCACCGGCGCGGCGGTGGATTTCATCGATACCCCGAGACCCGCGATAACGTTAGTGCCATGACCGGTCGTGGAGGCTTCGGCGATATGGCGCACCGGGCCGTACTCGGTGGCCGTGTAATATTCGGTAATCACCACCATCGCAGCAGTCAGCGCCAAACCGATCAATGCCGAACCATACAACGACATCACGCTGTAAGTGCCGTTACCCGCCATCAACCAATTGGTTACCGGATAAAAGGCGATGACCGCCAGCACGCCGGAAACGATCAAGCCGCGGTAGAGGGCGTTCATGATCTTGCCGCCTTCGCGCGCTTTCACGAAGAAGGTGCCGATAATTGAGGCAATAATCGACACGCCCCCCAGCACCAACGGATACAGTACCGAATTGATGCCAGCGCTCTTCAGCATCATGCCGCCCAGCAACATGGTGGCAATCAGGGTTACCGCGTAGGTCTCGAACAAGTCGGCGGCCATGCCGGCGCAGTCGCCCACGTTGTCGCCCACGTTGTCGGCGATCACCGCCGGGTTCCGCGGATCGTCTTCGGGAATGCCCGCCTCGACCTTTCCGACCAGGTCGGCGCCAACGTCCGCGCCCTTGGTGAAAATACCGCCGCCAAGACGAGCAAAGATGGAGATCAACGAGCCACCGAAACCCAAACCGATGAGGTGCTCGACGGTTTCCTGGAGAGTGGCGTTATCACCGCCCATGGCATGGAGCACCGCAAAATACCCGGCGATACCGAGCAGTCCGAGGCCGACGACCAGCATGCCGGTCGTGGCGCCACTACGGAACGCGACGTTCAGCGCCGGGTTGATCCCGCCTTTAGCGGCTTCGGCGGTGCGTACGTTAGCGCGCACCGAAACATTCATGCCGATGTATCCCGCCGCCGCCGAGCACAGGGCGCCGATGGCGAAACCGATAGCGGTTTTCCACGACAACGCCACACCAATGATGACGAACAGGATGACGCCAACGGTGCCGATGGTGGCGTATTGGCGGTTAAGGTAGGCGGTCGCTCCCTCCTGGATAGCGGCGGCGATTTCCCGCATTCGCTCGTTCCCGCTGGGCTTGCCTAATAACCAGGTGATTGAAAACACCCCATATAGTAATGCGACTACCGCGCATACCAGCGCGAAGATCAACCCTACCGGCATGATAACTCCTTTCGTAACAACTCAAGACTAATTAAAAATGAATGATGTCGGATGCCAAATGTCATCAACCTTCCTCCCCCCCCACTGGTATGCTGGCGTAGCCAAAGGCCCAAAAAAAAGGGCCATTAGCGGGCCCCATGAATCGCTCGAATCAGACGGTGAATTCGTCTTGTAATTTTTTTGGCACCGCCACATTCTTCAATTTCACGTAATCGGGCAAACCGTTCTTATATGGCGGGTAATCTTCCCCTTTAATCAAGGGCAAGAGATACGTGCGGCAAGCATCGGTAATGTGGAAGCCGTCCTGGCTAATAAATTGACGTGGCATGAATTTCTCTTTATTCGCGACGTCCTTGAGCGACGCTTCGCCAAGTTTCCATTTGTAAGGCTTATCCGACACCCGGGTAATCGCGGGCATTACCGAATTTTTCCCTTTCAGTGCAAGTTCGACCGCTGCCTTGCCGAGAGCGTAAGCCTGATCGACGTCGGTTTTGGAAGCGATATGGCGCGCCGCCCGCTGGAGGTAATCGGCCACTGCCCAGTGGTATTTGTAGCCCAGCTTATCCTTGACTAATTGCGCCACCACCGGAGCTACGCCGCCTAATTGCGCGTGACCGAAGGCATCGCGCGTTCCGGTTTCCGCCAGGAATTCCCCTGCCTTATTCTTCACGCCTTCCGAAACCACGATAGCGCAATAACCATATTGCTTCACGGCGTCGTCCACTTTGGCGAGAAAAGCACTTTCATCGAAAGTGATTTCCGGGAATAAAATGATGTGTGGCGCGTCGCCTTCTTTTTCCGCCGCCAACCCGCCTGCCGCGGCAATCCAACCGGCATGCCGCCCCATTACTTCTAATACGAAAATCTTGGTTGACGTTTTGCACATGGACGCGACATCGAATCCCGCTTCGCGGATGGAGACAGCGATATATTTGGCGACCGAGCCGAAACCCGGACAATTATCGGTAATCGGCAAATCGTTATCCACTGTTTTCGGCACGTGAATCGCCTGAATGGGGTAGCCCATGGTTTCCGCCAGTTGCGACACTTTCAGGCAGGTATCCGCGGAATCGCCGCCGCCATTGTAGAAAAAATAGCCGATGTTATGCGCCTTAAAGACTTCGATTAAGCGCTCGAACTGCGCTTTACTTTCTTTCAACCCCTTGAGTTTGTAGCGGCAGGAGCCAAAAGCGCCGGCGGGCGTGTAGCGTAGCGCGGCAATAGCCTTATCGGACTCTTTGGAGGTATCGATCAAGTCTTCCGTCAACGCGCCAATGATGCCATTGCGGCCCGCGTAGACTTTTCCGATCTTATCCTTATGCTTACGCGCCGTTTCGATTACACCGCAGGCGGAGGCGTTAATCACCGCCGTCACGCCGCCGGACTGGGCATAAAAAGCATTTTTTTTCGCCATGCCAGGAACTCTCCAGAATCAAAAAAGTCAGTTAAAAAATTCGTCCAATCGCATCGGCTGCCAATGCAATCAAGATAAAACCCGTACCCAGCCCACAGTTATTCAGCCGCTGCGGTGCGCTCGTGGTCGGCTTGCAGTTTCAGCAAGGTCGTGACGCATTCCGACAAATCGTCGTAATCTTCCTTGCCTGTGCCATATTGTTCACGGACGGAATAAAAAAATTGGCTGCGAAAGCATTCGTCATCCAGCTTACTGATAATGAATGTCGCGCGCCCCGCCTTCCACACCAAGGCAGGGCATTCCGTTAATTCCGGCAAAGCGGGGTCGAGCCGCAACTCGACATCCGCCTGCTGAATTTCCACCGGTTTTTCATACCGCTCCTTGATCGCGGTTTCCACCACCCAAAGCTCGCGGGAAGAAAAGGCCGGAACGGTTTTCCTATCGGGCATGAATTACGCGCCCAAGGCGGAAAAAATATGATCGCGAATTTCTTCTACTTTTCCAACGCCAGGAATTTTGACGTATTTTGGCGCATTGCCTCCAGCTGCCGCCCACTTTGAATAGTATTCCACCAGGGGCTCGGTTTGGGCATGGTAAACATCCAGACGCTTGCGAACGGTTTCTTCCTGGTCGTCGTCGCGCTGAATCAGATCTTCTCCAGTCGCATCGTCCTTTCCTTCTGTTTTCGGGGGATTAAAGACAACATGGTAAGTGCGGCCAGACGCCAGGTGAACGCGGCGGCCAGACATGCGCTTGATGATTTCGCCGTCGTCAACGCTGATTTCAACCACGGAATCGATAGCCACGCCAGCGTCCTTCATCGCTTCGGCTTGGGGAATCGTGCGCGGGAAGCCGTCGAACAGGAAACCATTGGCACAATCGGATTCCTTGATGCGTTCCTTAACGAGATTAATGATGATGTCGTCGGAGACGAGCCCGCCAGCATCCATGATTTTCTTCGCTTCCATGCCAAGCGGCGTGCCCGCCTTGACCGCGGCGCGCAACATATCGCCTGTCGAAATCTGCGGAATACCGAATTTTTCCTTGATGTAGTTGGCTTGAGTGCCCTTACCGGCACCAGGGCCGCCCAACAGAATTAAACGCATATATTCTCCAATTCAATCCACTTATCGATTATTTAGTCTTTTTGACTATGCCAGTTGCCTGCAAATTCCATCAAGGCATTCAGCGCCAACCCTGACAGAATATGCAAAAACGCCCGATAACGCTCATATAAATTTTGTATCACCCTATAAAACGTCATTTATCCGTCAACTTGCCCACAGCGCCCTTACCTGCTGTAAATCCGCTTCCGTATCCACCCCCGCCGCCGGTGCATCGGTAGTGACCAAAACCGTGATGCGATAGCCGTACCACAGGGCACGTAACTGCTCCAATGCCTCGAAACGCTCGACCGGCGCGGGTTGCAAGCGTCCATACGCCTCCAAAAACGTCGCGCGGTAGGCGTAAATGCCAATATGCCGATAGGCCGGCAGTTGCGCGGGAAATTTTTCCGGCAAGGCGAAATCGTCGCGCGCATAAGGAATCGGCGCCCGGCTGAAGTAAAGGGCATTGTCCTGATGATCGAGCACCACTTTCACCGCGTGCGGATTGAACAACGTTTCCCGTTCCCGAATCGGGTGGCAGGCGGTAGCGATAGCGGCGTCGGCGTGGGTACTTAAGTGTCGCGCCATTTGTTGAATGAGTTCAGGATCGATCAACGGCTCGTCACCCTGCACGTTAACAATCAGGGTGTCGCCTGGCCATCGACGCTGAGCGGCGGCTTCGGCGATTCGGTCGGTGCCGGTGGCGTGCCGCGCCGAAGTCAGCAGGGCTGAAAATCCATGGGCTTCCACCGTGGCGGCGATTTCGGCGTGATCGGTCGCCACCCAGACTTCTTCGGCGCCGCTCGCTGCGGCTTGCTCCGCCACGCGCACCACCATGGGCTTACCGCCAATATCCAGCAGCGGCTTGGCGGCTAACCGGCTGGAGGCATAGCGGGCGGGAATGACCACCTTGAAGGCCGCCATGTCAGGCGCGTTCCGTTCCCATCCGATTAAATTTCCTCGTCCAGCGCCAACGGACGGGCGTCCTCCTCTAGCATAACGGGGATGTCGTCACGGATGGGATAGGCCAAGCGGCACGGTTTACAGACCAGTTCCTGGGACGTTTTACGATAGGTCAGCGGCCCTTTGCATAGCGGGCAAGCCAGGATTTCAAGCAGCTTTGCGTCCATGATGCTTCCTTATTTTGTCCAATAGCTTAAATTCGAGTGTCGGTTCGATGTCGGCATCCACCGCCAGCGCCCAGCACTTGGGATCGGCAAAAGCGGCGCATTTCACCGCGTCCTTTTCGGTCATGACGATGGCGTCGGCATGGGGCCAATGTAAATCCGCCGGCGTATACGCGTAATGATCGGGAAAGGCATGCGCGGTAAATACGAGGCCCAACGCGCGCAAGTCATCGAAAAACCGTTGCGGGTTACCGATACCCGCCACCACATGCACCGCCTTGCCCTGAAAGCGCGAAACGTCGGTGCGCAATTCCGGCCGCCCCACATTGTAAAACACTTCTCCGGTCAGCCGCATGCGGAATTGATTCGGCGCCGTCGGCTGGCCGCCTCCGTTGAGCAGCACCGCATCCACCGATTCGAGCCGCCCCAAGCGCTCCCGTAGCGGCCCCGCCGGCAACAGCAAACGGTTGCCGTAATAACGCTGCGCATCCACGACGGCGATTTCCATATCGCGCCGCAAGGCATAGTGTTGTAAGCCGTCGTCGCTTAGGAGCACATCGCACTCGGGATGGTGGCGCAGCAACCCTTTGGCAGCGAGAACACGACCCGCGCCGACCACGATGGGACAGCCGGTGCGCCGCGCGAGCAGCAAGGGTTCGTCGCCGACCTCCAGGGGATCGCTATTCGCGGTCACTTCCAGCGTGGCTTGACTGCGTCTGCCATAACCGCGGCTGATAATACCCGGCCGGTAACCGCGGCGACGGAGACAGTCCGCGATCCATATCACGGCGGGCGTTTTTCCGGTACCGCCAACGGTGATATTGCCCACCACAATCACCGGGACGGGCAGTGCATCCGAACGAATGATTTTCCAGCGGTAAAGCAGGCGGCGCAGCGCCACCGTCAATCCGAACAGCAGGCTTAACGGCCACAGCAGCACATGCCAGCGGGTGATCGCGCGCCACTGGGATTCCAGCCAAGACGCGTTCATGACGGGATAAGCGGCTTGCACCGCGCGAGACAAGCGCGGCGCGCGCGGTTACGACCCCTGCTTTTCCTGAACGGCGAATGTGATATGAACATACCCCGCCTGGCGCGCCGCCTCCATGATATTGATGACCGATTGATGGGTTGCTTTAGCGTCGGCGGCGATAACAACCACTGGGTGGGTCATTTGTGCGCCTCCCTTGCGCAGTGCGCGCGTTAGATCCGCCAAGCGCCGGTACACGACCGCCGTGCGGTTAACCCGGTAATGCCCCTGGGCATCGACCGTCACATCGATGATGTTGTTTTTTTCGCTTTGTTTTTTAGACTGTGCCTGGGGCAGGTTAATTTGCAGCTCGCGAAATTTGGAAAATGTCGTGGTGGTCATGAGAAAGATCAGGATCACCAGTAACACGTCGATCATCGGGATCAGATTGATCTCCGGCTCCTCCCGACGCTTGCCCCGCTGAAAATCCATTCCATTCGCTCCCTAGCGGCGCTCGCCGTGAATGATTTCCACCAGCTTGACGGCCTGTTGTTCCATGTCGAACACCAGTTCGTCCACCTTACCGCGGAAATAGCGGTAAAAAATCAAGCTGGGAATGGCGACGATCAATCCCATGGCCGTATTGTAAAGGGCCACGGAAATGCCATGGGCAAGATGGGCGGGATCGGCGGACGCCGGTGTCAGAGCCGCGAAAATTTCCACCATGCCGATGACCGTCCCCAGCAGTCCCATCAAGGGGCTTGCCGTGGCGATCGTTCCCAAGGTCGTTAGAAAGCGCTCCAACTCATGAGCGGCCGCGCGGCCCGCCTCCTCGACGGATTCCTTCATTATTTCCTGATGGCTATTGACGTTTTTCACCCCAGCGGCAAAAATCTGGGCCAGCGGCGGTCCTTCGGAAAGACGTTTGACCATGGCGGGAGTGGCGCCAATCTGCTTCAGTTCGCGCACAACTTGCGGCAGCAGATCCCTGGGAGCGATTTGACCCGCGCGCAGCGTCCAAAGACGCTCTCCAATGATGCCCAAGGCAATAACCGAGGCCACAATAATCGGCCAAATCGGCCAGCCCGCAGCTTCGATGATGGCGAACACGCATAATCTCCAAGCAAAGTGTGAAAGGCGTCACTTTAGCTTGCCGGTTTCTTCTCGGCAAGAGCGTTCGACCAATGCGCCGATATAAAAAAATCCACAATTTCTGTGGATAACTTTGTGGACGAGTCCACGATTACGCCATCTAAGTGCGCGATGGGAAATGAGAAAAGACAAAGCGCCCAAATAATGACCCATTATTTTAATGAATAAAATCAATTTGATATAAAATACATTCTAAGCTTTCATGGGTTTAGCCGTGGTATGCCAGGGAACTTCTGAAAATTGTGAATTAACGCGAGCCCGATTTATGCCTTTATCATATGACGCACGTCCCACCACTGGCGCGATAACCGTCAGCGAACTGAACCACAGGGCAAAACAATTGTTGGAACAATCGCTTCCCCTGACGTGGGTGGCCGGCGAAATCTCCAACCTGACCCGAGCAACTTCCGGCCATTGGTATTTTTCGCTCAAGGACACCCAGGCTCAGGCGCGTTGCGTCATGTTCCGTCACCGCAATCAGGCACTCGACTGGACGCCGGAAAACGGCGCGCAGGTGGAAGTTCGCGCGCTGGCAACGCTCTATGCGCCACGTGGGGAATTTCAGTTAAATGTGGAGGCGATGCGGCGCGCTGGACTCGGGGCGTTGTTCGAGGCGTTTGAACGACTCAAACGCAAACTAGAAAAAGAAGGATTATTCGGCGCCGCGCGCAAATTACCGTTGCCGTTCTTCCCGCGCCAGATCGGCGTGATCACGTCGCCCGCCGCCGCCGCCCTTCACGACGTATTAACTACGCTGCGCCGCCGCCTACCGGCGATCCCGGTTATCCTCTACCCCACTCCGGTGCAAGGAAAGGACGCCGCCGCGCAAATTGTCCAGGCGATCCGCGCCGCCGCCGTGCGGAATGAGTGCGAGGTACTGATTTTATGCCGCGGCGGCGGCAGTATCGAAGATCTGTGGCCATTCAACGAGGAAACCGTGGCACGCGCCATTTCCGACTGTCCAATCCCCATCGTATGCGGGGTCGGCCACGAAACCGATGTCACTATCGCCGATTTCACCGCCGACCAGCGCGCGCCCACGCCGACCGCCGCTGCGGAAATGGCCTGCCCTCACCGGGCAGATCTCGCCCGCCGCCTGGAGATCGCGCAGGCGCGCCTCACGCGCCACATGCAGCATTTTCTGGAAAATCGCATGCAGCAAATCGATTATCTTAGCCGCCGCCTGCTCCATCCTGGCGAGCGACTAACAAATCAAGCGCAGCATTTAACCCATATACAACAACGGCTGGGCGCAGCTTTGGCGCACGGCCTGCAGGACGCCGAATGGAAGACGCTGCAGTGGCGTCATCGTCTGCACCAGGCGCTACCCGATTTGACGCGGCTGGAAAGTCGGCGACAAGAATGCGCGCGGCGTCTGCCAGCCGCTCACGAGCGCCGTTTACATACGCTGGAGGCAACACTTGCGCATTTTCAGGCCAACCTCGCTCACCTCAATCCGCTCGGTGTTCTAAAGCGGGGATATAGTCTGGTAACGCACGAAGATGGCCGAATCATCCAGGATAGCGCCGATGTCGTCGTCGGCGAAAAGATCGCCATGACCTTTTCGCGTGGCGGCGCCAGCGCGCAAGTCACGGATAAGCGCCGCTAGCGGCGGCGAGAAAGACCTCCGGTGGAGGGACGGTCACAGTCTTTGCCGAAAATACGCCATGATTTCGTCGAGCGGGAGCGCCACGGAACAGTCGATTGGTTTCAATCCTGTCATGCGCCGCAGCCATGTCAACTGCCGTTTCGCTAATTGCCGGGTAGCGGCGACGCCTTTGTCCCGCATCTCGGAAAAATCGTACACGCCATCCAAGTACCGCCAGACCTGGCGATAACCGACGCAGCGCATGGAAGGTAGCGACAAATCGAGGGCGTAGCGGCGACGCAACGCAACGACCTCATCGATTAATCCCTGTTGCAACATCTCATCGAAGCGTTGGCCAATCCGCCGGTGAAGAATGGCACGATCCGCCGGCATCAGCGCCAAGCCCAGCAAACGGCAAGGCAACGCATTGTCCCGTTGCTTCGCCAATAGGGCCGACATGGGTTCGCCGCTAAGGCGGCAGACCTCCAATGCCCGCTGAATCCGCTGAGCGTCGGTGGGTTCGAGTCGTACCGCAGTCGCTGGATCGATCCGCATCAGTTCCGCGTGTAGCGCCGGCCAGCCGATTTCCTTGGCTATAGCGTCGATAGCCAACCGGGTCGCCGGGTCCGCCGGCGGCAGGTCGTTCAGTCCCTGCTGCAACGCGTTGAAGTACAGCATGGTTCCCCCCACGAGCAGGGGAATATTGCCGCGTCCGGTAATGTCCGCCATTCGCGCCAAGGCGTCCGCGCGAAAGCGGGCGGCGGAATAGGTCTCGGTGGGATCGATGATATCGATGAGGTAGTGCGGCGCGATCGCCCGTGTCGCCGCATCCGGCTTGGCAGTGCCGATGTCCATGCCGCGGTATACCAGCGCGGAATCGACGCTGATAATCTCGCACGGCAGCTGCTGCGCCAATTCGACGGCCACTTGGGTCTTGCCGCTGGCGGTAGGGCCGGTCAGCAAGAGTGCGGGCGGCAGCGGAGTGTTCACAACACTTGCATTGCACGTCGTGACGAAAAGAAAGCCGGCGTCACTGACCGCGCAGGAACAACCGGTCCAGCTCCGCCAGCGTGATCTGGAACCAAGTCGGACGGCCATGGTTGCAATGGCCGGCATGCTCGACGGTTTCCATTTCCCGCAATAGCGCGTTCGCTTCCGCCAGAGACAAACGACGGCCAGCACGCACCGATCCATGGCAGGCCATGGAAGCCAATAGCGCATTGCGCCGCTCGGTCAGCACGCGGCTAGCGCCATACGCCTGAATTTCCCGCAGCACCTCCCGCGTCAGCGTCACGACATCGGCATCCGGAAGGATGGCGGGGATCGCCCGTACCACTAGATGGGTAGGCGACAGCATCGCAACCGCGAAACCGAGTTTCTCCAGAATAGCGCCGTTTTCCACCGCCGTGGCGACTTCTACGGCGGTAGCGGGAAAAGAAACCGGGATCAACAACGGCTGGGCCGATAAGGGTTGGCTGTCCAGTGCCTGCTTCAGTTTTTCATAGACGATCCGCTCATGAGCGGCGTGCATATCCACCACGACTAAACCCTTTTCATTCTGGGCTAGTAGGTAAATCTCGCGCAATTGGCCAATGGCAAAACCCAAGAGGGGAATTTCCGGTATTTCCGGCGCTGGCGCTGCCGGCTCGGCCATAGCTGGGGGACGCGCCACTTGACCGAATAACGCCTGATACAAGTTGACGCGTTCGGCCGTACCCAAGGGGGGACGGCGCTGCGCCAGCGGCAAGGTCTCTTGATAAGCGGCGGCAGGTTTCTGCGCCGCCAAGGGAGCAGACGGCGGCGAGGAAAGGGCCGCCGCCAGCGCCTTATTTAACGCGTTAAATAGAAACCGATGGATGCCGTTGGCTTCGCGGAAGCGCACTTCGATTTTCGTCGGATGGACGTTGATATCCACTACTGCGGGATCGAGTTCGAGGAATAACACAAACGCCGGATGACGCTGCGGGTGAAGGATGTCGTGATAGGCTTGGCGCACGGCGTGCTGAATCAGCTTGTCCCGCACGAAGCGGCCATTGACGAAGAAATATTGGGTATCGCGCGATCCGCGGGAATACGCGGGTTGCGCCGCCAACCCCCAAAGACGCAGACTACCCGAGCGCTCGTCCAATTGGCGCGCCGCCGCTATGAATTCTTCTCCCAGCAAGTCGGCGATCCGCCGCTCGGGGTGATCTTGACAGCGCGCCAACCGCCATGGGACGCGGTTGTCGCGCTGTAACACGAAAGCGATGTCCGGGCGGCTCAGGGCGATACGCTTAAACGCTTCCTCGCAATGGCCGTATTCGGTGGCGTCGGACTTGAGAAATTTGCGCCGCGCCGGCGTATTGTAATAGAGATCGCGCACCTCAACCGTGGTACCTATGGGGTGCGCCGCCGGTTCCGCCGCCGGGCGCCCGGCTTCCCCCGTTATTTTCCAGCCGTGCGAATCGGCTGCCTGCCGGCTGGTCAGGGAAAAACAGGAAACCGCGGCGATGCTGGCCAGCGCCTCACCACGAAAACCGAGGCTGGCGACCTGTTCCAAATCGTCCAGTGTGGCGATTTTGCTGGTCGCATGGCGCGCCACCGCCAGCGGCAGTTGTTCCCGGCTGATTCCCGCGCCGTCATCGGTCACACGCAATAGCCGGCTTCCGCCTTGGCGCACGCTGACGTTAATCTCGCTGGCTCCCGCGTCCACGCTATTTTCCAGCAACTCCTTCAGCGCCGCCGCAGGACGCTCGATCACCTCGCCGGCGGCGATTTGGTTGATTAGGAGATCGGAGAGACGGTGGATTGTGGACATAAATTGAAAAGGAATAAACGCGATTATAACGTGTTTCCGTTACGGGAATAGTTCACGGATTGCGCACCAAGCGCGCCTTTGGAAACGGCGGATTGTGGGCGAAATATTCATCGAGTCCGTGTAAAATCGCCTTGGCGACTTTTTCCTGAAAGACCGCGGTGCGCAGTTTGCGTTCCTCCGCCGGGTTGCTGATAAACGCAGTTTCCACCAAAATCGAAGGAATATCCGGCGACTTTAGCACGGCGAAGCCCGCCTGCTCCACGACCCCGCGATGCAAATGATTGATGTCGCCCAACTGACCGAGCACGTCCTTGCCTAATTTCAAGCTATCGTTGATCGTGGCGGTTTGCGACAAATCGAGCAAGGTGCGGGCTAAATACGGCTCTTTCTTCACATTCAGATTAACCCCGCCGATCAAGTCGGACTCATTCTCGCTTTTCGCCAGCCAGCGTGCCGCAGCGCTAGTCGCGCCATGCTCCGACAAGGCGAACACCGATGAACCACTGGCGCTGCGATTCACATAGGCGTCGGCGTGAATCGACACGAACAGGTTGGCATGCATGCGCTGCGCTTTCATAACCCGCACGCGGAGGGGCACGAAATAATCGCCATTGCGGGTTAATATGGCCCGCATGCCCGGCTGGGCGTCCACCAACGCTTTCAGCTTGCGTCCAATCGCCAGGGTCACGTTCTTTTCCAGGGTGCCGCCCTTGCCATGCGCGCCGGGGTCTTCCCCGCCATGGCCAGGGTCGATACAAACGGTAATCATCCGTTTCATATCGCCGGCGCGCGCCTTGGGCGCGCGCTTATGTCGACGAGACGCTTGGCTTTTCTTGTCGTCGCCCGGTCTACGCAGCTTCAGCGGGTGCCGCCCACCGCCAGCCGCCGCTGTTTCGCTATCGGGCGTTTCCACCAGCGCCATCAGGGGATCCGCCGGATGCTTGGGGTAAATGTCCAGCACCAGCCGGTTGCCGTACTGGCCATAAGGTTTGAGGAGAAACACCGAGGGATTGACCGTGGTTTTTAAATCCAACACCAGCCGCACGACGCGTGGCTTAAAATAGCCAATCCGTATTTTTTTAATATAAGGATCACTGGGCGCCACCTTGCCCGGCAACGCTGTTAACGCCCGACTCAACGCCGCGCCGTGCAAATCGATCACCAATCGATCCGGATGGGAAAGCGTAAAGGATTGATAGCGGAGAGGAGAGGCGGATTCCAAGGTGATCCGGGTATAATCGGCCGCCGGCCAGATCCGGGCAGCGCTAACCGCGGTGCCAGCGGCGGCGGGAAAGGAAACCAGCAGTGCAAGAAGCCAGACGATACCGCACCAGCGTGAAATTATCCCGCCCGTCCCGTGACGGATTTGCCGCCGCTTGCCGGCGGCGAATCCCGCCGCTGTTGCCATTTGCTCAAACATCGCCTACCTGTCTTGGTTTCCGCTGTTATATCGGCTTCGCGCCCGCAATCTTGAATCTGCAGCGCAATGACAATATCCGCTGGCGGCAATAGCCCTTCCGCCTTCTCCGGCCATTCCACCAAACAAACCGACGCTGGATTGAAATACTCGCGAAAGCCGGCGTCCAGCCATTCATGCGGGTCATTGAACCGATAAAAATCAAAGTGATATAAGTTTAATCTAGAAATAACATAAAATTCAACCAATGTATAGGTCGGACTTTTAACTTTTCCCTGGTATCCCAGCGCGCGCAGCGTCGCCCGCGCTAGCGCGGTTTTCCCGGCGCCAAGGTCGCCACACAAGTAAATCACTAGCCCTGGCGCAAGGTATTTTGCTAGTTCGGCGCCCAATGCTTCGGTCGCCGCCTCGTCGGCGAGATAAGCGGTGATTTTTAACGGCGGTCGGTTATGATGCGTGCTATGCAAAACGACTCTCCTCCTCTACCGGAACGGGAAACCGCCGAATTGGCGGATCGTATCCACCAGTGGGCCATCGAACTGGGTTTTCAGGGCATCACCATCAGCGATCTTCACCTTCCGCTGGCCGAGGAACGCCTGCGTCAATGGTTAGCCGACGGCTTCCACGGCGACATGCATTATATGGCAAAACACGGGACCAAACGCAGCCGTCCCGCTGAACTGGTGCCGGACACACGCCGCGTTATCAGTGCGCGCATGGCGTATTTTCCCGTTTCCCTGGAGGATAGCCGGCGCGTATTGCGCGACCCGCGTTACGCCTATCTTTCCCGCTATGCGCTTGGCCGCGATTACCACAAAGTCATGCGTAAGCGGTTGCAACGGCTAGCCGAACGCATCCGGCAAGCGGGCAGCGCGTCTTGCTTCCGGGTCTTTACCGATAGCGCGCCGGTTATGGAAGTAGCGCTAGCGGCCAATAGCGGCTTGGGATGGCAAGGCAAGCATACCTTGTTGTTGTCTCGCCATGGCGGTTCACTGTTCTTCCTCGGCGAGATTTACACGAACCTGCCGCTACCGGTAGACCCACCCGTGGATAATCATTGCGGTCACTGTCATGCCTGCCTTGCGGCCTGTCCCACCCAAGCGATTGTCGCGCCTTACCGCTTGGACGCGAGACGCTGTATTTCTTACCTAACCATCGAATTCGCGGGCAGCATCCCGCTGGCGTTGCGTCCGTTGATCGGCAATCGGATCTATGGCTGCGACGATTGCCAATTAGCGTGCCCTTGGAATAAGTTCGCCCACCCCGGTATCGAGGCCGACTTCGCCGTGCGCCATGGTTTGGATCAAATCACCCTGGCGGCGCTGTTTCGCTGGAGCGAGGAGGATTTCCAACGCAAATTTCAGGGCAGCGCAATCCTCCGCATTGGTTATGAGCGCTGGTTGCGCAACCTAGCCGTGGGGCTGGGCAACGCGCCAACCTCGCCGGAGATCATCGACGCCTTACGACGGCAGGCCAACTATCCCTCTCCTTTGATACAAGAGCACGTGGCTTGGGCGCTGGCCCGGCATGCGCGTTAACACGCGGGTCAAACGCTACTGTCCCGCGTAACGGCAGCCGGCACAAGCGCCACTACCACCCCACGGCGCAGTTCTTGCCACGCCTTTTGACCAGATATCTCCGCCAGTCGGCCATATCCACCAGCGTTTTCCAGTCCGGCGCACGATCCTCGATCCATTCCGACAGCCCGATACTCGCCGTAACCGGCGCGCCGTCAGGTGCTTTGCCGAAGCCAGCTTCGCGCAGCCGCTCAATGGCGATCATGGCGTCGCTACAATACATGTTAGGCAGAATCAGAATAAATGCCTCCCCGCCCCAGCGGGCCAGCATGTCGCCAGTGCGCAACTGCTCACGAATTTGCTTGACGACATTAACGAGCACTTCATCGCCGGCTTCGTGCCCGAAACGGTCGTTGATTTTCTTGAAATGATCCAAGTCGATAAATGCCAGCGCCAGCGGAGAATGGCTGCGGATGGCGATAATAAACTGAATTTCCAGCAATTCCTCTCCGCTGAGCCGGGAAAAACTGGTGGTTAGCGGGTCGCGGATAGCCTGGTGCACCAAGGCAATCATAAAACCAAGTTGGCGCATTCCCGCCAGCGTCACCACGACCGCGACAAGCAGCAACAGCCAGAACGCGCCGTAAAAAGTACTCCACGTCATTCCTTCCAAACGTAGCGTCATGGCAATCACTTCCACCGCGAGTACCGGCGAAGAAAGCATCGCGCCCTCCCACGCGGTCGACGGAAATACGCTCAGCCCCGCCATCATAATAAACGACAGAAAAGCGTAATCCGCGGAAACCACCGCGCCAAAATCGCTAAATTGCTCGCCTAGCAGCCATTGCTGGGGAAAAAAACGTGACAGAATCGCGAGCATCAAAAGCAAGGCGTAATAGGCGTCCCGCATGCGGTTTAACGGCGAGTAGGCCAGCACCATCCAGCCAAACGGCACATTAATCACGAGTCGCCCCGCCGCCAGCTCTCCGCATAACGGCCCAGGGAAAACATGGCATCCACTACAATCCATAACGGCGTCAATAGGGCGAACAGCGCGGCGATCAACCGCACGCACGAAATAATCATGGCGGCACGGCGGATAGACAGCAAGGTCATATGCCGACCCGACCCGGCCAGAATAGCCAATGGACTTCTTCCTACGGCAGCTCTTTAAAAATGTGGTCAACCGCGCCGGACGCTATTTTTTTCAACTGTCCCATTCCCTGCCTTCCGCACCGGCGTTTATTTTGAGGTAGCGGCCCGGCAGGACACGCCTCCATAGCCTTTTCCATCACCGCGCCCAATGCCTGGACTGGCCATATAACGGATATTCTCATAAGTTTCTTGTTTAACAAATGGTTGTATGGCGAATGCCGGGACAGAACGTGGTTGCGGGCGTCAGAACCCTTCGCATTACGCAAGGCGATAAGGCAAAATAACGCTTTTCCCGCGCCGGCCGCATAATGCCCTCTTCTGCTCCGAATCCCGATAACGCCATTGGCGTCTTTGACTCCGGTATTGGCGGCCTGACCGTCGTGCGGGCCTTGATGGAGCGTTTACCGTTCGAGCCCATTATTTACTTCGGCGATACCGCCCGGGTGCCCTATGGCGTTAAATCGGTAGAGACCATCACCACCTATGCACGCCAAATCGCCGAATTTCTGCTGCAAAAACAAGTTAAACTGCTGGTTATCGCCTGCAACACTATGGCGGCGGTCGCATCCCAATGGATTACCGCGCACTCCCCCGTTCCAGTGCTGAATGTCATCGACGCCGGCGCGCGAAGCGCCGTTGCCGCTGGCGGACAACAGCGGATCGGCGTCATTGGCACGCCCACCACGATCAATAGCAATGCCTATGCCCGCGCCATCCATCAATACAATTCAGCGACCCGCGTTTTTTCCCAGGCGTGCCCGCTATTTGTTCCGCTGGTGGAGGAAGGCTGGCTCGATCACGCGGTGACCCGCCTGACCGCCGAGGAATATCTCAGGCCAATGCTGGCGCAGCGGATCGATTTGCTGGTACTGGGCTGTACCCACTACCCGCTGCTCAAGCCGCTGCTGCAAGATGTTGCCGGTGACGCAGTGAATTTGGTGGATTCGGCGGAAACCATGGCGGAGCATGCCGCCGCCTTGCTCAATGATAGCAGTCTTGCCACCCGCCACCGCGCCGCGCCCGTTTACGAGTTTTACGTGACCGATGTCCCGCTACGTTTCCAGACCATCGGCGAGCGCTTTTTAGGGCGGACGCTGGCAGACGTACATATGGTAAAGTGGTAGCGAAACGCGTCGCCGCTTAAGACCACCGCAAGACGCAAAGGAACCCGTCATGCCAATAAAAAACCATGCCATTCCCCTGCTGCCGCTGATCGTCGAACCGGCGGAGTTGGAACGCCATTTAGGCGAAACGAATCTGTTGATCGTTGATCTGTGCAAGCCGGACAGCTATGCGCGGCATCATATCCCCGGCGCCATTCCCCTCGACTACAGTCATATCATCGCCCACCAGGGATTAGTGCGCGGCCTGTTGCCGGATGCGGCGCACCTCAACACGATTTTCTCTGCCCTGGGGGTAACCTCGGACACTCACGTCGTCGCCTACGACGACGAGGGCGGCGGTAAAGCCGGCCGCTTATTGTGGACCTTGGATGTCGTCGGTCACGACCGTATTTCGCTACTGAATGGCGGCATCGCCGCCTGGTTCAACGCAGGCCATCCTTGCACCGACCAGCCCGCCACCCCGGCGCCGGCCGCCGTCGAGACTTCCGCCACACGCCGCGGCATCGTCGATGCCGCATATATTCTGGCCCACCTCGACAATTCGCACTGCTGTTTATTCGACGTGCGCAGCCCGAACGAATACAACGGCCTGACCCAATTATCTCAACGTAAGGGGCATATCCCCGGCGCGGTCAACTTGGACTGGACATTCGTCATGGATCCCAATCGTAATCTACGGCTCAAACCCAAAGCCGAGATCGAGCAGGCGTTCCACGCGCTCGGCGTGACGCCGGATAAGGAAATTATTGTGTATTGCCAAACCCACCACCGCTCCGCCTACACCTACATCGTGTTAAAAGCGTTGGGCTACCCCAACGTCAAGGGCTATCACGGGTCGTGGTCCGACTGGGGAAACCGCCTAGATACGCCGCTGGAAGGCGGCGCGTAAGTATTCCCGTCCAGTAAACAACCGGGAATCATCATACCGGCCGGGTGATCCGCCCCCTGTTCTCCGTTCCCCTCAGCGTTGAATGGCCGGCCTTCTCCGATACCGCTAATCGCTGGGTTTCAACGGCGACGACTTGGCCGGGTTCCATGAAACATCAGCCGGCCAGGTGGCGCACTGCTCATCAAAAACGATTGGGCCGGCAAACGGCGATCCGCCACAATTAAAACAATCGACGCCCGCAAGAAAACCGGCGCCAGTTGTCTTGAACCAAATGTATTTGTCCGGGCCCGAGAAATGCATGCGCGTCCATTCACTCAGTGTTGGTAGAAAACCGCTATACGCACCCTGTGCATCGGGTAAATAGGCACAATTGCCGATCGTAATGGTCCCGAGCGATCCACTACCCGTCCCGATGCTAAATTGGTACGCGCCCGACAGCGGCTGGTTGCCATTGCCCGGCGACGGGGGACTATAACCCGTCGGCGTGTCATCCGTCGCTATAGTCAAGGTAATGGGGTCGGTCGGTGAAGCCTGGATCTGCACTTTCAGGTTGGAATCGGCATAGGGAAAGCCGTATGAATTGGAATTGGCATGGATGATGTCAGCATAGCTGCTGCCATGGCCACGGTGGAACGGCGTAAGATACGGAAAATTAGCGCTGTAGTTGTCGCCGGTCGTGACAAAATAGCCCTCGTTAAGGCCGACCATGATATTTCTGAATGTGGAATTCGCGTACACCTCTTCCGGTGTTGGTGTTGTTGACGAAGCGGCTTGGTTTTGCGAAACGGAATGGCCGTTATATATTAACGTACCGCCACCACAACCGTAGATGATTGCAGAAGTTAACTGGCCAATATGAACAACAAAGGTATCGCCTTCCGCACTTGTGAGACTGATAGCGGTGTTGGTGGGTGATTCACGCCCCGGCGAAGGCGGGGCGGCGACGAAACTGCCAGTGAATATCTTGGCCGTGCCGCCAAAAGGGGTGTCGGTGGTAATAATCAGGCGGGCGTTGGCTTCTCTGAGCGCGGCGATATACGCGCTGTAACTAGCGTAACTATCGGAAGCGATATTCGGGGCGACAATTTTGCTGGGGGAATAGTTCGCTTTTTCCGTTGTACAGTGAATCATCGCGCCTTTCGGGTTTTCCCCGATTAGTGCGCGTTCTTTCAAATCGCTGATAATCGCGGTAATCGACCGCCGATAACCCAACGACCAGCATGCCTTGCTGGGCGTAAAACCGCAAAGCGCCAGAGGCAAGCCGACGATATCGACGTTCGACAGATTGATCCAGACACACGCATCAGCCTGCCCGTGGGTCAGCTCTATCCAGCCGTAATATTGCTTGCCATTGGGAACGGGCGCTGCTGGCAGCACCCCATAGCCAATATACAATCTGCCCGCGCTAATATAATCGATGGAGAAGCGCAGATCAGGAAATTGTATTCTCAGTGCGGCCAAGCACATGGATTTCCCCAATGTCAGTTGTCCGCGGTACGGCGCGCTTTCGTCGGCGGTCAGCATGATGTTCAGATGGCATTCATCGCCCGAACGCAAATTGTTCAGTGAAATGTTAAACATAGTCCTCGGTGCCTCCCCAGAAAAACAGCGGTAATCAACAATAGGATTTTCCAGCCTAGCGTAAGAGACGGATTTGGCGTGTGGCCGCCCCCCGCCTGCCGTACCGAATGACCTGTTCGTGTAATCCGTCGGTTTTATGAGGAATGACGAGAAAGAAGCAGATTTAGTGAAAAACAGACCATTGATTTTCCGAAACAGGCCGCCGATCAGGGAACGGCGGCGGCATGCAGGTATCCGCGGTCAAGCGGCTGTGTGGCTTGGAGAGCAAGAACACACGGCGCAAGAAACGCTTGGCCGAAGCCTATCTCGACAGGCATGCCCTCGCAAGAAAAGTGCGCAATCGCCACAAACACAAGCTACCGGCCAAATTCGCCGCTTTGTATCGCCGGCAGCGGGATGATTTAAGACCGCAGCAACAGACCGAGGAAATCGGGTCAGCCTGAATCAGACGCCTAACCTTCCACGCGTTACGGTTATAGGGGGGCGGGTCAAGTCCGCGGGCGTGCCAATGGTAGATTGTCCATCTCGCTATTCTTCATAGAACCACGCCTTGCTTTTACCGTTGTCGCACTCAAATGGCCCTGGGTACTTTGTAACGCCAGATCGTGTAGTTACCCGCATTAACGGGATACTCAATTGTCTCGCCGACGAGGCTTCCGAATCCGAATCCGAATCCGAATCCGGTTTATGAAGAACCGATACGTTAGCCAATGTGGGAAAATCGGGCTTCCCCTCGGCATGTATACGGTCTAATTCTTGTTGTATCGCTACGATTCGGTCCGAGGCCGCCTCTTCTCAGACATGCACAATCCGGTAGACCATGCTAAAACAAGCCCACAGACCACGATAGTTTGTAGCAAAGCCTTTACCCATTTCTTGTCCCACCACGCCACGACCACCGCAGCGACTGTCGTCGCGATGAACAGAAAAAGCAAGATCGGGATGGCTTGCCCCAACACTAGAATTGCAACAACCAAGATAACGCCAACGCGTGTCAACTGCGCGACGGTAACGACTCCAGCACCAATGACGGCGACGATGAACCACTGGACACAACGACTGCGAGTAATATGCCTGCGCTTGAATCATTTATTAGCGGGCCAATAGAACTTTTCCGGGACGGTTTCTTGCCCTTTCGGCGGAGCATCACTCTTGATGCTTAAGACGAGTAGCAGATACTCTGACGAGGCCTTCTCTTTGGCAGGAGTGCCATGCGGCGAGCGGCTGCTGAGGCGACCCGCTCCTTGGAACCCTCCGTTTCTAGCATTCACCCGTTATCTGTCACCGCGCGGATCTCATTGGGGAGGACTATCTCCCAGATGGATTCTAAACAAACCACGCCGCCCCTTGCTCCAGCGCCTAATAGCGAGAATAGCCAGCAATCAGTCTGGCCGTCCGCCCTTTCGCATGGCAAGGGGTACGCCGGATAATTCCAGCGCATGCTCGCTGTCGATGGACGTCGTTTTATAACGTCTTCCCAAGAGCACCGGTGCGCTTGCCGGATAGGGGTTAGCCGCACTTACTTCGCGGAATTTAATGCTTTTAGGTCATGCAAGGCTTGCGCTTCACTTCTTGGGTCAATCGAGGAACCGACGAAGAACCCGTTCGCCAACGGCCCTGTCACGAAATCATATTGAAAAAATATCGGTTTGCCGGGCTTGGGTTGAATTTGCCGCGTGCTAGATTCGGAGAGTCCCCCAGGTGAGACTTTAAGAGAGAATTTTCCTGCTGGAAGCCGCAGGTGCAAATAAGAGGCATTGTAAAGCTCGCCCACCTTACGGCCATCGAGCGTGACCTCGAATGCTTGGGCGATTGCGAAAATGGCCGACGTGCGGTAGAGGTAAACATCTCCCCGATTCTTTACGGGAGTGGCAATACCCAAGAATTTTGGCCCTGGAGCAGTCGCGCAAGCGCCAAGCATGGCGGCAATGACCACGACAAACAGCCGTTTGACTCATTGGATCATGACATTTCCTGTCCCTTGGTTACTAGTAATTGACATTGGCTAGAGAATGACGGCTGTTCCTTGCGTGGATAACCAGGCGATAGATACGCTGCACAAGTCTCTAGACACCGGCGGCGCACGCCGCCGGGCTCGCATCCGATTAACGGAAGCGGGCGAGCGCCGGATCGTTCTCGGGTTGCTCGGGCAATCCGGTAATAGCGGGCAGTTCGGACATAGGCGGTAGGCCAGCCTTCATTTGAACGTGCCCTTGCTTGTCCTTCCAGATAATCGCCGGCGTGCCGAACGCGCCGAATTTCTGCATTAACGCATTATTGGCCCGCAATTGGCTGATGGTTTTCGCGCTGGACTTCGCCAACGGAGCGATACCGCCTTCGTGCCGTTGCATGTTGTATTTTTCCTCATTCTCGCGAAACGCGGCGCGGCGACTTTTCGCCTCTAGAATGGCGGCGGCCTTTCCGGCGGAGGTTTTGCTTAGGTAAGCCACGGGAACCCAGCGCACTTGCAAGCCGACTTTTTCATAGGGCTGGAACGCCTTCCACGCCAAATGGCAAAACGGGCAGTTGGGATCGAACAAGACATAGATCACCGATTTTGGGGCTTTCCGTTGTCCTTCCGCGATATAAGTCGATTGTTCGAGCTTGGAAAATAGCGCCGTCCGATCCGGTTTTGGAAAATATTGGTCGGCATAGCGCGCGGTTAGATTGTTGCCTTCGGCATCGATCAACTCGCCCGCCAGTAATGTTTTGTTGTCCGGCGTCGTGAAAACCAAGGTATAGCGCCCGCCCTTGGAAAGCACCCAACCTTTTAGCTGGGATACGGCGGCGAAGGTTTTTACGACCTTGGCGCCGGATTGGGTCGCCATCTGAATCTGTTTAGGGTAATCCGCCGCTTGAGCGCTCAAGGAAGCGCCAATAAGCGACACGCAGGCGAATGTTGCAAGCTTGCTTGCTGATGACATCATTTTCTCCTAGGTATTTAAATGGCTTGTTTACTACGCGACAGGCCGCATCATTTCCCCGCAGCCTGGATTATTAGCCGTTCACTGGTCAATCTTCTTTTATTCGTTCCCGTTATTGGCGTCTCCCCGGAAACGGCGCGTTCCGCCCCACGCTCCGCCAGAGGACGATCGCTTGGTATAAAAGTGGCGTGGCATGGTTGTCGCTTCCGCTTATTATCTCAGTTCTTGGCAGGTGCCGCATACAATGCGGTAATTTTCATTTTGACCGCCGTGCCGGTACACGCCCGTTTCGCAATTTCAAAGGAAACCTTTTTTTCCACGCGCCGCCCCCGGCTGATGCCTTGAAGCATCAATGTGCCGGTGAAAACGCCGATAAGCTTGAGTTCGTGGCCAGCAAGCGCCATTAAGATAGCACCGCGGCCCTTGGATAAGGTTTTTACTTCGTCCAATGGATAGACCAGCAACCGATTATCCGTGGAAACGCACGCAATATAGTGCGGCGCAGCCGGCCCTTTGCCAATGTTGACCGGCGGCAGCATCCGCTCGCACTCGTCGAGCGTCATCAGCGATTTTCCCGATTTTTGGCGCGAGACCATATCCGCGATACGGGTCATAAAACCATAGCCGCCGGAATGGGATAACAGCACGGTGTCTTCCGGCATCCCCGCGACCGCGCCCGCGATCCGGGTGCCTGGCTGCAACCCCACGAGCGACCCTGCCGGTGCACCATCTCCTTTGCCGCTGGGTATCTGCGCGGCGTTAAGGGTATAGGCGCGGCCATCGGAGCCTAAAAGAACGAGGGGGTCCGGCGTTCGGCACTCGACGGCGGCGAATAACCGGTCCCCTTCCTTGAAAGAAAGGCCGCTTGCGTCGATGCCGTGGCCTTGGCGTTGGCGTAGCCACCCTTTTTCGGAGAGGATGATTGTTATTGGCTCGTCTAATACGACGGCCTCGGCCAGCGAGGCGCGCCGCTCGGGTTGAACCAGGGTGCGCCGCTCGTCGCCGAATTTTTTGGCGTCTTCGCGAATTTCCTTCGCGACCAGGGTTTTCATTTTCGCCGGGTTCGACAACAGCACATTGAGTTTTACGCGTTCCGCCTGAAGCGTGGCGACCTCCCGCTCGATCTTGATCCCTTCCAGACGCGATAGCTGGCGCAAGCGGATATCCAAAATGTCATCCGCCTGCTGCTCGGAGAGCGCAAATTCAGACATCAGCACCGGCTTGGGTGCATCGGATTCGCGGATAATACGAATTACGGCGTCGAGGTTGAGGAATACGGTATGTCGGCCTTCGAGGATATGGAGGCGGTGATTGATTTTCTCCAGCCGGTAGCTGGAGCGTTTCTCCACGGTCTCGATCCTAAACCGGCACCAGTCGGAAAGTATCGCGTATAGGGAGCTCTGAGCCGGATTGCCGTCCAGCCCGACTTGAACTAGGTTGAGGGGCACGGTTGTTTCCAGGCTGGTGTACGCTAGTAGCGTGCGGGCAAATTCACCACGGTCAATTTTTCCGCTTTTGGGCCCCAACACCAGCCGTACCTCTTGTTCCTTGTCCGACTCGTCGCGCGCGTTATCCAGTAGCGAAAGCAATAAGGATTTCGTTTGTGCTTGCGCTTGGTCGATATTCTTTTTACCCGTTTTGGGCCGCGGATTGGTTAATGTTTCGATCTCGGATAATACCCTCGCGGAGGAAACGCCCGGCGGCAGTTCGGTTATCACCATCTGCCACTGACCTCGCGCCAATTCCTCGAAGAAATAGCGCGCCCGTACCGCAACCGAGCCTCTACCACTCCGATACGTATTCTTGATTTCTTGTTCGCTGGATATAATTTGCCCACCGCCGGGAAAGTCGGGCGCGGGGATTAGGCTAAGCAATTGCTCTTGAGTAAACGACGGCGAGACAATCATGGTAGCCGCCGCTTCACAGACTTCACGCAAATTATGCGGCGGAATTTCCGTAGCGATCCCAACACCGATCCCGGAAGCGCCATTGAGTAATAAAAACGGCAGCCGGGCCGGCAGCACGACCGGCTCCTGGAAGGAGCCATCATAGTTCGGCTTGAAACCGGCGGTTCCTTGATCCAATTCGGACAGCAGCAATTGTGCGATCGGCGTCAATCTGACTTCGGTGTACCGCATTGCCGCGGCGGAGTCCCCGTCGCGACTGCCGAAATTGCCCTGGCCATCGATCAGCGGGTAACGCAAGGTGAACGCTTGCGCCATGCGAACGGCCGCCTCGTACACGGCGCTGTCGCCATGGGGATGAAATTTGCCGATCACATCGCCGACAATGCGCGCTGATTTTTTATGGGGTTTATCCCATTCGTTGGCCATCTCGCGCATGGCGTAAAGAATGCGGCGCTGCACCGGCTTTTGCCCGTCACGAACATCGGGTATCGCGCGAGACTTCGACACCGCCATGGCGTAAGCCAAATAGGCCGCCTTGGCGTAGTCGGCGAGGTTGTCGTCCGTTGTACCGCTCCCTCCCTCTGGCGGCGCGGGTGGATGACCGCCACCACCATTGGCTTCTCGTGCCGTACCGGCAACGCTAACAGCGGGCGTATTTTCTTTCGATTCCGCCGTCTCCATGGGGGAAAATAGATCAAGCACTTTACCGGTTGTCATTGGGTTCATTCATCCGCCTCCACCAGATGTCCTTCCGCCTCCATCCACGCTCGGCGCGCCGCCGCCTCGGATTTTGCCATCAGGGTATTAAAGACTTGCCACACGTCGCCGGAAAAATCCTCGGTGCGTAGTATCAGCACGCGGCGTGTATCGGGATTTAGCGTCGTTTCCCATAACTGCGGCGGATTCATTTCCCCCAATCCCTTAAAGCGCGATACTTGCCACGCGCCTTCCCGCATTTTGTCCTGGCGTAGGCGATCGATCACCGCGCCGAGCTCGCCCTCGTCCAGACAATAGTGTTTACGCGACGGCCTATTTTTCCCTTGGGCGGGGACATCCACCCGGTATAAGGGCGGTTGCGCGACACCCACGCGCCCAGCGCGGATCAATGCGGGAAAGTGCCGGTAAAAAAGCGTGAGCAGCAAAACCTGGATGTGACTACCGTCGACATCCGCGTCGGATAGGATAATAACGCGGCCATAGCGAAGACTCGTCAAGTCCGGCGCATGAGTCGGCGTATGTGGATCGACACCAAGCGCTACGGCGATGTCGTGAATTTCATTATTAACGAAGATACGGCCGGCGTCGTGCTCCCAGCTATTCAATACCTTGCCGCGTAGCGGCAGAATGGCCTGCGTATTCTTATCCCTGGCCAGTTTAGCGGATCCCCCGGCAGAATCTCCTTCCACCAGAAAAAGCTCGCGCTCGTCGAGACGGTCGGATTGGCAGTCAGCCAGTTTTCCCGGCAGGATGGTTACGCCGGAGGATTTCCGTTTTCCGATTTTTTGTCCGGCACGCTGACGCGCTTGGGCCGTTTTGATGGCAATATCGGCGATCTGTTTTGCCCGCCCTCGATGTTCGTTAAGCCACAGTTCCAGCGGGTCGCGCACCATGCTGGAAACCAAGCGCAGCGCATCCCGCGAGGAAAGGCGCTCCTTGGTCTGCCCTTGAAATTGCGGCTCCAGCACTTTTACCGACAACACGAACGAAAGACGGGTGAACACGTCGTCGGCGGTGAGCTTGATCCCTTTGGGAAGCAGTCCGTGATGCTCGATATAACTTTTGAGCGCGCCGAAAACGCCATCACGCAGACCGGCCTCGTGGGTACCGCCGGCTGGCGTGTAAATCAAGTTTACATAGGATTCGCGTATGACTGCGCCTTCTTCCGTCCATGCAATGGCCCATTCCGCGCCTTCACCCTCCGCGAAAGATTCATGCGCCGCTGGCGCATACTGCGCGTATTTCCAAAAAAGCGCATCCTCCAGAAAATCGGCTAATTGCGACTGAAGGTAACCGGAAAGGCCATCCTGGTAGAACCATTCCCTTTCATCCTTGATCCGTGCATCCTCGTCCTCGATCACCAACTTAACACGTATGCCGGGAAGCAATACCGCCTTGGCTTCCAGTACGCGCGCCAACTGCGCCGCGGAAATACGGGTGCTGTCGAAATACTTTGCCTCCGGCCATATGCGCACCACGGTACCAGAAGCACGCTTTGCCGCTCGGGCGCGTTTTGTCAGGGGTTCCGTCACCTCACCAGCGGAAAAAACGATATGATGTACGCCGCCGCCACGAGTCACCTCTACTTCGAGGCGGCGCGACAACGCATTGGTGACGGATACGCCCACGCCGTGAAGCCCTCCCGCGAATTGATATGCACCGCCCGCCGCCTTATCGAACTTGCCGCCCGCGTGAAGCCGGGTATAAACCACCTCGATGGTAGACACGCCTTCCTCGGGATGAAGACCTACCGGGATACCGCGGCCATCATCCGCCACGGAGATGGAGTTATCGGCATGCAACCGCACCGTAATGGCTCGAGCGAAACCGGCAAGCGCCTCGTCGGCGGCATTATCGATCACTTCTTGAACGATATGCAGGGGACTCTCGGTGTGCGTGTACATCCCCGGCCGCTGCTTTACGGGTTCAAGCCCACGCAAAATACGAATGGACGAATCGGAATAGGTTCTGCTCATGTGTGGTTCTGTTTATTACGACACCGGGGAAACTACCATAAAATCCGGCCAGATACCTTCTTTAGACACGCACGGGATTCATTCCGCCAACGAAATAACCACGGCGCTTCACGATTGCACGGCACAGCCAGCCGTCGCGGCAAGATCATGCCACGCGGCGATCGAGACAGGATTCCGGCGCGCCCGATCGGTGAAAACGAGCGGGATCACAGACAGGGAAGAGGGAAATACAGCGCCCGCCGGCGACAGCGCGCCGCTTGGCTAGCCAAGAGCCTTATCGATGTGGCTCAGTTTGAATTGGGCAATGAGTTGATGCAGGGTATCGGAGGTGCTTTCCAGGTTCGTCATTGCCTGGCGGGTGGAATCGAGGTCTTTCGCAGTTGAAGCGCTAATCTCCGCGACTTCGTCCACGGTCGCGGCGATGTTACCGCCTACCGCCGTCAATTCTTCGGAGGCGCCGGCGATTTGCTTCATCATGGAATCGCTCACATGGGCGGCTTGGTCGATTTCCGCAAGCACCTGCCCCATGGTCTCGCCCTGGGAAACGCCCAGGCCTACCTCGTTTTGCGCCTGATGCATGGCCGTTGAGGCTTGCGTCGCGCTATCTTGAATTACCTCGACGATCCTGGAAATATCAGATGTAGAAGCAGCGGTTCGTTCCGATAGCTTACGAACCTCGTCAGCGACCACAGCGAATCCCCGCCCTTGCTCGCCGGCCCTGGCCGCCTCGATCGCCGCGTTAAGCGCCAATAAATTCGTTTGTTCCGCAATATCCTGAATAATCCCGCTGACCTCGGCAATCCGTTGAATGGACAGGCTTAACTCATCGATGGTTTTTACCGAGGATTTAACCGCGCCATCAATTTGATGAAATGCGGCAATCGCTTGCTGTCCAGTGTCGCTTCCCATCTGTACCAGCGCCCGCGCCTTATTCGCCGCTGCCGCCGCATTGCTGACATTGGCGGCGCTTTCCCGGATGGTGTGGTTCATTTCCTCGATCGCCCCGTTAACGTGGGACACCCGCTCCGCCTGCGCCTGGGCGCTAATGTTCACCGCATTCGTCATTTGACTGACGTTTTGCGCCGCTTCTTTTGTCATACCAGTCGATTGGCGGACTTCACGCAAAATACCTTCAAAACGGGCGATAAACACATTGATGGTTTTCGCCATCTGACTGATTTCGTCATTATTGGGTGTCGGCAAACGGCGCGCTAAATCCCCTCTTTCCAGATATCCCACCACGGTGGTAATTTCCCCCACCCGTTTTTTCAGGCTGCGGTTGAAGAGCGCCTGAAAGACTGCAACCAAGACACCAACGACCACTAAAGGAATCAGAACGACCCATAATATCTGCTCGACGGCGCTAGTAATGCGCCGCTGGGCGGTTATCGCAATCCGTTTATTCACGGTGACCAACTTATCAAGCGCTGCCGCCATGGGAATCAAATACATTTTATAGCTGGCGTCCGGTATTTGCAGCGCATCGGTCGGACTATCGGCGGCGATTTTAATCGCGCCGTAAAATTCCTTCGCATAGCGCCCCCACATGCCGAGGATATAACGAATTTTACCTTTCTCCTCGCCGCTGGGCGTCCGCTTTAGAAGCTCCTTTCCCAGCGCATGAATATACGCATCGGTTTTCTTCAGTTGAGGAAGGGTATCGGGGAGAATAGGATCGGCGCGAGAAATAGCCAATGCGGACGCTTTTATTTCGATCAAATCCTGATCCATATGCTGCTTGGCCTGGTAGGTGCTGAATTCACCCCGCAAGCGCTGCAGATTTAACGTCGTGGAAACAGCGACAATGGACATACCGATAACGGTCATCGCCGTAATTAAACGCAATTGCTGCTGTAAAGTCATATCCTCTGTAATATCCCAATTTGTTCGTGCGGATACCTCGCCACGACATTCCCATGGAACCACCGTGTCTGATATTTCGTCAGGCCTATCATTATTCACTGTAAATATGACAAAAATATTTCATTAGGATAGTTGCATATTCTTGCCTGAATTGGCTTTACAAGGCGGCAATATTCATGCAACGTTATTACTAGTAACCGAGATGATTAGCAGTTTCCGATGGGTTTGCCGAGGTTGGAGCTAAATTATGGCGGAACAGCATGACAAACGGGAAACATTTTCCCAGGCAATTGATGCCGCTAGGGCGGCAAACCGGAATAGAGTGCGCGCTTGGCGTTCTCGCAACACGGACAAACAGCAAGTCGCCCTCTATCTCACCCGGCCGACTTACCAGTTGCTCAGGGACGCGGCGCATCGTGAAGCGATCAATCTCTCCGCCATAGCGGAACGCGCGCTTAGCGCGGGACTGCTCAAGCAAAATCAGGCGCGCTGGCAACAGTCCAGTACAATGCCAAAGGGTGGGGAACAGATTATCGGCACTATTTGGGCTCGCAAGAAACAGGCTACGCCCTGGGAAGCTACCCTAACCGAGATCGTCAGCGCGGTCGAGGAGTTCGTCGGCTGTCTCGATTTCAACCGGGAAGCCGACCCTCTATCCCAAGGAATAATGCAGGATATCCCGATGGAAATATGGGAGGCCGTTCAGCTTATTTATGGCTGGTCCCGCAGTTAACACGCCCCGGGTGACTGGTATCGGATTAGGTTGCGATGCGCCGTAGGGTCAGTCCGATAATCAGTCCCAGAAAACCGACGAGTGGAACGAAAATAAGGCCAAACAACCAGCTATCCTTATTCGCAAAATCAGTGACCCATCGTTCCATCGATATTTCGTGAACAACAAAATTATGTATTTGGTGGGCGACGATATGCCCATTTCGCGTTAAATAGATACTCAACTGGTAATTACCGAGAGGAATCGATGTCGGCAAAATCACTTTGGAGAAAAAAACATGGCCGCCAACCAAGGTCACCGCATGCTCATTGTCTATGTAGTCCTGCTGCTTTTCCTTAAGCTGCAAGAATGCCGCTTGCCATCGCTCGATATTCTTAGGGCGCGGCTGAAATTGCGCGTCATTCAGAATACTCGCATTACTGAGTTCATGATGTTCGAGAACAGCCTGGCTGAGCTGGGTATGCCGCGGAACGGAAGAAAGCAATTGAAAAATGCCCGGCGCGCCAGTCACCGTCGTCTTTCCAGAACCTAGCCAGAAAGGCCCTCTGCGCTGCTTAAGCTTCATGGAAACTTTTTGATCGGGGGAGCGGAGTTTGATGATGATTTGCCCCGGCTGGGATATTCCTCCCAGGATTAATATTCTCGTCCCGGTGAAATTGCTGCCGATATTCACTTTATCGGTAGCAACCCAGCTAATTAGCTTGGGCGTTTCCGCTAAGGCAGGGGAAACGGCAGACCCGAGGATGGTTAATAATAGTGCTACTGTCAGGTAATTGCGTCGCATAGTTAATTATGATTTGTATTTAGTAAGTTATATTCATACTAAATGGATTACTTGGCTGCAATATTAAACCGAGACCCATTTGTATCGCCACCCCAAGCACGACTACCGCCAACACTAGGCGTAAATGCTCGCTCTTCATCAATACGCTGAGACGCGTTCCCACGACGCTACCGACGCTCGAACCCAGCACCAGCGTAATCACCAAATAAGGATCAACGGCGTGATTCATGCCTGCTTGCAAAATACTGACATTGGCCGCGATAAACAAGAGTTGAAACAGGGTTGTTCCCACCGCCACCTTCGTCGGCAGTTTCATGAGGTAAATCAACGCGGGAACCATGAGGAATCCGCCGCTAATCCCCAAGGAAGTAATAGAACCAACCATCATGCCTAAGAGCATCGGCAAAATAAACGACATTTGCTGTCCGGAAACGGGAAAATAAACTTTTCCGGGAAGAAAATTGACAACTTTCGCCATAACCGACGGTTTTGTATTCTCTGGAACCTGCTTATTTTTTTGTTTCCGCTTCGGCCGTATCGCATTAAACGATTCGATCAGCATTGCGCTCCCGACGAATCCCAAAACGATGAGATAGACAAAAGACAAAATAGTATGGAAGTGGCCGCCGTGCTCCAGAATTTTAGCGACATAAACACCGACTGCCCCACCAGCCCATCCGCCAATAACCAGGAGAATAGCCATACGAAAATCGACATTGCCCAACCGCCAATGGCCATAGCTGCCAACGGAGGAAGTTCCCACGATTTGCGCCGTGCTACTTCCCGCGGCAACAAGCGGAGGAACCCCGAGAATAAGCAGAAGGGGCGTTAGCAAAAACCCACCGCCAACCCCCGTTAACCCTGAAAGTAAACCGACCCCGGTCCCTAATGCAATAACAAGCCAAAGATTAATACCTATGTGTGCAATAGGGAGAAACACGTGCATATTTTTTGCCTTTTTACCGTTAAGAAACGTTACGAAGAGCGCCCGGATCGTTAGCGCGGGCATTCCTCAATCGCACCGTTTTGCCAATAAAATTCTTAAATACAATCTCTCGATCGCCCCATCGCGCCTGTTAGCGCCTGCCGCCTCTACTCGGTTTTTGAGCGCTCACCGCCCAGCTCGCATTCCGTGGACATCACGCCGACCGTCTGCCCGCCTTTATCCGCTTGGCTACGCATTCCTAGAGGTCGGCGGCCACTTCCTAAATAGTACCTTCATCGCTTTTTCCTCAACGATCCAGCAATTGTCGTCGCTCTAAAAAAATTGGCCGAGAATCCGCATCCCGGAGAAAACCAAGGATTTCTCTTGTTGACCCATCTCAAGGCAAAAACGCTAACCGTTTTTAGTCATCATTGTTACGGCGTAACAACACACCCAGCCCCAGACCGATGAGCATGGCGCTTATCGTGAAAACAAGGCCAAATAGCCATGGATGTTTACGCGCGATTTCGGAAACCCATAGTTCCAAGTCCACTTGCCGCACGTCCAGCCCGCTGGTTTGCTGGCTGACGACATGACCATGGTTGACTTGGTAAATATCCAATTTATACATACCAATAGGCAGCTTAGCCGGCAACGACAAATGGGTGAAAAAGAGACGATCATGCGCCACGGTTACGGCATCGCTCACTTCTCGATAGGAACCCTTTTCCCTTTTGAGGCGTAGAAAAGCATCTTCCCACCCTGGAACCGCTCCACCCGTCACCATCGGAACTCCCTGCGCCAACCCATCTTTTAAACTGAGTCCATAGCGATCAATCTCACGGGTCGGCAATAATTGGGCGATCGGTTTGCTAGATAACAAATACATTAGGCCAGGGGTATCCTTCACCACCACTTTGCCGCTATCCAGCCATACCGGGCCAATTTTCACTCTACGACTTATCGCCACATCCTGTTTAGGCGATATCACCTTAATAATGACGTCGCCAGGGCTGGACATCGAACCAAAGAGCAGGACTTGCTTACCGATGAAGCGGGTCGTGATGTCCACCTGCTCATGCTCTAACTGACTAATCAGCGTATCGCCAGCGTTACCTTTTAATGGTAAAAGGGCAAAAAGGATTAACGCACTACTAACAAAGCGCTTCATAGTGAGACTCGTGTCATTAAGTACAGCTCATGCGGTGTTATTAGCAATCCCACCAGCATCTTTACCGCCACGCCGACGACCACCAGCGCCAGAATCAAACGTAATTTTTCCGCGGGAAGTCGCGCGCTCATTCGAGTGCCCCACTGCGTGCCGAAAGCCGACCCAAAAATTAAAATCAACGCTAAAAACGGATCGACGGCGTGGTTAATGCCGGATTGCATGACACTCACCACCGCAGTAGTAAACAGCAATTGAAACAATGAAGTACCGACCACGATCTTAGTCGGCATTTTCAAGAAGTAGATCATGACGGGCACCATCACAAAACCGCCGCCGACACCCATGAGAGAGGTGAGTACGCCAACGGCGCCTCCCAGGATCAACGGCACGAGCACCGATATATTCAATCCCGAGATCGGGAAATTTATTTTCCCCGGCAAACGCATAATCAGCGTTCCAAGACCTGCTCCGACCCCATGCTTCTTATGCTTTTTCTGAGGGTTCCGTTTAGCCGCATTACGGATAACATTAACCGACTCGATCAACATGCTCGCGCCGATAACCCCCAGCAATACTACATAGAGGAAGGTAACAATATTGCCGAATTGTCCGCCTTGATGCAGCGCCCTAGCGATGAAAACACCGACGCTACCGCCAAACCAACTACCGATTAAAAGGACAATACCCATCTTGAAATCGATATTGCCCAAACGCCAGTGCGCATAGCTGCCGCCAGCGGAGGTACCGGCGATCTGCGCCGAACCTGTCGCTACCGCGACAAGTGGATGAATACCAATAAAAATCAGCAAAGGCGTGACGAGGAAGCCTCCCCCCACGCCAACCAGCCCAGACAAGAATCCCACGATACCGCCGAAAAAAAGAATCAGCAGTAAATTAACATCCATATGGGCAATGGGAAGAAAAACCTCCATAAAGCAAAACCTTGTCTATAAATTGGGCTCTTTGTCGCGACTGTCTAACGCGACACGGAATTCGGTTAACGCAGGACAAATATGGTCTGCCGCTAAATCCGGGGGCACCACTAACAGGGGGACCGACAGGTGCTCGGCAAGTCTGCTGCTAAATCGGCCGCTGACCCGGCGCAAGCGTGGAAGAGAACGTTTTTCGGTGGAAATGCCGTCACGACCGGTGACTACCATCATGATCTGCGGATCGTCGTTAACGGCCTTGACCACTTCCTCTTCAGGTATGCCGTCTACAATGTAGAATTCCGGCACGACCTCGCAAATTTCGCCAATCCGGGCAGATATCTCCATCAGGGATTTCTCCGCCTGCGCACGGACATCTCCTTTCATCCGCTCCTCTATTCCCGCCCAAAAACTAATGGCCGGCATGTCAAGGACATAAATCATCCCTAAATGGATACCGAGCGTTTTGGCCAATCGCGCGGCGTACCCCGCCGCCAACATAGAATTTTGCGACCCGTCGATAGCGACAAGAATAGTGCCTGTCATCGTGTTAGTCATGGCGAAATGCCTCACCCGCGAATTTGCGTTTGCATCGGAAACCGGCGCAGTTCATACCAGCCGATCCGCTATATTTTAATATGCAAGGAAACCATGCTCCCCGCCTTTAAAGCGATGCCTATGATACACGAACCCCAGGTTCGTTGGATACCTTCATATCAACTTTCCAGCACTGTCTGACCAAGAAGGGAAACCAGGCAACTCCACCCACGAAACAACAAAAATATTTATTATTATCAAGATAATGATAAATATTTTGTTGAACAAGCAGAGCGACAAATCGATTGCGGGAATAAGCAACGGCAAAATACACAGTCGCTTGATATAAAATTGAAAAAATAATTTTTTCGATTGAAATTATTCTGTCATCATTTATATTTAAAATTGGTATCAAAGATTTTTATTGTTTCATAGATGAAAATGGCTTCAATTAGCCTAACGAATGCGGCGTTATCACCCGGATACCTTAAAGAGGAGATTTTTATAATGTCTAATCTTTTGATTCAGACTGAAACCAAAATCTATAAATTTCGTCGAACGATTCCCGCTAACTCTGAAACCGCCCGCTCCATCGATCGTAACGATTCATGGCAAAGAATCGTGTTAGTCGCGAAGAAAGACGGTTACCAAGGATTCGCCGAGCAACTGGAAAAATCCAACCAGCGGGCCTTGAAATAACACGCATCCAAGTAATGTTCGCTCGGTCATGCCACCACGTCGAAGCGGCGCGAGATGGCGGCGGCCGCCATTACCCGGCCCTCGCCATTTCTAGACGGATTTTAGCTGACGCGGCCTACGGTGTGCTTTCCGGCCACCAGGGTGTTAGCGTTGCCGCACCGGTATTGAATCAAGGCCGCCCATCGTCATTATCCGGCTGGCTGGGACGGCGAATAAGACCGGGGAAATCGATCAAGCGCGTCTTTCAATTAAGGAAATCCATTCGTCACGCGATAGCGCACCCTCTATCGCTCAAGCGGAGCGGTTCGCCGGTCGGCTAAAGCGCTTTAAAGCACTTTGTTGAGCATTAACGTCATTTCGTGCCGACCACACAAATCAGAGGATGCGTCGGCACGCTATTGCTTGCTATTTCTACGTTGACGAAACCCGCCTGATTCAACATCTGTTTCAACTTCTCGGGCCGGAATGCTTGATATGCCTCGCGGTTCTTGTCTCGAACCGTGATGGCAAGACGCCCTCCCCGCTTAAGCACCCGATACAGCTCTCTTAGCCCTTGAAGAGGCTCTTCCCAAAAATAGATACTATTGATAGAAAAGGCTTTGTCGACAGTTGAGTTGGTGAACGGTAGATTCTCCACCGACCCGAGTTCTAAATTTACGTGGCCTGCGACAATGGCGCCTCTATTGCGAGAACTCGCTGCTGCGAACATTGCCTCGGAATGATCTATCCCCACGACCTGAACCGATGGATATAATTTCACGAGAGATGCGATTGCGGCCCCGGGGCCAAAGCCTATTTCTAAAATCTGTTCATCGCTGCCTATGTTAAGAAGACTTATGGTCCACTCGTTATCCGGGCCATTATGCCACACCATGATTCGACCAAGGAGACAGCCAATGCGGCCTCTTGGCATTCCCGCTTGACCCAACGATTTGCTCACTCTATCTATTCCTAGCGCCAAACTTGAGTATTGAGTAGCAGACCAAGGTGAAGGATATCGCCATTTACCCGGAAGGAAAAAAGCCAGCAATCTGCATCGTTGATGGCATCCACACGAAACCGCCAATCATTTCAGCGATAATCGCTCAAGACACGGTGCGCCGGATTCAACGTTAAGCGATTGCCCGTGACCGCGTAACGAAATCGGATCATCCCCCGGATACGCTATGCGTCCTAGATACTTACGCGCATCGGATCGGGTGGGCCGCCGGATACGATTTATCTCCGGCGTGGCTACGTTGCGCATCATTCCGTTGGAAATACCCTATCGCTATCTTTTCGGATAAAAAGCGCCCATCGCTTCTTAAACGGTAGTCACTACTCGGTTTCGTCCCGCGTTTTTACCGTCATACAGGGCGTCGTCGGCGCGACGTAGTAGGATTTCTAGCGTATCCTCCCCGCCCCGCCATTCGCTCACGCCAATGGTAGCGGTCAGCATTAGCGCACCACCAGCGAATGGGATGCGTTTGCCGGCAAGCGCCCCACGCAGCCGCTCGGCAAGCACTATCGCACCAGTGGCATCCGTTTGTGGCAACAGCATGGAAAATTCCTCGCCTCCCATGCGACCCAACAAATCGCTGGCACGCAGGATTGTTTTGCAGGTTTCGGCCACGGCAATCAAGGCGGCGTCGCCAGCGGCATGGCCGTAGGTGTCGTTGACCGACTTGAAGTAATCGATATCGAGGGTCACTGCCGCGAGCGGGCCGCCATAACGGCGGATACGGGCACATTCCTTTTCCGCCAGATCGAGAAAGCGGCGGCGATTGGCAATACCGGTCAGCGGATCGGTATGGGCTAAATTCAGCGCCTCTTGCTGGAGGTGTATCCGGGACGCCACCTCTTCCGATAAGCGCAGGTTAAGCCGGTATTGCTTCATCGTATCGGCATAGTGCTGGCGACGCATCAAGGCGCCGGTACAAGCGGCCATAGCGCCGAACACAAGCGTAGCGAACATCAGCAGCAGGGCAAGCGGCAAATCATGCGACGATGGATGCATCCAAATCGCGGCCTCGATATTGAAACCGGCAATGGAGACAATACCCGCAAGCAGGCGGTCGGCGAAATGGGCGGGGATAAAGAAAAATCCCGCCATGAGCATCACGATCAGACTAGGATAGAGTTCCACATAGCTCCTGCCACTCAACGGATAAATGACAAAAGCCAGCCCCAGCGCGGCGACAAAAAAACGGCGGGTGGCGAGATAGGCGACGCTGACGGTATCGCCATCGCGCGCGGTGTCCCGTCGGACGCGTATCGCAAGGAAGCATGCCAGCAAACAGACAAAAACCCGCGCGGCGAGAATAACCCAGAACGCGGGCATCACCCCGAGCTGCACATAATCGGAAACGATGAAGACCAGATAGAGCGGCCCGCAAACCAGCATCGCCCGCCAGAATGCGGCAACCTCAACATCGGCGATGGAGGCGCGAAAAGCGTATTCGGTCTTTTGCGAAGCGAACTCCGCCCGCCACGCATCGACGGCGAACTCGGGGGTATGCTCCCCGCCAGCGATTGCGGTGGTATTCATAGCGCGGGAGTATAGGCCGCGCGACACTAGGTGTCACCTTTCCCCGATCCAGCGTTTCCATTTGCGTTGCCCCCCGTTTGAATCGCCGCCTATCGGGCACGGTTAACCGAAATGGAGCCCTTGTCCCGTCCGAAAGACCGTATTTCAATGCGCTTAACCGCATGTAAATCGCGGGGGGGCATGAAGGAATTGCGGTGTTTAGCTTCAGCGACGACGTACAGCAAAAAGGCCCACGCCCTAGTCCCCCGGACGCTTTCCCCTTATGCTACGCAATCTTCCGCCATTCGCTCTTCGAGAATTATGGCCGCTCGCGTTTCCTCATCCTGGCAATTCTGGATCGATCGGGGTGGAACATTTACCGATATTGTCGCCCGCTCTCCAACGGGGCGAATCAGTATAAAGAAACTGCTATCGGAGAACCCGAAGCGCTATCCCGACGCGGCGATTCACGGTATCCGCGAGATACTCCAGTTAACGGATGCTAACATCGCCGTTATCCCTGCCAGCCGCATTGACGCCGTTAAAATGGGGACGACCGTTGGCACCAACGCGCTACTGGAACGCACGGGAGCGCGTACCGCTCTTGTCATTACCCAGGGATTCGGCGATGCGCTACGGATCGGCAACCAAAACCGGCCGCGGATATTCGCCCGCCATATTCGTCTGCCGAAAGCGCTCTACGAACGCGTCATCGCAGTCAACGCGCGCGTGGCCGCGAACGGCGAGATATTGCAGCCAGTCAGCCGGGAAAGCCTGAGAAATGCATTACAGTCCGCGTTTGACGATGGTGTCCGCGCTGTCGCGGTGGTGTTGATGCATGCCTACCGTTACCCGGCGCATGAACTGGAAATCGCCGCTATTGCCGAAGAAATCGGCTTTCCACAAATTTCCTTGTCTCATCGAACCAGTCCGCTCATCAAATTGATCGGACGGGGCGATACGACCGTGGTCGATGCGTATGTTTCTCCCGGTCTTAAACGCTATGTTCGTCAAGTCGCGACGCATCTCGGCGACGCCAAGGTTTTTTTCATGCAATCCCATGGCGGTTTGATCGACGCTAGCCGCTTTGAAGGCAAGGACAGCATTCTTTCCGGGCCGGCCGGCGGTATTGTCGGCGCGGTAAACACCTGCCACGCGGAAGGATTTGACCGTCTCATTAGTTTCGATATGGGTGGCACTTCCACGGATGTCGCCCATTTTAACGGTGAATACGAGCGCAGCGCCGACACCGAGATTGCTGGTGTTCGCTTGCGGGTTCCCATGATGGCTATTCATACCGTGGCGGCGGGCGGCGGTTCGGTGCTCCACTTCGACGGCAGCCGCTTCCAGGTCGGCCCGGACTCGGCGGGCGCCGACCCAGGGCCCGCCTGCTACCGTCGGGGAGGCGCGCTCTACGTTACCGACTGTAACGTCCTGTTAGGCAAAATTCACGCCGCGTTTTTCCCCCGCGTATTCGGCCCCGGCGGCGATCTGCCGCTGGACGAGCAGACCGTGCGCACGCAATTCTCCCATTGGGCCAGTACGATCGGGAGCGCCGTGGGCGCCAACCTAACCGCCGAGGCGGTCGCCGAGGGATTTCTCGACGTCGCCGTGGAAAACATGGCGGACGCCATTAAGAAAGTTTCCGTGGAGCGCGGCCATGATATCCGCCAGTACACATTATGCTGCTTCGGTGGCGCCGGCGGCCAGCACGCCTGCCAGGTGGCCGACCGGTTGGGAATTTCCCGTATTTTTATCCATTCCCTGGCGGGCGTGCTGTCCGCTTATGGCATGGGACTGGCCGACCAGCGCTTGCTGAAAGAACGCAGCGTCGAGGAAGTTCTCGATGAATCCCTAACCGCTCCACTGGACGGTTTTTTTGCCGAACTCACGGCCCAAGGCGAGGCTGAAATGCTGGCCCGTGGAATACAAACGGACAATGTTCGGCGAATCCGCAAAGCCTATATTCGCTACCAAGGAACCAACACAACGTTGGCCATCGATATGGCCGGCGTTACGGTCATGCGCGACTGTTTTCACCATGCCCACCGCCAACGTTACGGCTTTGCGCTGGAAAATCGTCCTAGCGTCGTGGAGGCCATTTCGCTGGAAATCATCGCGGCAAGCGACAAGGCGACCGACAACGAGGCAGAAGCGCAAGCACCCGCCGCCGGTGACGATCCGGTTATCCAGACGCAGATATTCAGCGGCGGCCGGTATCACGCCGCTCGCCTGTATCACCGGCGGAGCCTCGGGCCCGGAATGCGCGTTTCGGGCACGGCGTTGATTGTCGAGGAAACGGGAACCAACGTAGTCGAACCCGGCTGGCAAGCGGAAGTCAGCGAACGCAACAACCTGATTCTTAACAGAATCACGCCGATTTCCCGGCATTCGGCAACAACGATCGCGGTAGACCCGGTTCTACTGGAAATATTCAATCGCCGTTTCATGTCCATTGCCGAGCAAATGGGCGTCACCCTGCAAAACACCAGTTATTCGGTCAACATCAAAGAGCGGCTGGATTTCTCCTGCGCCTTGTTCGACCAACAAGGCCAGTTGGTGGCCAACGCTCCACACATCCCCGTGCATCTCGGCTCCATGGGAGAAAGCGTCCAGGCGCTCATCCGCCGCTTCGACGGCGACATGGCGGCAGGCGACGTTTATCTCTCGAATTCCCCTTATCACGGCGGCACCCACCTACCGGACATTACCGTCGTCACGCCACTATTCGACAGCGATAACCAGCATATTCTATTTTATGTTGCCTGCCGCGGGCACCATGCCGACGTTGGCGGCGTGTGCCCCGGTTCCATGCCGCCGGCTAGCCGCCACATCGACGAAGAAGGCGTGCTGAGCGACGGGCTTCAACTCGTCGCGCATGGCCGTTTCGACGAAACCGCCGTCCTGACATGGCTGAAATCGGGAACGTATCCGGCGCGCAATCCACGGCAAAACCTAGCCGATATTCAAGCCCAGATAGCGGCCAATGCGAAAGGCGTGGGAGAATTGCGCAAGCTGGTGAAGGAATTCGGCTTGCCGGTGGTTCAAGCGTATATGGGGCACATTCAAGATGCCGCCGAAGCGGCGGTTCGCCGCGCCGTGGAAAAGCTCGATGACGGCGCGTTCACTTACCCGCTGGATAACGGTGCGGAAATAAAGGTCACGATAACCATCGACCATCAACAGCGCGACGCCCATATCGATTTTACCGGCACCTCGCCTCAGCAGCCCGGTAATCTCAACGCCCCGGCGGCAATTACCAAGGCGGCGGCGCTCTACGTATTCCGCACCCTAGTCGACGAGGATATTCCGCTTAACGCGGGTTGTCTGCGCCCGCTGCACCTCACGATTCCTCGAGGATCGATGCTCAACCCGCTGGCTCCCGCCGCAGTCGCCGCCGGCAACGTAGAGACCTCGCAGTTTATTGTTGATGCGCTTTACGGCGCCCTCGGCGCCATGGCGGGCTCTCAAGGCACGATGAATAACTTCACTTTCGGCAACGACCAGTATCAATATTACGAAACAATTTGCGGCGGTTCCGGTGCGGGTCCATCGTTCGACGGCGCCGACGCGGTGCAGACGCACATGACGAATTCCCGCATGACCGACCCGGAAATCCTCGAATGGCGCTACCCTGTCCGGCTGGAGGCATTCTCCATACGCCACGGCAGCGGTGGTGGCGGACGGCATGCCGGCGGTTCCGGCGCAATCCGACGAATCCGGTTTCTGGAACCGATGACTGCTAGCATTTTATCCAATCACCGTCGGCGACCGCCTTTTGGCGCAGCAGGCGGCGAACCAGGAGAAACCGGGCGCAACACCCTTATCCGCGCCGACGGTACGGTGGAGACATTAGCGGGATGCGCGCAAATTGACGTCACCGCCGGCGATACCTTCGTCATCGAAACGCCCGGCGGCGGCGGCTTCGGCAAAAACCCGCTATAAGCGGCGCTTTGCACTTATAATGACGCACGTTGATGTACGCCACGTATCGAACCACATGAGATGAAAAGCCGCTGGAATGAGACCGAAGCCGCCCGCTGCGCCGATGCGTTGGCGCTGCGGGCGTACACCTCCCGACTATTAGGAAGCGACAAGTCGCTCGTCATGCACGGCGGCGGCAATACATCGGTCAAGCTCACGCAACCCAACCTATTCGGCGAGAGCGAAGACATTCTTTACGTTAAGGGCAGCGGTTCCTCCCTGGAAACCATCCAGCCCAGCGACTTCGTGCCAGTGCGCCTGGCAGGCGTGCGGCGTCTGATCGAACGGGACAGCCTCTCTTCGCGGCGCATGGCCGAGGAATTCGGCGCTCAGGCGCTGCGCCCAGGCGTCCCTTCCATCGAGAGCATTTTGCACGCCATCCTGCCGTATAAATACGTAGAGCATACCCACGCCGACACGGTGCTGGCGGTCGCGAATACCGTTAATGGCGCGCGTCATCTGCAATCGGCCTTCGGCGACCGGGCGCTGATTGTCCCCTACCACCATTCGGGATTGGCACTTGCTAAAGCCTGCGCCGCCGTTTTCACGGCGCAGGCAAGCTCCCGCACCATCGGCATGGTATTACTGCATCACGGTGTTCTTGCTTTCGGTCATAGCGCCCGCGAGTCCTATGAGCATATGATCGCACTAGTAGACGCCGCGGAGGCTTATCTCCATCGGCAAGACGCATGGACGCTCTCCGGCTTGTCCCGGGAAGCAAAGGACGCCCGACCAACCACGGCGGCTATCGCCGCATTACGCCGCGATATTTCCAGCGCCGCCGGCTTCCCCTTGCTGCTTACCCGCCGCGACGACCCGCTGATCCACGGCTTCGTCAATCGTCCCGACGCGGCGCCGATTACCCAGCAAGGACCAGCGACTCCGCACCATGCCATTTTCACCAAGCGCGTGCCGTTACTGGGCGTCGATGTAGCCGCGTTTAGCGCGCAATATCGGCAATATATTCAAGAAAATCGCCCGGCAACAGCGGAAGAATGTTTCCTAGATCCAGCGCCGCGCATCACGCTGACCCCAGAGTTCGGCCTGTGCGCCGCCGGGATTAGCGCCCACCACGCCAACGCCGCCGCGGAAATCTACCGCCATACCATAGAAATTATTTCTCGCGCCAGCCTCCTGGACACCTACCAAGCACTACCGCCAGCGGAAATCCTGGCGGCGGAAATAGAATACGGCGGCTTCGAGCACGCTCTGCTCGCCCGCCGCACACCGGCAAATCGATGGCTGGGAGAAATCGCGTTAGTCGCTCACGCCGACTCCCCCGTGGGCCAGCCGTGCATTGCAGCACTGCTAGAAGGCGGAGCCGCCGTTGCCGGTCTGGAGCGTGGAACGGCGACAGACGATAATCGATGGACGCCCGCTTATCAAGGCATTACCTGCGCAACGACCGATAAAAACACGCGAGAACGCGCCTTGGAACAACTGGTGGACACTTTTGGCGGACTTGACATGCTAATCACCGACGACCTTTCGCTGATTGAACCCTGCCTGCCGCTACTTAAGCTTTCCCCGAGTCAGGGGCGGGTTGCTTTTCTCTCTCCTCAAGGCCAAGCGCTAACCGTTTTCCACCAAACGGCCGCCACCCTCGCCGCCGACAGAATCCGGCTCAATGCCGTTTCCTACGCGCCCACCGAAAGCGAACAGGCCGCCCGCCTGGCTGCGGCGCTTTGCGGACCGCTGTTTGCCGGCACTAGCGGCGCGTTAGTGCCGGTGCATGGCTTTAACCTTGTCTCTTAAGGAAGTCTCATGAGTCACGCTACCATCGAAACCTTGCGTTGGACCGGCCACCGGCTGGAAATGATCGATCAGCGCATCCTTCCCGCCCGTTTTGAATACCTGACCTACGATTGCGCGGCGGCAGTGGCCGACGGCATCAAGCAAATGGTCGTCAGAGGCGCGCCGGCCATTGGTTGCGCCGCCGCCTATGGTGTCGCACTGGAAGCGTTGCGCCTGCAATCGCGGGAACCCGACGAATTTTCCGCAGCCCTGGAAAAGGGATTCGCGCAGCTGGCCCACAGCCGCCCCACCGCGGTTAACCTTTTTTGGGCCTTGGGACGGATGCGGCGGCAATGGGAAACGCAGCGCACGCTGCCGCCGCCGCAATTAGCCGCACGCTTGCTAGCGGAAGCTCACCAACTATTGGCGGAAGATATCTGCATCAACCGCGCCATGGGAGTGTTCGGCGCGGCCTTGCTAGCCGATGGCGCTCGCGTGCTGACGCATTGTAATGCCGGCGCGCTGGCCACTGCCGGTCATGGCACCGCTTTGGGCGTTATCCGCTCTGCCGTAGAGGCGGGCAAGCGAATCTCCGTTATCGCCGACGAAACCCGCCCCTTCCTTCAAGGCGCGCGACTCACCGCGTGGGAAATGGCGCAAGAACGCATCCCCGTTACCTTGATTACCGACAACATGGCCGGCTTCCTCATGCAACGAAGCGAAATCGACGCCGTAGTAGTCGGCGCCGACCGGGTCGCCGCCAACGGCGACGTGGCGAATAAGATCGGCACGTATATGGTCGCGGTGCTGGCCGCGCGCCATGCTATCCCGTTCTATGTCGCCTGTCCTTTATCCACCATCGATCGGGATATTCACGATGGCGAAGCAATTCCCATCGAGGAAAGGGAGCCGGCGGAAGTCACTGGATTCCGCGATTGCCAGTGGGCGGCGGAAGGTGTCGCCGTCCGCAATCCCGCGTTTGACGTGACCCCCGCTGAACTGGTCACCGGACTCATCACCGAAAAAGGCGTCGTGCTTCAACCGGACGCCGCTAAGATTCGTAGCTTGTTCGGCTAACGCCCCTTACGGGTAAACCGCTAAGCATTCTCCCACCGGAATAGGCGCCGCCGTACCCGCAAGGCGTAGAATATTTTCGGCAAGACGCTCGGGAGGCAAACCCATTTTCCGCCCAGAGTGCTGAATTTGCATATCCGTCGCCACCATCCCGGGACAAATAGCGTAGACACGCACGCCGTCGTCCGCCACTTCCTGGGCAAGGCTCTCGGTAAACCCCAGCACGGCGAATTTAGAAGCGCAATACGCCGCAACCCCGCCCAACCCTTGCTTGCCCAGGCCGGAAGAAACATTGACGATCACGCCACCGCGCTGGCGCAGCAAATAAGGCAACGCAGCCCGACAAAGATACACCACCCCCTTAATATTGGTATCTAATACACGGTCCATCTCGGCCACCGCCAATGCCGCCACGTTTCCGCGGATCAGCCGCCCCGCATTCGCGACGACAACATCGATGCCGCCGAAACGTGCTGCCGTCTCCTCTACCCAACGCTGAACATCGGCATACCGGCTGACATCGGCTTGCGTCACGGCTACGGCCCCACGATCCGCAAGCGTTTCCGCCGCTTCTCGCAAATGCGCGGCATCGATACCGCAAATGGCGACGTTCGCGCCCGCATCGAGAAACGCGGCGGCCGTCGCGTAACCGATGCCGCGGCTACCGCCGCTCACTAAAATGGTTTTCCCGGCAAATGCTAGCGTATCCTGTGTCATTTTTCCGTCCTTTCCCAGTCGGCAGGGCGCGCTTCGCGCCCCCTGATTGCTATCCGCAGCATGATCGTCTATCCTTGACCCCTTTGCATTTCATCTTGATTTATGGCGATTATCATCAAAACCCAGGAAGAAATCGAGAAAATGCGCGTCGCCGGCAGATTGGCTGCTGAACTGCTTGATTTCATTACGCCCTATGTCACACCAGGCATCACCACCGGCACGTTGGATCAACTGTGCCACGACTACATGGTGAACGTGCAACAAACCATCCCCGCTCCGCTCAATTACGCGCCTCATGGACAAAACCCTTATCCACGCTCAACTTGCACCTCGGTTAATCACCAAGTGTGCCACGGCGTGCCGGGGGAAAAAAAACTGAAGTCCGGCGATATCATCAATCTCGACGTCACAGTCATCAAGGATGGCTATCATGGCGACAGCAGCCGGATGTTTTTTGTCGGCGAACCCTCGATTCAAGCGCGGCGTCTCGTGGAGATCACCTATGAATGTATGTGGTTAGGCATCGCCGCGATCAAACCAGGCGGCGCCTTGGGCGACATCGGCCATACCATTCAGACATATGCGGAGAAACAAGGTTTTAGCGTCGTGCGTGAATTCTGCGGCCATGGTATTGGCCAAAAGTTCCACGAGGACCCCCAAGTGCTGCACTACGGCGCGCCAGGAAGCGGCGCCCGGCTAGAGGCGGGAATGATTTTTACCGTCGAGCCGATGATTAACGCCGGCAAACGCGATATCAAGCAACTGAGCGACGGCTGGACCGTTGTTACCAAGGACCATAGTCTTTCCGCCCAATGGGAGCACACGGTGCTGGTCACCGACAGTGGCTACGAAGTATTAACCGTTTCCGCGGGAACGCCGCCCAAGCCCGCGCGCATCGTCTGATTTCCATGCCTTCCCGCGCCGCCGATCGCGCATCGGCCACCGCAGCCGACTGGCGTGAATTGCTAGCGGCCGGGCGCGACGCCTTGCAGCGGCACTATGAAAAAAAGGCCAACGCCGCACGACTGCTCGGCAGCCACAGCCGGCTGGTCGACCGGATACTGACGGACATCTGGCGGCAGTCCGGTCTTCCAACGGCATCAGCGCTAATTGCCGTCGGCGGCTATGGCCGGGGAGAGCTTTACCCGGCATCCGACGTCGATGTGCTGATTTTACTGCCGGACGGCGATACATCGCTAACCGCTGGCCCATTAGAACAGCTCATCGGCACCTTATGGGACATCGGTCTGGAAATCGGCCATAGCGTGCGCACTATCGACGATTGCATCGAAGAGGCCAGAAAAGATGTCACGGTGCAAACCAATTTGCTCGAATCCCGATGGGTCGCGGGAAATCGCCGATTATTCGATACCTTCTCCCAGGCGGTGCACGCAAACCGCAATCCGATTGCTTTTTTCGAATCCAAACTCTTAGAGCAAGCACAACGTCACCAGCGATTTCACGGCAGCGCCTATAATCTGGAACCTAACCTCAAGGAAAGTCCCGGCGGCCTGCGCGATTTGCAAAATATCCTATGGCTTAGCCGCGCGCTGGGCGCCGGCAACGATTGGCGACAACTCGCACAAGCACGAATCGTCACCGATGGAGAGGCGCAGCAATTAAGACGCCACGAATTATTTCTGCAAAGCCTGCGCATTCGTCTCCATTACCTGGCCAAACGGCGGGAGGACCGACTGCTATTCGACTACCAAACCCGTCTAGCCGCCAACATGGGGCTAACGGACAAAGCGCATCGCCTCGCCAGCGAACGCCTAATGCAACGTTATTACCGTACCGCAAAAGCGGTCAATCTAATCAACGAACTAGCGCTAGTCAGCTTGCGCAATCGTGTTTTTCCTAACGCCACCGCATTGCCGGCGGTGCTTGACAACTTTTTCCAGGCGCGTAATGGACTATTGGAAATGCGCGACGCGCGTTTATTTCAGACCCATCCCGGCGCAATGCTGCAAGCATTTCTGGTGCTCCAGCGGCATCCCGGCCTGGAAGGCATCAACACGGAAACCCTACGCGCGATGTGGCGCGCCAAGGATCAGATCAACGCCGCTTTCCGTGCGAACCCGGAAATGCGCGAACGATTCATCGACATTCTCCGCCAACCCAGGAAAATCACCCATACCTTAAGACGGATGAACCGCTACGGTATATTAGGCCGCTACATCCCGGCCTTTAGCCGAATCACCGGCCAAATGCAACACGACCTGTTCCACGTCTACACGGTCGATGAGCATACCCTATTCGTCGTGCGTAACCTGCGACGCTTTACCGTGCCGGAGTTCGCGCATGAATTCCCGCTATGCAGTCAGTTGATTAGCGGTTTCGAGCGGCAGGAATTGTTAACCATCGCCGCTCTGTTCCACGATATCGCCAAGGGTCGCGGTGGAGACCATTCTCAACTGGGCTCGCGAGACGCCGGCCGCTTTTGCCGCCGGCACGGCCTAAGTAAGGAAGACACCGCATTGGTGTGCTGGCTGGTAGAGAGCCATCTCGTGATGTCGGCCACCGCCCAGAAACAGGACATAGACGACCCAGAAATCATCGCCGCGTTCTCCCGCCGGGTAGAGAATAGCCGCCAGCTGACCGCCTTGTATTTGCTCACGGTCGCCGATATTCGCGGCACCAGTCCCACCGTATGGAATGCCTGGAAGGGAAAATTACTAGAGGATCTATTTCTCGCGACGCACCGTTACTTGCATCACGGCCAAACCGCGCTATTCGGCGCCTCTCGGCAACAAGCGCGGCAAAGCGAGGCGCTGTTGATCCTCCGGCGGCAAGCGGTGGAGGAAAACGCGCCACTCCCCCTGTGGAAGCAACTAGACACCAGTTATTTTCTGCGCAATAGCACCGAGGAGCTCGCTTGGCATGGCCGTGTTCTGCAAGGATTGGCGGATAGTCCGACCCCTATCGTCAAGGCGCGGGTCGCGCCGGTAGGCGCAGGCATCCAGGTACTAATCTACGCCCGCGATAACGAATGTTTATTCGCCCGGATTTGCAGCTTTTTCGAGCGCATCGATTTCAACATCGTGGAGGCCAAAATCCATACGACTCGCCATGGCTTCGCCCTGGATAGTTTCATGGTGCTGGACGAGATGAATCGGGTCAAGCAATACCGGGATTTGTTAAATTACATCGAATACGAACTCACGCTGCAATTGCAGCAGGAGGCCTCCATTGCGCCACCGCTACGAGGGCGTATCAGCCGGCATCTCAAGCATTTTCCCATGCTCCCCGACATCAAGATCGAATCGGACGAAAAGGGCCAGTACCAAATCCTTTCCATCACCGCCGGCGACCGTCCCGGTTTGCTGTCTCATATCGCGCGGCTGCTGGTCAAGCACCATATGAGCCTCCATATGGCAAAAATCATCACGCTGGGCGAGCGAATCGAAGATACGTTTCTCGTGACCGATAGAGGCGGCGAACTGGCCGACTCGAAAAAAGCACGCCATTTGGAAAGCGATTTACTGGAAGTCCTGCAAATGTAGGGAAATACACAGGCCGTCGGAGCATTCGGCAACGATGGCGCAGCCTTGCTGCGTCGCGCTTATGCTGGCGGCGTATCGTGAGCGGCGGGGCGTAGCGCGTCTTCCATGGCCCCATGATCTAGATGGTAAAGCCACGCCAACAATTCGGCGACGGCGCGATACAGTTCCGGCGGGATATGCTGATCCAGGTCAATCTGCATAAGCAGCGAAACCAACTCTGGAGACTCATGAACGTATACGCCGGCGGCGTTGGCCCGCTCGATAATCGCTTCCGCCAATAGACCCCGACCCTTGGCAACCACTCGCGGCGCCGCATCATTAGAACCATAGGCCAGCGCAACCGCTTGCTGCTGTTTTTCATGTGGATCCATCGGACTCCACCGCGAACCCTGTCAGGCGCAATCCCGCCGCCTCAAGCGCCTGGTCTAACGCGGGTTGAGCATGCCGCATTTGTGACTGAATCGTGTTTTCCACCACAGCTAACCGCACCTTAACACCCTGGGGTTCCAACGCTAATGTCGCCGTCACATTGCCTAACCGGGGCATTTGCAAGCGCAACGTGGTTTTCCAGTTAATCGCCTCTTCCTCACCGCCTTCTTGCCGGTTGGCTTCTCGTTCTTCGATTTCCCAGCGCATCTCTTGTCCCGGCCAAACCTGACCTTGCCATAGCAACTGCCGTCCATCCAAGATGCCAAGCTGTTGCTGCACCAGCGGATAGGTATGAGGATGTACCGATTCGGCGGCGGGTCTGCTCGTATGCGCCGCGCCGAGCTCCCTCGCCGCCATCGCCGTCGTGGCATCCGCCTTGGCGGGCTGCCCTGCCGTTTGCGTCTGGCTAAGCGGAACCTGTTGCTGGTGAGCATGAGCGGCTTGCGACAAGCGGCCTTGCGGCTCTTGCAGCAACTCTGTCAGGGGTCGTTGCCCCGCGACCCATTGCGCTTGATGGGATTCGTAAAATAATCCGCTTTTAGATAACGTTTGCTGGAGCAAATGGCTAAGCTGCTGGGTATCCCGGGGAGCACCCGCCAACAGCGGTGTTGTTTTCGCCAGTGGCGAAGCCTGCTCGCCCTTCAGCTGAGACAACTTGTCCAGCAATCCCCCGAGAAACTTCGCCGCCTCGCTCAGGCTAACCGCGGGCTTGCCTTGAGACGCCGCCATATCCTGGGTCAGTACGAAGGTAAGGCGAGGCTGGTTGGAAACGAAGGTTAGATCGAGTTTCTCGCCGGGTTGGGTATTCCGCGGCAGATTCATATCCAGCACCATATCCGAGACCTGCACCTGAAAGCGTCCGCTGGGCAGCATGGCCAGCACGGCAGCAGACAGTCGTTGTCCGGGCACCCATTTGGGTAAGTTGGCAGGATGCTCGGCAACCTCGACTAGCGGCGGCGCTGCATTCTTAACGAGAAACTGGAGTTGGGCCAAGACATCGTTATGAATCATGGGAATTTGTCCGGTGGAGGGTGGTGATTAATTCGGCTTCGCCGCGGGGAATCGCACAAGCGGAAGCGATTTCGCCTGCGCCGCGCCCCTCGCGGGCCATGGTAATCGCGCGGGAATAGGAAGACGCCGGTGATTGATCGGCCTTTAACTGTTCTACCATCGCACGGAGCTCCTTGACCTCCCCCCACAGTTGATCCAGCTTTTCCCACAACAATTCGGTTTCCCGTCGCTGCTCGCGACCACCGCTAAACGACCAGCCCTTCTTCACGCCATGCTTGCGGTTGGATCGCATCAAAAGAAGCATTTCGGCGATATAAACCGCCAGCACCAAGGTAACGGCGACCAGCAGTTCCCTCCAGGTAATAACCAAATTCTGCAAATTTCCCTCTGTTAATCAAGCGATAGGCCCGTGTCATTTTGACGGGTAAAACGGGAATCATCAAGCCATCGCGTTCCCCGCACAGACTAGCCGACAGGCGCTTCGATCGGAGAAACCGGGTAAACAAACAGTCAATCGCAACGAGCAAAGGGCATATTAGCCGTCGCCGATGCGCGTCAGGCAAACTCGTCGATATGCGGTTCATCGTTAGCGGGTTGCCTTTTGTGCTTATCCGGGGTGCGGTGGCGGGAAGAAGGTCGTTTCTCGCGCCGGGGAGACTGGCGGATGGCGTTTCCCGGCGGTACGGGATAAATCAGCGGGGATTCTGGTGTCTCGCCAACCGTGTCGCTAGCATCAACCGCCCAGGGAGGAAACGGATGGTTAACAGTGCGTGTTTGAAGCCAGGAGGACATGACGCATCTCCCATCAGCCAGATTGAAATCTAACGATTGGCATCATAGGTTTTCTGAAGTTTTTTTTTGCGTTTAGGGCATCCAGAATTTCCTTCAATTCCGCCGACCAGCGGCGCGTCAATTCTTGCGTTTCCCGGTCACACGCCATGATCCCTTGAATCAAGCCGCGCTTGGCGTCAATAAACGCCGTGGCGGTGTGCGCAGCCGTGTCGATTAACCGCAGTTCCTCGATGAGTTCCCTTCGCGCCGTTTCCTTAGCTGTTAGGGCATCCCACTCGGAATCGCGCGCCAACGATCGCATTTCCTCGGAAAGGGCCAGCGCCGTTCGATAAAGCGCTAGGACTTGGTTTTCTTCAGACTTTGCCATAACTTTGGGACTCCCGACGCGCTGGCGCCTCGCCACCGGCTACGGCATATTTCGCAGGGGCATTGGGCATCGCTTTGTCCGGCGTGATTTCTTCCCACGCCGTCTTGACTTCGGTAAGCAGTCGGATCACCTCATCGAGATAATCGGTCTGGCCATGCAGATTCGCCATGAGCAGCTGATTGCTCATGTACTCGTAAAGCGAATCCAAGTTCTCCGCAATTTCGCCACCAGCGGTTTTATCCAGACTAACCCGCAGCCCTTCGTCGATAATCGCCATTGCCCTGGAAATCGCCTCGCATTTTCCCTGGACGCTTTTCTTTTCCATATGCAGCTTGGCGATGTTGGCCGAAATCAACGCCCCTTCCAGCAACATAAGGATTAATTGATGAGGGGTCGCACTCGCGACACCGGTTCCCACGCCGACCTGGGAATAATGATTAACCGCCACTTCATACATCATAGCTGCTCTCCGTTTGTTCGCATTGCTTTATTGTTAAGCGTTAAGCGATCCCGCCAATTTTTGGCAGATTGGCCAATTGCTGAGCAAGATAAGTACTCGTCTGGTTCATCGTGCCGATTAAGCCATCCAGGGCGCTGAATTGCCTCCGGTAGCGCGCTTCGATGTCCACCAGCCGGCGATTAAAATCGTCGCGCTGCTTCGTAATATCATTGATCGACCGGTTAATCCCATCTGTCCGGCTATTAATCGGCCCACTGCTAGACAATAAACTCGTCGCCAGTTGATCCAGTTGATACGCATAGCCCTGAGTAAACGTCACCGTACCGCGATCCCCGGTCAGGCCGCCGCTAATCTGAAGTTTCAGCCCATCCACCGCGGTACCGCTCGCTCCCGTCAGATATTGGCCGGAACCCGTTGCGGTAATTCCATTGATGGTTCCCGCCACATCCTTACCCGCGATATTGTAGGTCGGCGAGCCGGACGTATACGTGGCACCCATTAGGTTCGCCATGCCATTACCGCCGGTCACGCTGGCGTTGGACGCCGTCCCATAGCGGTCCGAGGTTATCGTAAACACGCCCGCCGCCTGCGTCACCTTCACCGAAATACCCGCCGACGAGAAAGCGGAAGCACCATTGATCTTGGATTGGATTTCCGCCGCCAACTGGTCGGATGTCGCGTAGGTCGCTTGGTTGAGCGTAATGGTGGCGGCAACACCATCCACAGTCACGCCGAGGGTGTCGTTGGTGGCGTCTATCGTCAACGTACCCACCGCCGAGGCGCCGGTCGCGTATCCTTGCGCCGCCAATTGGGTCACGTTGACGGCATAGGTTCCCGGCTGGGCGGCACTGCCCGCGCTGATATATTGGACCAAGCTATCGCTCGCCCGCGCGGTCGCGGAGAAAAGTCCGGCGATGTCGGCCGGGTTCGCGCTGATGGCGCTCTGAAGCTTCGTGCTATCCAGGGCCAGCGTTCCATCCTTCTGAAAGCTGACACCAATACTGGACAGGCTGGTTTGACCGCCGCTCAGACTCTGGATGGTGCTGGAGAGCGCTTGCCGTATTCGGCGCTGAATTGTCAGCGTGGAGAAATCGCCTTGGAGAATCGCGCCCTTCTTCGTGGTCGCATCGTAGGCCGTCAGATCGCTGATAGCTTTGTTGATGTCGTTGTACGCTTTGACGAAATCGCCCACCGCCGTGGTAATCGACGCGGTATCCCGCGCCACCGTCAGCGTAGTCGGCGCGCCGACGTTCGTCTTGAGCAAATTCAGCGTCACGCCCTGGATCGCGTCGGTGACAGTATTGCTCGATTTAGTAATATTAATGCCGTCCACGACCAAACTGGCGTCCTGCGCCTGAACCGCCTGAGTCATGTTCTGCGTACCCGCCGGATCGTAGGCGAAATAGGTGGACAATCCAGCATCGACCGTGCTGATTTTTAGACTATTGGCCACGCCGGTATCGCTGGAGGTAAAAACCAGCTTATTACCGTTGGTCGTGCCGTCATTGACGATAGTCGCGGTCACGCCGATATTCGCGGCGTTAACGGCGTCCCGGACGCCCGCCAGGGAATTGTGGGCCGCATCGATCGTGACGGTCTTCGCCCCTTTGTTCGGATTAAGCGTGAAGGCCGCGCCACTGTAAACGCCGTTCGTCAGCGTCCCGCCGCTAATCGTGCCAAAGTCAAAGGTCAAGGTGCCCGTACCGATGGCGCTGCTCGTGCTGGCGAATCCGGCCGAGGTAATTTTCTGAGACTGGGCCAACGCCTGGACTTCCACCGAGTATTGGCCGGCGACGGCGGTGCTGGAGGCCGTCGCCCCCAGAACCGTCGTATCCGCCGCGGTTGCCGTCAGCGCATTATATTTCGACACGCTGCTCAGCGCGTTGACAGACGACTGAAAGGTCGACAGCGCGCCCTGTAGCGTCCCATAGGCGGAAAGCTTGGCCTGGAAGCTGGCCTCTTTCTGCGCCAGCAATCCCAACGGACGCTTCTCTATCGCCATTAACTGGCTAACGATACTATTGACGTCTAGGTTGGACCCAATGCCCGGCGATGAGATAGCCATATTCGCCTCCTTTTACCTGTGGCGCGGTTACGCGTGCTCTTTAATCAGCAGGCCCTGCAGTTTATCCAGCGCCTTGGAAATCGCCAGCATCTCCTGGGAAGGGATTTGCCGGATGACCTCCTTGGTGGTATCGTCGACGATCTTGACGATTGTCTTTCCCGTATCCTTATCGATACTAAACGATAAGTTTCGGGACATCGCCTGGAGAAATTGATTCGCCGACTTAACCGCATCATGGAGCTTGGTTGCGTCGACGCCGTCATTACCATGCTGCTTAGCGGCGGATTGCCCATTCTTTTCCGCTGAATGCGCCGGAGCTGGCGGCCTGTTCGCGGGTTTAGGCGCCGGCGGCTGTGGAACAGCGCCCGCCACGGCCCCGCCCGCCCGATCCGCCGGAAGCGGAACGACAGTGGCGGTCGCCTGCCGCAGGGCTGGATCCGTCTGGACAGCCAGCGGCTGACTTAAGTTTCCAATTTGATCGATTGCCATATTCACACCCCACTTAACTCTAGCGCGGAAACATCCACGACACGATATCGATTGCTCATGTGCTTCGGCCAGTGACTTCGTGTTGCATGCCCTTGATTCATCTTACATCATAGCTTGTAAAATCGCTTGCCACCATGGGCGAACGGGGATCGCTCCTCGACCCCCGTTCTTACCCGATCAGCCCGTACCTTATCTCAACAGCGTCAAGACGTTTTGGGGTAACGCATTGGCCTGAGCCAGCATCGCCGTACCCGCTTGTTGCAGGATTTGGTTACGGGTCAACGCCGCCGTTTCCTTGGCGAAGTCCGCATCCCGGATCCGGCTACGCGCGGCCGACAGGTTCTCCGACGTCGTTTGCAGGTTGGAGATCGTCGATTCAAAGCGGCTTTGCAACGCGCCGAACCGGGCTCGCTGGTTATTTACCTGGGTGAGCGCCGCATCGACGATGGACAAGGCCAGGGTCGAATTGGTGACCGTGGTGACATCCAACTGCGCCACTTGCTTCAGCGTCGCCGCGTTGCTGGTCGCCGTGAGCGTGCTGCCCGACGAGGCGCTAGCTACGCTGTACGACTTATCGGAATCGAAGGTCACCTGACCGGTAATTACGGCATTGCCGGAAGCAGCGGCAGTCAGCGTCGCCGCGCCAACCGTTACCGTACCAGCAACCCCGGAAACCGCGTTATTGAGGGTAACGTTGCTACCGGTCGAGTTAGTCAGCACAACGGAATTGCCGTCGGTGCTCACTTTGGCGGTTACACCGGTCTTCGATGTCTGGTCGTTGAACGCGGTCACCGCTTGCGACAATGCGTCCGAACCGGTAGACGCCGACAGCGAGAAGGAAACCGCTACCGCCGCGCTGTTGTCGGACGTCACGTTCAGCGTATACGCGCCGGAAGCAGCGAAGCTGATGCTGTATTCCGTCGATGCGGTCGCCGTGATACCGGTGGAGCCGTTAATATTGTTGATGTTCTGCGCGATGGTTTTAGCGCTGTCCGTAGCCGCCACATTCACCGTGCCGCTGCCCAAACCACCAGACAGCGTCAAGGTCTCCGCCACGAAGCGGGAAGCCGTGCTGCCCGAGGCGCCTTGGCCACTCACCCGATAATCGCCGAACTGATTGGTGCGGAAGTTACCGGTCGTCGCCGTAATGGTCTGATTGGCATTGGCGCCCACTTGATAAACCGCCGACCCGAAGGTGCCGTCCAACAGTTTCTTGCCGTTAAATTCAGACGTTTGGGAAATCCGATCCAGTTCGGAAGTCAACTGCCCCACCTCAGACTGAATCGCCTGGCGGTCGGTCGCGGAGTTCGTGGCATTCGCCGACTGCACCGCCAGCTCGCGGACCCGCTGGAGAATGTCGCCCATCTGCCCCAACGCGGATTCCGCGGTCTGGGACAGTGAAATACCGTCGTTCGCGTTGCGCTGCGCTTGGGTGAGACCGTTAATCTGGGCGGTAAACCGCTGGGAAATCGCCAGCCCCGCCGCGTCGTCCTTGGCACTATTAATCCGCAGACCCGAGGACAACCGTTCCAGCGCCGTCCTTAACGCTGACTGCGAAACGTTCAAGTTGCGTTGCGCATTCAGCGACGCAATGTTGGTATTAATAATCTGTGGCATGATCTTTCTCCTCTTTCGTCATGTAAACCTAGGCAACTTAACCAAGGCCGGTGCCCTACCCTGGATTCCAGGCGCTCACCAAGCTTGAATTGATTAACGGCCGACTAGGCTAAAACTTTAGAGAAGAAAGCAATCTTTTTAACGCTTCCGCGACTTGCGCGAAAACCGGCGCCCACTCTCCCGCCCGCGTCTGCCGGAAGAGCCGCATCGATGGATACCACGGGCTGTCTTCCCGCGCCAAGAACCAGCGCCAATCGGGAACGAACGACAACAAGCTCCAGGTTGGCTTTCCCATTGCCCCCGCGAGATGTGCTACTGCGGTATCCACGGTAATCACCAAATCCAGGTTAGCGACAACCGCGGCGGTATCGGCGAAATCGGTCAGTTCGCCGCCCAAATCCAGGAGATTGGCGGTTGCCGGCCATTCGGCCAAGCCGTGGGAAGCGTCGGCGTCCTTTTGCAAACTGACGAACAAGGTATCGGCAAGCTCAAACAATGGGGAAAACCACCGAAGTTCGCACGAGCGGTAACGAATACGCTGGTTATACACATTGGACGCCCAGACAAAACCGATTTTGAATCGGCCATCGCCGCCCAACCTGGTGCGCCATTGCACCACCAGCGCCGGATCGGCCTCGATATACGGGATAGCCGCCGGGATCGAAGCGGCATCGGTGCGAAAGATCCCCGGCAGGCTCAACAAGGCGACCTGATAGTCGGCCGACACCGCCTCGCCGCTTTCGGCTAATTGGTCGATCCCGGCGTAGCCGCGTAATAGCCGCATGAACTCGGGACGGCAGGCAAAGACGACCTTACCGCCCGCCCCCTGTATCTTCGGCAGGTAACGGATAAATTGCAGCGCATCGCCAAAACCTTGCTCCGTCCTGACCCAGATGGTTTTCCCCGCCAGCGGCTCGCCGTTCCAGCGCGGTGGCATCGGCGCGGCATGCGCCATGCCGGGCATGCGTAAACGCCATTCGTATTCCGCCCAGCCTTCGGCGAATTCTCCGCGCAATAATAAGGTAATGGCTAGGTTAACGTGCCCCTCGGCGAATGCTGGCTCCAAGGCCAGCGCCTGGCGGTAGGCCTCCACCGCTTGCGCATAATACCCTTGTTGATAGAACGCCACGCCAAGGTTGTGGCGCGCGCCGGCGAAATCGGGCTTAGCCGTTATCGCCTGGCGATAATATCCAGCGGCGGCATCCAGTTCGCCGAGCTCCCGCAACGCGTTGCCAAGATTGTAGCAAGTATAGGCGTTCTCCGGCTCCAGACGCAGCGCTTCCATATAATGCGCAATCGCCTCGTCGGGCTTGCCCAGGTTTAGTAAGGCGGTGCCTAAGTTGATCCGCGCGGGTAGATAGTCCGGGTTAATCTGTAATGCGCCACGATAGCGGGCGGCGGCTTCTTCAACACGGCCCAAATCGGCCAGCAATACCCCCAAACTCACCTGCGCCTCGATATAATGCGCATCTTGCCGAATCGCATGCAGAAAATAGTCCTCCGCCTCCTGCAAACGGCCCAGGGATTTCGCGGTTTCGCCTAGGTTCGTATAGGCTTGCGGGAAAACCGGTTGTAAACGGAGCGCTTCCAGAAAACATTGTTGCGCCCGCTCGCCCTGGCCTTGCGTCCGATAAAGCTGGCCCAGGCGGTGATATAACGGCGCATTACCGTTCCCTGCTTGCAATTCCGCCTCTAGGGAGGCGGTCGCTTGTACGGTATCTCCTTGTAATGCCAGTGCTTCCGCCAACCCCTGTTGGGCGGCGGCGTCATCCGGCGTGATACCGAGCGCTTGCCGAAAATAGGCAGCGGCTTCCGCGGGCTGGTCCTGATTCAGCAGAACGCGCCCCAGGCCGTTCAGCGCCACGGGATAGCGGGGATTAATCTCCAGCGCCCTCCGATAGTGCATGGCGGCCTCCGGAAATTTTCGCGACGCCTGAAGCACGTTCCCTAAATTGTAGTGGGCCTCGGCGTAATCCGGCTGTAACCGTAGCGCCTCCCGGTAACAGGCTTCCGCCCCTTCCCGATCTTGTTTGAGATAGAGAACATTCCCTAGGTTATTGTGATGCTGTGGAATCGTCCCGTTCAACGAAAGCGCCGTACTAAAGCAATGCTGCGCGGCATCGAGATCCCCTTGCTGAAAGGAAATCACGCCTAGCAGTTGCAGCGCCCCAGTCTGTTGGGGAGACTGTTCAAGCACCTGCCGGCACAAATCCGCCGCTTGCGCGGATTGACCGGCCTGGAACAACGCCATGGCCTTTTCCATTAATTCCAAGGCGTGTGCTTCCATGCAATGCTCTCGTTAACGCCGGAATATCGCGAGATCAAGGCAGCCATCCTTTCAGCCACACGTCCAGATGATCTTCCAGCAACCAGTGACGACGAACGTAGTCTTGCAAACGATTACCGGCTTCGGCGCAAGCATCCAGGTCATGAATCTGTTCGCGTATCGCCTTGACCCATTCCTGGTGACGGTTGCGTACCCGCGTCACGGGATATTCCCCTTGGTAGGGTGTAATATCGGTACAGATCACGGGGTAGCCCAAAACGCCATACTCCAGTAACTTCAAATGACTCTTTGCCTCGTTGAAGGGGTGTATCTCCAAGGGCGCGAGCGCAAGATCGAGATTGAGCGAGGCGAGCGTCGCCGGATACCGTTCGATGGAAACGGGCGCATGAAATTCCTGCACGTAGGCACGCAAGCTGTCGGGACACATGCCGAAAAAAACCCATTCCACCTCGTCGGCCAGCGCCTTCACCACATCCGCGATCAGTTCCAGGTCGCCGGTGTGGCTAACGCTTCCCGCCCAACCGACGCGCGGCTTCGCGCCCCGCCGCCGCTGTGGCTGCAAGCCGTCCCATTTCGCGCCTTCTAGAAAATTCGGCATTACACGGAGGTCGTCGTTGAAGTCCCGGTAGGCGTGCGCCAGCGGCTCGGTGGCGACAACCAGCCGGTCGCACAATGAAACGGCGGTGCGTAACCGCTTGATGGTGTCTTGTGGAAAATGCTGGCGGTGAATGCTCTTTGCCGGCAAGTTGGTAATCAGGTCGTCAATCTCGAATACCCGCAGCGCCTGGCTAAACGCTTTGTGGCGGCGAATCGCTTCGATCTGATGTGGTTCGATCTGCCGCTGTAGAATGATGCTATCCGGTGCAATACGCTCCATTTCAACGGGAGTGTAAACGACGATGCTGTCGATCCCTTGTATCCGCCCCGCCGCGCTCAGCGCACACAGCGGTGCGATGACCCGGTATTCGCCACACCCCTCGCGATCCCCCGCTTGTGCAAGAACACGTGGCAAGGGGCGCCATGGTAGCGGATTCCAGCTTAAAACGGTATCGGTCTCAATCTCGAAGTTTCTGCTTCTTAATGTCAGATTGATATTGTAGGCGGGGTCTCTGGCTAATTGCGGTAACCATTTACGCCACATGCCTTCTTCATCGGCTTTCCTGTCCTTCTGTTTTTCCTTGATTTCGACCGCCGCCGTCTCTTTATTTTGGCTTGCCGAATGTTCATGCAGCAGCGAGGCGTAAGAGGTCCAAACGATCAAGCAACCCTTCTCGCGCGCCTTGAGACACAAATCCACGTCGTGAAACTGTCCATTGAAGGCATGTTCGTCGAGACCGCCTAGTTCTTCATAGATGGACTTTCTAATCAACAAACAGGCGGCGGTCACGGCGGAGAAATTCTGCTCCAATTGCAATCGTCCGTAATACCCCATGTCGTCCGCGCTATACCCGGCAAAGGGGGAGTCCGCCACCCCGGACATCCCCAGCACCATGCCGGCGTGCCGTATCATGCCGTCGTGGGACAATAGGCGTGCGCCCACGATACCGACTTCGGGACGCTGTGCGTGGGACATCATGACGTCCAGCCAATCGGGATGCAGCGCCGCCGTGTCATCCTCGAGCAATAAGAGATACTCGCCTCGTGCCTCCCGCGCGGCGAAATTGTTCATCGCCACCGCATTGAACGGCTTCGGATAAGAAACGACGCGTAGCTGGTCGGAATTCATCGCCCGGATACCTTCTAGATAATCCTGCACCTCGTCCATCCGGCTGTTATCGTCCACGATGAGGATCTCGTAGTTGGGGTACTGCGTATTTTCCAGCAGGGATTCTAGACAACGCTGTAGCATGGATAGCTGGCCACGAACAGGAATAATAATGGAAACAAGGGATTGTGATGGATGAAGATAGGTAACCCGATGACTGCCCTGCAACGTTCCAGGCTCCACCCGCGCGGCGATGGCAAGCCGCGCGAGATGATCTTCCAGTGCGCATCGCATGGCTTCCGCCACTTCCGCGGCGGGAAGCTGGTCAGTATAGCTTGCACCAGGATTGCGATGATACAGCACATCGGGCACATGACCGACCGACCCGGCGCCAAACCGTTCGATCCCGCGCAGCACCAAATCATAGGTTTCCGCACCCGGTTTATCCGTCGCAAAACCGCCCAATTCGGTAAAAGCGTCTTTCCGGAAAAATACGCCGCCACCGAGATACGGAAAACTTCGCAGCAAATCCAGGTTAATATCGGGTTTGAAATACGGTTGGACGAATGCGCCCGAGGCGTCGATGGAGTCTTCATCGCTATAGATAAGCCACCAACCTTTATTTGAGAAAGCGGCTTCCATGATGGTGAGAAACGCATGAGGCGCGACCAAATCCCCCACGGTGATCAGGCCCGCCCAATCCGCCGGGGTGTCGAAAAGCGATTGGTTGACGGCGGCAATCAATGAATCACCAGCCTGAGCCCATTTGAGCCGCTCCCCTTGAAACCCTTGCGGCGCGGCATAGGGCGCGACAACGGTAACGATTAAATTGTAATAATACTGTTGTGCCAGCGATTGAATGCTTCCTACCAGCAGACTATCATTCGGCCCGGTTGCGACGGCGGTAAGATGGATTCTTGGATGCGCGCCCCACTGCGCGATCCGTTCTTCAAATAATTTTGCCTCCATTTTGCTTAACTGGCGCAGATCAAGCCAGCTCTGGTAGGTCGTCAGGGGATTCACAGGGGCCGGTGCATGTAAATCCGCCTTCTCCTCGCCGACCAATCCCGCGGCTAGCTGCGCCAGGAAGTCCTCCCGGCCTTTTCTGACGCCGGGATTCCCTAGATCATCATGCCGCTGGTAGATTTCCTGATAGATTTCGACAAAATTCCGCCGATGCCTTGCCGAGACGTTATCTTTCTCTTTCAGTCGGGTATGGGCTTCCACGGTAGTGCGGGGTATATGCACAAAGTCGTATTTTCTGGAAAGCCGGATCAAAAATTCCCAGTCTTCCAGTGCTTGGAGCTTCTCGTCGAATGGTCCGATTTCCTTTAGACATTCCCTGCGGTGCGCCCATGCGTTGATGGGAATAAAATTCTGAACATGGAGCAATTCCCTGGAATATTGAATCTTTTCATAGGGCTTTTCCCTGGTGAGTTCCTTTCGCAGGCCATACCCGACTTCTTCGATCACCACGGCGACATCCGTATAAACCAGCCCCGCCGTATTATTTTTTCTCAGGGCGTCAACCACGGTTGACAGATGATCTGGGAGAAAAACGTCATCGTCGTCCAGGTAGCAGATCACATCCCCCTTAGCGAACCGTAGGCCGGTATTGCGGGCCGCCGACTGTCCCAAGGAGGTTCTGTGCTCAAGATAGCGAATGCGTGGATCTCTCCCTTCGATTAAGGGCGCCATGCTCGCCCCGCCATCGTTCACCACGACCGCTTCCCAATGCGCATAGCTTTGATTTAACAGGGAGTCCAATGCATCCATGAGCAATATGGGCCGGCCTAGCGTCGGGATAATCACGCTGACCAAGGGCTTATCGCCCAGCCCAGTTATCGGGCGATAGGCGGAGAGGGAAAGCAGCTTCTGCTTGACTTGCCGGATCCGCGCGTCCAAATCGGCGGAAATACGCCCGCCGGAATATTCAAACAATCGCAACTTGCCATCGAGCAAGTTAAGAATTTGGGCTTCATGCCCGGCTAGCTGCGCCGTATGCTCTTCCGTGAGGTAACGTTCCAGCAAGCGCACTTGATCGGTAATCTGGAGACCGCTGCCGACGAATTCGTCGCCAATCGATAATTGCTTCCCGTGAACGCGGAAGGCGGCTAACGCGATATTGAGAAATTTTGAGGGCGTGCCATGGCTAGCTAGGCGCAAAAAAAGCTCGTAATCGCCAACCCGGAAGGACAAATCGAAAAACCCGGATTGTGCGAAGACGCTCCGTCTGAACAGTGTCGTCACCGTGGCGACATAGCAGTCGTAGGCGAGTAATCTGCCCAGTTCGTCCGGATGCTCGCGATGGTCGAAAGACTCCCATCCGGGATGGGAAACCATATCGAGCAGGCGCCCCTCGTCATTGATAAAGACATAACGCGCATAGACAAAACCCAGCTCGGGATGCTGTATGAGCGCCGCCGCCAATCGGGACAACGCTCCGGGCAAGAAATAATCGTCCGCGGACAAAAAAATCAGGAATTCCCCGGTAGCCAACTCAAAGCCTTTGACCGTATTCGCCGCCGCGCCGATATTGGTTTCATTGATAACGTAATGTAACCGAGGATCCGCAACGTACCGGGAAATCACCTCGTGAGTGTTGTCTTCCGAGGCGTTATTCAGCACCAGCAATTCAAAATGCGGATAGTCCTGCGACAGGACGCTCTCTATTGCCTTTCCAATATACTTCCCATAGTTAAAGGCTGTGATTACAATGGAAATTTTGTGTGTCATCCCGATCATCCGCTAAGGTTGTCTTCGTTTTTTGAGGGCTAGAAACCGTTCCTATGCTGCCACTTTCTACTCGCTGCGCCAAGCAGCGTAACATTCTGCGATATTAGGCGCTCCACCACAAAATAACGCCGCCCTGGGCTGCAAAATGCAGCCGGCCGTCGGAAAGGCGGTTCAGTCGTGCGCTTCCTCCATACAACGGCGTTCCAGGCGGAACGTAACATGGCGGCCACCATGGGAAAGAGAACCATAGCCGCGACGAAACGACGATACCCGACCGCACGCAAGGCGTTGGCGGTCAACCGGTTAGGGAAGAACTCGCGCTTGGCGCGGTGCTTGGGCCGAGCGGAAACGGCGCCGCGTGATGTTCGGATATCAGCCGCCCGCCTGATGCTCGGAGTACAAGATCAACGCTCGACATGAGGCAAACCAAGGCGCATACACTCCGCTCGCTGGAAAATGAACAATCGGGGAAGTCGCAATATTTGCATCGCCGCCCGGCCGACGATCAGCCGAAGAACAGCGCTGGCACGGGTTGATGGCTGACCGGCGTTCAAGTCGCCGGCCGTAAGATCGCATCATATTTCTTTGGAATATTGCAATACGCGATCATTCTATTTATTTTTAGCAATTGAGTGGAATTCAACACTTTTACCCCTCTCCCGGCGACCCCCTGATTTAACCGCGTATTTTCTTTACTCGCCTGGCCAAGCGCGTCTTTTATTTGGGTTAAGGAGCCCTGCGTTTCCGAAAAATCCAACACGTCGGCGACTACGCGTTCGGGGTCGGCCAACAACGCTTCATAGCGCACCAACAGCAGTCGGCCCGACTCGATTAGCGGGGAATTAAGCCAGCCTTCAAGAAATCGAATATACCAAGGCGCCTCCATGTCGATGACGTAATCCATTAACACGGCATCCTCCCATTCATTGGCGCCTCGCGGCAGCAGGGACTGTTCTACCGTTTGTTCATTTAACGCCTTGCGCAAATGATCGAATGCGCTCACCAAGGCATCGAATATATTGCGTACTTGTAGGATACATTGCGTTCGGCTGCGTTCGATCAAAAATTGGGTGTATTCCGAATAAACGCAATGCTGCTGCACGAAGAAAACGTTCGCATCGATCGGGCCAGTCGCCAGAAAGCACCTTGGATCAACTTCCTGATTTCTTCTCCCGTAATACGGGAGAAGGGCGCCGATTTCCCAATGATTTTTTGCGTACAGCGTCGATAATACCCTTGTTAACCATGTGCTCCCCGATTTAGGAAGGGCAATGTGCCACAGGTACTTGCGCGATGTCGTTTGGTCGAGTATCTGAATCAGGCTATTCTCACTGTACACGCGCTGTATATCGTCAAACGAAAATTCATACTGCTCATACTGCCTCAACCACTCCAACAACTATCATTCACTTACCTTGCCGTTACGCGCGCGCCTTAAATTAAGCAGGGCGCTTGTTGCGCACAGCCGGGCGATTCCCTACGGCCCGCCTCTCTCCGAACGCTCCGTCCCTCCCGCCGATCTCGGCCAGTCGCACCTGAACCGCGTGCTCGCACCATTTCCGGCCAGGCAAGGAATGTTATCCCCGGTCTCTTCTTCCACTGGGCTGCATCGACCCGCCTCAACGTTCCTTCATAACAACCGCCTTGCCGCTGTTGAAGGCGCGACCCTTCCATGCAATATATCGCTTAATAACTATTAAGCGATATATTGCATGGCCCATACTCTCTCCTGCCGCGCTTCTTCTTGTCGCCCGCCGCTTTCATAATGCGTGGCTGGAGGCGCTTAATGACCGTTTGCTCTCCAGCCAACTCTGGTCTCGAATAGCTAATAATGCCTCCGCAAGTACCCAGACCGGGCGGCGGTAACGAGTAGTTTGTTATCTATTTCCTGATCGACCCCCCATTCGGGATGCGTTGCCAAGAACGCCTCCACCGCGGTCATGGGATTATCCCCGCGATCCCACGGGCGATCCGCATAAAATCCAGCGGGCATTAACTCGATCACCGTATCAAAGACAATGCAATAGCCTCCCGGCTGAACCAGTGGCGTATAGGCTTCCAGTTCAGCGCGCACATGATCGCCAGTGTGGTTGGAATCCAAAATAACCATGACGCTCCGCTTGCCCAGGGTCTGCTCCGTTACTTGTGCAATGGTTTTCGCGTCGATGGACGAACCATCCAGCAACTGCACTCTGTGCGCTAGGGGATGTTGAAGGATGCGGCGCCGGTTATGCTCGCGAAGATCGATGTCGATCCCCAGCACCGAACCGCCTTCACCGAGCAGTTCGAGGAGACTGGCGTAAAAGATCAGAGAACCGCCGCGCGCAACGCCGGTCTCCACAATCAGGTCGGGACGGCATCGCCAGATGATTTCCTGGAGCGCCACCATATCCTGCGGATATTGGATGATGGGCAGCCCCAGCCAGTCAAAGTTATAGGAATAACACCGCCGCAAACTTTCCTGGAGGAATCCCTCGGAGGCCGCCGTGATCGCGCTGTCCGCTGGATAAGACGCGATGCGTCTTGCCCGTTCTTGTAAGAAATCCTTATGGTCGTCGGTCATGCGTTTGCTCGCAGTTTATTACGCCATACCGTTTCTACCGTCGCCACCGTTTCTGGACTCAGGAAAAGGGTATTTGCCGACCAGGCGCGCCCTGCGTCCGTGTAAACAAAGGGGGAAATATCCCATAGCTGGTATCCGAATTCATCCAAAAAATTCAATAACTCTTTTAACTCCATTTGCTTCAGGTAAGAAGCCGCCATCGTCACTTCGGCGTAAATCATGCCAATGGCCCCGGAAGACAGCATAGACCGGCTCCCTTCGAGAACTTCCAACTCCGCGCCTTGCACATCGATCTTTACGATGTCGATCAACGATAGTGCATATTCCTGACTCACTTGGTCCAGCGTCCGACATTCCACCTCAACCGTCGTGTATTCGTATTTGCGTTCGCGGCTGAGCTGTTGCAGCGCGGGGTCCGGCATCAGCAGCGAACTGGCCTCGGCGACCCGCGTCACGTGAAAGGGAAACGTTCCTTCAAAGCGGTTAAGCGCCAACGGATGCAGCACGACATCCTCCCGCTCCCCCCACGCCGACACTAGGTTTCCAAAGAGGGATCGGATGGGCTCGAAGCTATGGACGCGACAGGTCGGCAACAGTTCCCGATAACGGATAATACTTTGCCCGGTATTCGCGCCCACGTCGAAAACCAGTGGCGTTTTCACGCCGCAGGCGTCTAGTATTTCCTTCTGCTTGGCAAAAATTTCCGTTTCACGATTTTTATAATAGACAGTCAATTTCTAAGACCTCGTTAATGCAATACGACGACGTTTCCAGAGAACCCCCACGCTTCCAACATGAGACGCATGGAAGGCGATGACGGGCCCACGCCAATAACCACCGCTTCGTCCGCCCCAATGTCTTGCAGAATATCTGGAGAACGGATCGGTCTTCCCATCAATGTCAGCGCCTGCTTGCGGGGATCGGCATCGACAAAATGACGAATTTCACAGTCCTTGAGCGCACTCATGCCTAGCCAGGATAACGTCCGGTACGAGAGTCCCCAGACATGAACGGGAACCCGAGAATCGCGCAACGCCTCCAATTCCGCCGACATAAAATATGCGGGAGAAGGCAGCCAGGTTTGCACGCACGCCGCCAGCGTAAAATCCTTTATTTCTTGGCCGCCGCCCGCCCCTTGACGGCGAAATAGCGCGTGCTGAATGGGAATGGGGTAACGTTCGGCAATATCCAGCATGCGGGTGCCAGACAACATTAATTCGTACCCTCTGCGGCTGAAAAGCGCCTGCAGATGAATGGGGTCGAAATGGTTAATGTGCTCCAGCGTGAAATAGCTCAATGGCGCGTAATCGCTAAAATCCGCATAGCGCGACGCATCGGGCACTTCGATAAAAACCGCGCCATCCGGCGCTAGCCGCGCCTCGATTTCATCCAGCACGGCATTGAAATCTAAAAAATGCTCAAAAATATTCTTGTAAATCAGGCAGTCGGCAAGACGCTCCCCTAGCGGCAGGGATAAGGCGGAGCCTAACCTCGCGGGAATGGCACACTGCGCCATTTCCCGCACATAATCCTCACACAGCTCGACCCCCATCAGGTCACGGAATCCCGCTTCGTGCAAACGCCGGAGGAAATGACCGGGGCCGCATCCTACGTCTACGACATACGATTCAGGATCAACGCCCCCTCGCCGGAGTATGTCAACCGTTTCGGCCAGGTAGGCCGACTCCGCCCCGTGGTTGTCACGTAGCGCATAAGAACGCACGTGGTAATGGTCCCGGTAAAAATCGTCGAAGTCCGTCCCCGTGGACGGGGTGTCGTAAAAAATGAAACCACATGCACGACAGCTAAGCACATCCATTTCCCCGGCGATCGGCGTGCCATCGAATAAGGGAAAGGAAAGGTGCGTCAGTTGTTCGGAAAGTCCGCTCGAGCAAACAGGGCAAGGCCGATGCGTAAAATCATTCAAATTCATTCTCTCCATCATGCAAAAGCATATCCCCCGCCATAATGCATGCGTTCTAACTGCTCCACCATCCAGGGGGTGTAATCCGAGTGCGGCAAGAGTAAAAGCGGCGGTTGTGGCTGTTCGGCGATTGCGGCGGGGGGTTGGATTTCAATACCGGCAACCCGCCGGCCTATCTTGGCTGGAGACGCATCGAAGAGCGCCGCGACCCGTTCGAGGATGCGCGGGTGCATCCCTAGAATCAACTGGGCATATTGCGAAACGCCCCACATCGCCAACGCCCGGTTATCCCGGAGTATCCGTTCCTCTTGTTCGATGGACAGCGGGCGTAATGGCAGGCGCGCAACCAACGCCTCCCGAAGCGACGAATCCATCACGAGAGGCGACGGATCGCTGCACGTTCGACGGCACAGTAGAAAAACACAGGCCGCCGAATCGCCCTCTCCCGGTAAAAATGGCCATAATTCCATTCCAATGGGTTCTATCCCCGCCAATCGGGCGACCGTTCTCAGGTGATGGGCGTCGAAGTGGTTAATATGCTCGAAGTAAAAGTCTCTCCAAGGCGTCTCGCCCTGCAATAATCCCGGCGTATTCGGAACCTCCAGGCAGAATAGCGCATCCGCGGCCGACGCATCGACGAGTTCGCCGAGGAATTGAGCGGGATAGGGCACATGCTCAAGAACATGGCTCAACACGACAACGGCTGGGCGTCCCTGATCCAGCGGTAATTCTTGGATACGCTCGGCAACGGGGACGCCTAGGCTGGCTTGAATATCGCGACGGCAAGCCGCCGAGGCCTCCAGCCCCATCAATGCGCGATAACCCCTGGATGCAAGATAGCGTAGCCATCCGCCCTTTCCGCAGCCGACATCGAGTATGGCGCTGTCGGGCGTTATTCGCTCACGAAGACGTTGTTCGAGCCTGCGGTAACGCGCCGCCTCCCGAGGGCCACTACCGCCCGTTCCGCCCGTATTCGAGAATAGGTAGTGTTCGTTATCCCGATAATACGCGGCGAGTGCTTTGCCGCTGTCGGTCAACTCATTAAACACAAAACCGCACGCTGCGCAGGCAACTAAACGGAAATGACCGGAAATATCCAAGTCGTCGAAAAGAATATAATCGAGGCGCCGTAGCACCTCTCCCCGACCCGACCCACAAACGGGGCAATGGCGATGCAGTTCACCCGCCGGGGTCGATTCCGTTGTCATGCCGCCTTGTTCATGGATTTCGCGCGATGGCTCAACACCTGCAACGAATCGAAGACTCTGCGATAGTAATGCAGCGCGTCGAGTTCCATCTGGTAAGGCTTAATAAAAAAACGGGTCTCATCCTGAACCGGATCGAGATTAATCCCTCCTCTCCAAAGCTGGTCCGGATCGAAGGATTCGAGAAACAGCCCATCGCGGCTCGCTTGCTCGAACAAGCGGGTGCCAGGGAATGGAATAATATTAAAGACGTAATTCAAATCCAACTGAAGATCCAGGATCATCTGGCGCGTATCTTCCAATGTTTCGGCGGTATCCTCCGGGAATCCCATGATGTACATACTGCTGGTAAAAATCCGGTGACGTTTAAAGGACTCCGCCGCCGCAAAGATTTTCTCGCGAGGCAGTTTTTTACCAATGACGATCCGCATTTGGTCATTCCCATGCTCGATAGGCAACCGCGCAAAAACGCATCCGGCGCCCGCCATCGCGGCAACGATTTCATCGTCCAACGCCCCCAGGTAGGTGCCGCAAGTGGTCTCCCATTCGATATTTAACCCACGTCGGACGATTTCATCGCAAATGCCTAAAATATGCTTCTTGTTGACGTTGACGTTATCGTCGATAAAACCGAAATAATTTTGCCCGCGCTCTTGATGCAACATTTGTATCTCATCGACGACTTTACCGGGGGAGCGCATCCGCAGCTTACGCCCCATCGTCGTGTAGATTGAACAAAAATTACAGGTAAACGGGCAACTCCGCGAAGAGAGAATCGGGACGGAAAGATGAAACGCTAATCCCTTGGGGTTATACCAGTGAGAATGGTCCGCATAGTAATCGGGAAGGGAAATCATGTCCCATGCGGGCTCCGGCAGTTCATCCAAGTTTGACAAAAAACTCCGCCGCGCGGTAATCACCGCATGGCCGTCTCTACGGAAGGCGATCGATTGGACATGATCGAGATGTTCACGATTACCCGCTTGTAACGCGGTCACCAGTTCGATAATCGAGTCTTCCGCCTCGCCAATGGCCACATAGTCAAATGCGGTGGATTTCTCCAGTATTTCCCGGGGGAATAGACTGGGATGCGCCCCCCCCACGGCAATCGGCATCCCTGGAGACGCCGCCTTGATGGTTTCGGCCAGCTCTAAAACGACGGGGAAGTGAATCGTAGTAAAGCAGTTGATCCCCACCATTCCCGGTTCAATAGCGCGCAAGCTGCGGCGCACGATATCCAAGTAGAAAACCGTTGGGTCATCCCGTGGCCCTGGGTAGTAAATCGATAGATCCAGTATGGAAGGGGCATGCCCATCCCGCCGCAACACGGCCGCCAAATGTAACAATGGGACAGGAATGGTTCCTTTGCTCTCCTTGAGTCCTTCGAGCTTTGGTGGGGAAATAAGTAATATGTTCATACCGATACTCCCTGTCTCGTTAAGGCCGATACTTCACGCAGCATTGCACAGAGAGACGCCAACTGTGCGTCTTCCGGGAAAAATTGGTGATAATGAAAGGGGGAGCCTCGCGTAGCCGAGAACCACGCCGGCGAAAGGTTTTTTAGGCATTCCGCCCCTCTTTTCGGCCCGCCAAGCAGCGCGCCACGGAATAGATCCGCCGCCGCCGTTCCCGCCAACGCATTGAGCAGCAACGAGACCGGCCTGCCTGCCGGGATATCCGGGGCCATGGCGGCCGTTTGGAGCCAGCGTCTCCTTGGCGCTATCCCTAGCGACTCATGATAAAGTTGATGCCATGCGGAAACCAGCGCGTGTAACGGGTAACGCTGGGGCGCGGATTCACGCGCATTTAGGGAAAGCCGCCGCAGCAGCGCTCGATTACCATGCAGCAAACGTAGCGCCTGGATATATTCTTCCACGGTAGCGCAGACCATCCCCGTTTTTCCATTCTCGACAAGATGACGCTCGCATCCGTTATCCAGCACGATCGGCACGGCGCCTGCCGCCATCGCCTCCAGCAACACCTGTTCACCCGTTCCATAGTGTTGCGGATTCAACGGATAACCCAACACATCGATCGACGAAAGAACCGCGGAGACGTTATCCACCGGCCCGCGAATATCAAAGACAGCCCCCAAGCCCTGGGCGGCGGCTTCTTGCCGTAACCGCTCATGATCCGGCCCGCCACAAACAATAAAGGAGGCCTCCGGCAAATCCGCGGCCACGCATAACCGCAGGAATTCGGGGTGCAGCTTCTCATAGGCGACGGTCCCGACATAACCCACCTGGAAACGCGTATGTCCGTTCTTCCGGCGTATCGGCATAGATGGAGCGCCCGCGCTGCTCTGGATGACTTGGATGCGGATATTTGGGCTCTCAATCCTCCCATGCGCCAATGCAGGCGCCTGGAGACTCCATGGCGTCGATAACACCATCACGTCGGGATAGGCGGCGAGATCCAAGGGAAAGTTTTGCGGTGCGTGATGGCCATTGACATGCGACCACAGCAGACAGCGAAAAGCGGGCAAATCCGTCCGCGACATGAGGGCGTTTAACAAGGGATGATGCCACCAATGCAGGTGAACCACGTCGGCCCGCGCCAGGTTATTTTTTAATGCCTGAAGGTCATGCCAGAGATCGCCCCGCGCCTCGATCTGCTGGCTCGCCGCCCATTGCGCCATCAGCGGGTTCAGACTATCGAGGCACAACAGGCGGTGATTAAAGCGCCCTTCGCTAAGACTTGCCGAGACCAGCGCCCGCAATACGGTGCCGACCCCGCCGCCGAAATGCGGTGCAAGATGGAGTACCTCGGGCTTGGCCGCGATGTTCACCGTTGTTCAATCGGCGCAGCGGCCACCCTGGAATCGAGGCGGGCGTATGTGCTGCAATACTGATGTATTCCATGCCCCATGCAACGGCGGCACAGGTCGGAGGAAACGCGTTGTGACTGAATATCGGTCAAAGACGCCGTAAAGTAATCCGGAGCCGCCACATTCGACTCGGGATAGTAATACATCATGCAAGTGCTCACCGACGCATCCCAGTTAATATTGATGCAACGCAGCGCATCGCAGGCTTGGTCGGCCGAACGGCGGGAAATGTCTATTCCCTCGTCAAGATCGAGCAACAATAACTCGGACGCTTGACGCGCCGGTTCCGGCAATGCTTTTCCCTCGCAATAGCCCAGAACATCGTCAAGCGAGACCAAGTAAGCATAAATGGGATGCATCTCCACGCCGAGCTCCTGGCAAAGCGTGCGAAAACGCGCAACGCCATCGCCAACACTATGTTTATAAAGATGATAGTACACCTCCACTTTCATCTCCGGATGGATTTCCTGGCGCAAGGCGCAAACTGTGCGCAAGTTATCGAGAAAAACCGGCCAACGCCCTTTGGTGTGGGTTACTTCGTAGTCATCCCCCCATCCCGAGGCGGAAATACGCAGCCACTCGGGCTTAGCAGCGAGGATACGGGCATAATCAACCGGCGCATTGAGATTGCTCGAAATGGCGCAGCGCACCCCTTTTGAATGCGCATACGCGATGATTTCGGGCAATTGCGGGTGCAACATCGGCTCTCCCCATTGATAGAGCTGGATGTTGCCAACAAACGGGCTCTCCTCGACAATTTTATCGAGCACGCGACGAAACGTGTCGAGCGGCATAAAACCAGGCTTTCGCTCCGCGGAGGAACGCGAGGCGCGTGGGCATGCGATGCATTTCAGATTACACGCCCCTGAAATATCAACCGAGTAATCGTTCGGCTTCAGCTGCGAATAAAAGAGAAAATCCTGATCTTGCACAAGCCCGGCCGCGCTGCAACGATCGGCAATTTCCTTCTCGAAAAAGAAAGCGGCGATAATCACGAAATTCTGCTTCGTAAAATCCGCGTGCAACAGATCGTCGGGAGAATGCACGGGCAATTCCATCAACTCCGCACCCTGATGAGGAGTGGCGCTGTCCAGAAATCCGCCTAAATTAACGGATTGGGCGCGTAACACTTGGCAAATACCGCGCCCTTGATTTCCCGCGCCCCATATCCAGACTTTTCGCCCGGACGCCGCCTGATTCAACAGATCAAGCGCGCTGTTTACTGGCTGGCTCACACCATTCTCCTAGTTCACCGTCCTCAAGAATCCGTTCTTCCAAGTAAACACCGGTGAAGTGGTGCAAACCATGACTCATGCACTTGCCACAAAAATCACTGCCATGGCGTTTATCGAGAATTTCCTGAACGGGAATATCCAAAAAATCCTCGGCGATGTACGGTTTGTAATACACGCCACAGAAACGAACCCGCCGATCCCAGTCAATCGGTAAACAACGCTCTTCCGGACATCCTTTATGACGGCGCAGCAATGCCTTGGCAAGGCCTTCATCGATATCCATCAGCAGCAAATCCAGCGTGCGACGCGCTTCTTCCGACAATGGCCGCCCCTCGACATAGTCCAGCACATTGTCCAGCGAATAGAGATAAGCCATGTTGGGACGGAAGATCAGACCGAGTTCATCGCAGAGATCACGCATCGCCCGGTAACTCTCGCCGAGGCTATGTTTGTACAAATGGTAGTTCAGGACGATCTGCATTTCTGGATGGAGCCGATCACGCAGTGCAACAAGCTGCCGGAGATTCCGCAAAAAGCGCGCCCACTGACCGCCCGTATGGCCAATCGCATAGTTCTCGCCAAACCCCGATGCGGAGACTTTAATCCAATCCGGCTTGCTCGCCACCACGCGGTCCAAGTCGTTGATCACCTTGAGATTCGTCGAGATGGCGGTCAGCACCTTGGCTTCGCGCGTGCGCTGTATGATCTCAGGCAAGTTTTTATTCAGCAGCGGTTCGCCCCAGGCATAGAGTTGAATGCTTCCTAGAAACGGTATTTCCCGCAGCAGTTTGTCCAAGACTAAAGCGTAGTCTTCCAGACTCATGAAACCCACGGGCGGTGAATCAACGATATTTCCTCGCGGACAAGAAATGCAACGCAGGTTGCAAGTGCCGGAAATATCAATGCTGGGGTCAATCTCGTTCAGTTCGCGCGAAAGCAAATAATGGCGGTGCGGCTCAAGCCCATTGGCGCGGCAAATCTCCGCGATCTCACGATCCCAATGCCCCGAGCCCACAACAATAAAAGCCTCGCCATCACGACAAGCCGTCATGGCTGGCTCCGGCGGAAACACGGTGTAACCTAATGCCCGCGCACCTTGTAAATTGGGACTTGAGTCAAGGAAACCACTGACAGGAATATGATGCCGTTCCAGCGAACGACAAACCCCTTGCCCAACGATCATGGCCCCCCAGACGAATAATTTGCGGCCGCCGATTATCCCGGCCAGGCAAGCACGGTCCATTTCAGGCCCCTATCTTCGACAACGGGATGCTCTGCCGTTCATGGATTAGTTTTTCTTCGCTGTACACTACGTAGCAGCGGTGAATGCCTTTGCTCTTACAGTCGGCGCAAAAACGACTCTCCTCACGCGCCTTGATGATCTCCTCGGGCGTGACGTTCAAGAAACTCCCCTCCACCAGGTTCAAGCCGGGACGATACCATTCCATGCATTGGGCTATATTTAAGTCCCACGTTATCCAAAGATGGCGCTCATAGTAGCAAGGCCGGTCACGCTCGTTATAGGCGCGCTCCATTACCTCCTGCACCTTCAGATGTTGAAGGGAACTGGTCTGTTCAACCCTTGCGTTAACGGGGCGTCCTTCAATGATGGCCTCGATATTATCCAGCGGCGCCAGCGCGGCATGCCGGCATCGCAAGACGAATCCTAGCGCGTCGCAAAGCGCCTGCCACAGCAAGTAATCATCGCGATTATGGTCATAAATGTGATAGAAAACCTCCACCAGCATTTCGGGATGGTGTCTTTCCTTATATTCTTTGAGGCGGTGGACATTGTCATACAATAAATTCCACTTCCCCCCGGTATGTGTCACCTCGTAGTTCGCACCCCATCCCGACGTCGAAATGCGGAACCACGTTGGCCTCGCCGCAATCACCGGTTCAAAATCGAGCTTCAGACTCAGATTGCTCGAGATCGCGGATAAAATTTGATGTTCATTGGTGATCCGCACGATTTCCGGCAGTTCACGATTGAGCAGCGGCTCGCCCCAATTGTATAAAGTAATAATTCCGGTATAGGGGTCGTCTTGCAATATTTTGCGCAACAACTGACGATAAGTCGCCGCGCGCATAAACCCCTTGCCGCGATGTTCATCGAAATTCCCGCGAGGACACGAAATACACTTGAGGTTACAACTACCGGAAATATCCACTTGATAGTTAAAATGCCGCAACTCCCCTTGGATCACGAAATCACGCTGCGGCTGAAACCCATGGCGAATGCATTCGCTCGCGATCTCGTCCGCGTGAAATCCGGAAGCAATCACGATAAACGCGCCTTTCGCCGAATGGTTCTTGAAGAAATCTCGAGGTAAGGAAATGCTAAGCGCGAATGCTTGGGTGCCTTGCAAAGACAAACTACTGTCGATAAACGACGTTATGTTGATACCGTGGCGGCGCAACACCAGGCAAGCGGCATAGCCATCATGCCGTGCGCCCCAAACGAATACCTTACGCAAACCGATTCGCTGCCTTAATTCTTCCGGGGTAGGGATATTGTTTGCTTCCAAGATCGATACGCCTCCACTGATGGTTATACGTAGTTATCGGCACTTCTCGGCAAAAGTTGAGGCCGGAAAACCTTGTGCGCCTACTCCGTGTTTAACCCATTGAGATGACATGGATAGCAGCACGAGAGTGACCTTATTGATTGGGCAAGAACGAACAGACTTAGCCTCACGCGAAAACAAACGGCTTGCTGCCGAAGTGGCATATACCGCCGGAAGATCCCATGTAGGGGCCAGGATACCTTAACCTTAGATTGGCTCAAACTGGTGCTGGCCGCTTGCATGCAGGATGAGCATCATTCTCATTCATCGAGAATGATGCAGCGCGTTAATGGGATATCACATTCATTCCAAACGCCGCTAGCCCATCTTACAACAATCGTGAAACTTTCCGGGGTTCCCCCAAAAAGCCATGGGCTCGTAGTCTGGATAGGGATAATAACCGAGATTCAGCTGAATCTTCCCATTTAGCGATGCAAGGTGGCGTTCCACTAGACGGCGAATCGAGATGGGCTCGCCGCTGCATATGTTGTAGATGCCGTCGCATTCAGAATGTTCAAGCAGCGTGACAAGACGCTCCGCAACGCCTTCCACCGGCAAATAATCGCGGAGCTGCTCCCCGGCGGACATGTTGAACATCGCATCTCGATTAGCGATGGCGCGTTCCAACTGGGCAAGCAGGCTGGCGGGAGATTGGCCTGGCCCATAGAGATAAAACAACCTTGCCCATTGCAAAACGAAGGGGGTTTCCTGCCGTAGCTGTTCAAGAAATCTGCGTAGCGTGTCTTTCGCTAATGCATAAGGCACAACGGGCCGAGCGGATAAATCTTCCGACAAATACCCATTCTGTATTCCATACTCGAAACACGTCCCGGCAACAAGCAAGTGTGTGACGCCACGGGCGACCATTGCCTTGAGAAAAAAATAATCCGCGAGAAGATTATCCTCAAAATGGAAAAGTGACTTGTAGTTCGGAAGACCTGGCCAAGCTAAGTGGATCATCGCGTCCGGTCGTTCGAACCGTTCTATCTCGCCGGTGGTCATATGATGGATATCGCACGAGATGAACTGCACGGCATCAAACCAATTCTGACGTCGTGCGCGGTCAATATCCCGAGCAACCGCTATTACACGGTGTCCACGGGATAGTAATCTTGAAATGACGTGATTACCGATAAATCCCGTTGCGCCAGTCACCAACACCTCCATCGTTATTCCTCCCAGCAGACCAAGCAAGACTCAAAATAAGCGCGAACCACGCAACCCGGCGCCATCGTCACAAACAAACGCCTAAAAAGTCAGGCGCCAATGATGGCGTATCGCGATCGCGCGCCGATAGACCGGTTACTGCCAAAGGCCAAGCAATTGCCACACGCTCATCATCGTACCGCACCGCCCTTTCCGACTCTGGCGCGTAACACGATGTAACAAAATACATGATTTCACTGGCTGCTTCGAGCGCCTGAAAACCATGGGCGCATCCCTCTGGAATCACTAACATACGCGCATTATCAGGTGAAAGCGTCTCGGCATGCCAATGAAGAAATGTTGGCGAATCAGCGCGCAAATCGACAGCGACATCCCATACGCTGCCTTTGATGCAGCGAATCAATTTCATTTCAGCATGGGGTGAGCGCTGAAAGTGTAATCCCCGAACCCCTCCGACAACCCGAGTATGGGAATGATTAATTTGGACGATTCGTCGCGTGCCGATAACCTCAGCCAGATCGCGCTCGCAATAGTAACGGGTAAATGTTCCGCGATAATCAACGAACGTTGGCGTTTCTATAACGAATACTCCAGCCAGCGGCGTAGGAAGTATCTCCATGCGCTTCTTCTCCGTGTACTCGCGGCTACGCGATATAAGCTCTAGTGTTTAGCGTGACTCGTGCAGGAGGTAATTTACCGCCGTAGACCTCGCGCATATCCTCGCCGCGCAAGCTAAGCGCGGAACCAATCGATGATACTACATAGCGTACAGGGTCGATATCCCAGCGTGGGCTCCAGTTTAGCCAGGCACGCGCCGACGCCCATCCCGTCTCATGAGGCCGCTCTCCTCTTGTAGGCACTAGGAAGGTCTTCCCCCTATATTTGATAGGTCATGTACCCTAGACCGACTGAACAGACTTAGAGCCCACCCATCGGTAGGGCAAAACCCCCAACCCTACGAACAGCCGAGTCTATCTTCCCATATTTTTTGGGCCAATGTGAGATAACCGCTAAGCCCCTCGAGTCCATGTGACGATGGCCGGACGACGCTAGAATTACGAATGGCGACGGGACACCATACCATCATCGCGCATATCATACGAAGATGGGATAGCCTTCGGCCCAATATCCACCGCCCATCACATTGCCCGCTCGGACGGAGGAAAGCACCACGCCATGCCGCTCGAAAGTCCATGGGCATGACTTCCTAGGGCATCGTTTTCACGGCAGCCCTAAACCTACTCCCAGTTTTCATCACACTTGTTATTAATCACCACACATGCACCACCGCCGACCGAATAACCTCGAACAATGACAATCCATAGAATATTTACTGCACAGGCTTCAATAGCATTCTGATCGGCACAACAAACAAGCGGCTACGCCGCCATAGGAACGACCTATCTGGGATAGGTATCTCACGATACCAGTGGCCAAGTTCTGCTTTAATGTGTCCAACGACCTCAAGCAACACGGCGTGAACGATGTGCTGATCGCGGTAGTAGATGGGCCGTGCTTCTCCAAACTCAGACCAAAGCCGCATCGTGCATCTGATCCGCACCTCACTCAATTACGTGGGCTGGAAGGATCGCAAGGCGCTGGCCGCCGAACTGAAGGCAATTTACCAATTGCCGTTAGCGCCAACGCACGCTACTTCAAATCAATTCGGATAACCGGGTGTGGAAAAGCATATCCCGTGCGTGATCTTGGCGCTGAGAACTTATAATTGCAGGGAGAACTGGCCCCTCCTGAAATCCGTATCGCCTGTGACGCGTACCGCTTATCTTTTCCGTTACCACACTTTCCATGGGGCCTCACCGCTTATCCATAGCTCCTCAAGATAGGCTTTATCCCTTAGGGTATCCATGGGTTGCCAAAAGCCGCGATGCATATACGCCATGAACTGGCCCATTTCCGTCAGCCGTCGAATCGGCCGCCCTTCCCAAATCGTGTCGTCCCCTTCGATCAGATCAATAACCTTGGGGGAAAGCACGAAGAAACCGCCATTAACCCATCCGCCATCGCCAACGGGTTTCTCCTCAAAAGAAACAAGATGCTTACCGCTGATATTGAGAGAACCGAAACGACCCGGCAACTGCATGGCCGTCAACGTCGCCCAGGCCCCGTGGGATTTATGGTAATCGATCAACTTCCCAATATTGACATTCCCCACGCCGTCACCATAAGTGCAGCAAAAATCCTCTTCTCCAAGATAAGACCGTATCCGGTGGATCCGACCGCCCGTCATTGTCTGGTCACCAGTATCCACTAGAGTCACGCGCCAAGGCTCCACGTGCTTATGATGCACTTCCATCCGGTTGTCTTCCATGTCGAAAGTCACATCTGACATATGCAAAAAGTAATTGGCGAAATACTCCTTAATGACATAGCCCTTGTAACCTAGGCAAATGATAAATTCATTAATGCCATACGCAGAATAAATTTTCATGATATGCCAAAGGATTGGTTTTCCACCGATCTCGATCATCGGCTTCGGCTTAACGAAGCTCTCCTCGCTAATACGAGTACCAAGCCCTCCTGCAAGAATGACCGCTTTCATTGTCTTTCCCCGTTAGCGTTGTTATTCGCCAAAAAAACCATGCTAGCCCCTGATAATACTACGTAACAAGACAACCGCTAGACACGCAATCGTTTTTTAGGCGTCTATCGCCACCCATGACGGCTACCTCCCATTCCCTTAACCGGCGCATGCTTCGTGCGAACAAAACAACCTACCGCGACATTCTTCACCTGCACGCCAGGGGATATTCGTGTCACCCATCACGCCGTAATGCAGTTCATTCTATAAGCTGTTCCACGGCGAATCCGTCGCGCATATACGCAAACCAAGAACAACCACGGTCGGCATATCCAACGCTATACAAGTGACCTGACCATTTTCTCGTCGATCTTCAGCCGCAGGAAAATGCTCTTAACTCCATACTTACCCCCACGCGGCAATCCGGCAGGCGCGCCCTAGCGAAATCAACATCGCATGGATATGTAGGTACATGAGATACACACGCGAATTAAACGGCCACATTCTTGTGGCGCTATTCAGTCAGATAAATGAGCAATGTCCCTGCAAAGGGAATGTACGTCAACGACCAAGGTCACGATAAAATAAGTGAGGGGATAGCGCGATACTAGACCATGCATCCCGGGAATAAATGGACACTCCCTTCTTGCACGCCATCCGAGTAAAACCCGACAAGAGAAACGAAGGCGCCCATGGAAACAGTTCCGCTTCAGGATAATGAGAACTGGATCGACGCCGGGGACACTACCAACAAACCAGCACCGATTCGCGGCGCAGCCAATCTGTGGCATCCGCCAGCGTATCGAAACACACGGGTTTCCCTGCGATTAGCGTAATCGCAGGCCTGCCAATGGTCTTCATCGGACACTCGTGCCAGCACGCATGACGCAGTTGGGCCCTAGCTAATCGTCATTGACTTCCACTAAGTGTTCCAGGATATGGCGCACCCGTTCCATGGCGCGCTCCATCACTGCCGCGATCTCATCAAACGCGATGGCGTGCTGGTTTCCGCCGCGTCCCGCCGCGTAATTCACCACTACCGCCAACGCGGCGTAGCACAGGTTAAGCTCGCGGGCGAGCGCCGCCTCCGGCATGCAAGTCATGCCGACCATGGTAGCGCCGTCGCGGGCAAAGCGGTCGATTTCCGCACGGCTTTCCAGCCGAGGCCCTTGGACGGCGGCGTACACACCGCCATCGATACACCGATCACCGGCAGCCATCACCGCCTTCATGCAACGCGCCCGCATCGGCTGACAATAAGGTTCGGTAAAGTCGATATGGGTAACGGGTTTCTCCGAGGTATCGAAGTAGGTAGATTTGCGTCCGTGAGTATAGTCGATGACTTGGTCGGGAATCACCAGGGTGCCAGGGCCAAGCTCGGATGGAATACCGCCTACCGTGGCCACCGCCAACACATCCGTCGCGCCGACCGATTCCAGTGCCCAGAGGTTGGCGCGATAATTGATTTCGTGTGGGGGAATCGTGTGACCGTAGCCGTGACGCGCGAGAAACACGACTTCGTGATCGCCGATGGCGCCGAAAATAAGCGCCCCGGAAGGCTCGCCATAGGGCGTGCGCACCACCTGACGGCGACTAATAGGCAAATTGGATAGTTGGCTCAGACCGCTACCCCCGATAATCGCAAGCATACTGTTCGCTCCTTAAATTTCCGCGGCGCATGAAGGGCGCCGTATGCGTAACCGTTACTTTTGTCGTAGTGCGTAAATCGCGGGCAAATTACGCCATAGGCCGTAAACGTCCATGCCGAAACCGAAAACGTACCGATCCGGCAAGGTCAATCCGACGAAGTCGGCGCGAACCGGCTTGGCCTGTGCCAGCGATTTTTCCGCGAATACCGCGCTATAGCATTTCGCCGCGCCTAGAGACAGCAGCTTATCGCGAATAGCGGCCAAGGTGTGGCCTTCATCCAGAATATCGTCAATCACCAACACGACACGTCCGGCCACGCTGTCCTTGGGTAACACCTTCCATTCCAATTGTTCGCCCTGTGTCCGGTTGCGATAGCGGGAAGCGTGAATATAGTCGAGGTCCAAGGGAAATCGCAGCAGCGGCAGGAGCTGACCGCTGAAGATAACCGCCCCGCCCATGACACTTAAGACCAGAGGATACTGATCCTTCAATTCGGCGGTAATTTCATCGGCCAATCGCCCCACGGCGTTGGAAACGACAACGGCGGAACAAATTTGCTCCGCCGTATCGAGAATCTCCCACGCTTCATTCGCTGATCGCATTGACTTCCCCCTTCTCTACCCGTATCGCCCGCTTGTGGATTTGCCGCCGATTATAACGGTATTACGGGTAACGGCCAAAACGTGCCAGCGCTCTCGGCGCGGAGACTAAAAGCGCTGGGTCAGGTACGTCTTGAATTCCTCGGACACTTCGGGGTGCTTCAGCGCATACTCCACGGTCGCCTTGAGGTAGCCGAACTTGTTGCCGCAATCGTAACGCGTACCGCTGAATGTATGCGCCAGTACTTGTTCTTGGCGCAGCAACGAAGCAATGGCGTCGGTTAGTTGGATTTCCCCTCCCGCGCCCGGCGAAATATTCTCCAAGTGATGAAAAATTCGCGGGGAAAGAATATAGCGTCCCACCACCGCCAGCGTGGAGGGCGCATCCTCCGGCTTGGGTTTCTCGACGATGGCGCTGACTTCGTACACGTTGTCCTTAAGAAGGGTGGCGTCGACAATACCGTACTGAGACGTTTCTTCCCGCCTGACTTCTTCCGCGCCGAGGATGGAGCAATTATAGTAATGGTACATATCCACCATCTGCTTAACCGCCGGTGGCTGAGCGTCGATCAGATCATCCGCGAGAATGACCGCGAAAGGATTATCGCCAATCACCGGCTGGGCGCATAACACGGCATGCCCCAGCCCGAAGGCTTCTACTTGCCGAATATAGATGCACGTCACCTTCTTCGGCAGCATCTCGTTCAGCATTTTCAGCATCTTGGTCTTGCCCCGCGCCTCTAGTTCACACTCCATTTCATAGGCTTTATCGAAATGATCTTCGATGGAGCGCTTGGTGCGGCCGGTAATGAAAATGAGTTCGGTAATGCCCGCCGCTACGGCTTCCTCCACCGCGTATTGGATCAGTGGCTTGTCCACGATAGGCAGCATTTCCTTGGGGCTTGCCTTCGTCGCGGGAAGAAAGCGCGTCCCGAGGCCCGCCACAGGAAAGACCGCCTTGGTAATTCTTTTCATCATCACTCCCTATTTTACCCAGTTACCCATCAATCCGCCGACCAACCTTCCACCGTGCTCCGGCGCGATTATGCGCAGCGCTCAATCTTCCAGCAGCGCCAGCAATCCGTCCTCATCCAGCAAGGAAACCTCCAACGCGAGCGCTTTCTCGTATTTGCCGCCGGGATCAGCGCCGGCCACCACAAAATGGGTCTTGCGGGAAACGCTGCCGGTTACTTTCCCGCCGCGCGCCTCGATTCGCGCCTTGGCTTCCTCGCGCGTCAGATGCGGCAAGGCGCCGGTCAAGACGAAAGTTTTTCCGCTAATCCGGCTAGGCGCAACGCCAGCGCCCGCCGCCTCCACCCAAAAAACGCCGGCCTGACGAAGCTGGCGGATCACGCCGCAGTTGTGCGCTTCGGCAAAGAACTGGGCGATAGACTGCGCGACAATCGGCCCGATATCGGGCACTGGCTGCAAGGCGTCTTCGCTGGCGCGCATCAGCGCCTCCAGCGTGCCGAAATAGCGAGCCAACTCCTTGGCGGTCGCTTCCCCCACATTGCGGATGCCCAAGGCATAGATAAAGCGCGCCAACGTCGTCTTTTTGCTGGATTCGATCGCCGCGAGCAGCTTGGCGGCGGATTTTTCCGCCATGCGCGCCAACCCCGCCAGGACCGGCTGATCGAGCGTGTACAGGTCGGCAGGGTTAGCGACTAATTCCCGCGCAACCAACTGATTCACTAGTTTCTCCCCCAGGCCCTCGATATCCAAGGCGCGGCGGCTGGCAAAATGTAAAATCGCCTGTTTGCGTTGCGCCGGGCAGTACAGGCCGCCGGTGCAGCGGGCTGCCGCCTCGTCCGGCAGCCGGATAACGTGAGAGCCGCATGCCGGGCAGCGGACGGGCATGACGAATTCACGCGCGTCCGCCGGACGCCGCGCTTCCACCACCGCCACGACTTCGGGAATAACATCCCCCGCCCGGCGCACGCTCACGGTATCGCCGACGCGGACATCCTTGCGGCGGATCTCGTCTTCATTATGCAAGGTCGCGTTCGTCACGGTCACACCGCCGACAAATACCGGCGTGAGCCGCGCCACCGGCGTTAACGTGCCGGTCCGTCCCACTTGCACATCGATATCCAGCACCGTGGTTAATTCCTCTTGCGCCGGGAATTTATGCGCGATGGCGAAACGCGGTGCACGCGCCACGAAGCCTAATGTGTCCTGATCGCGCAGGTCGTTAACTTTGTATACCACGCCATCAATCTCGTAGGGCAGCGCGGCGCGCCTCGCGCCGATCTCCCGGTAATACGCCAGCAATCCCTCCATGCCGCTCACCAGACGGCGCTCACCGCAAACCGGCAGCATCAAGCGGGCAAGGTACGCCAACACGCCATCATGGGTATCGGGCAAACGGACGCCCTCGACGGCGCCGACAGCATAAGCGAAGAACGTTAAGCGCCGGCTGGCGGTGATCCGCGCATCCAACTGACGCAAGGAACCCGCCGCCGCGTTGCGGGGATTCGCAAAGGTTTTCTCTCCCTTCGCCCGCTGGGCGGCGTTCAGCTTCTCGAAATCCGCCTTGAGCATCAGTACCTCGCCGCGCACTTCCAGCAGTCGCGGCGAATGGTCCGTGTGGAGCCGTAGGGGAATCGCCATGACGGCGCGGAGGTTGGCCGTTACATCCTCCCCCGTATAACCGTCGCCACGAGTCGCGCCCTGAACCAGGCGGCCGTTTTCGTAGCTCAGACTGATGGCGAGTCCGTCGAACTTTGGTTCTGCCGCGTAGGCGACTTCGGTCACTGCCAACCCTTCCCGCACCCGCCGGTCGAATGCCGCCACTTCGCCGTCGTCAAAGGCATTGTTCAGCGAACGCATCGGCGTATGGTGGACAACCTGGGAAAAGGCGGATAGCGGCCGGCCGCCTATCCGCGCCGTGGGAGAACTCGCGTCCGCCAGCTCGGGATGGCGCGCTTCTAACGCCTGTAATTGGCGAAATAGCCGGTCATATTCGACATCTGGCACTACCGGCGCATCCAGGACATAATAAAGGTAATTATGGCGGTCGATTTCCTCGCGCAAGCGGCGGACTTGCTCAGCGACGGGCAAAACCACTGCGCCCCGGCTCAGGAAAACAGCCGCATGGCCAAGCGGCTGCCCGGCTCGATCTGTGCAGCGCGCATGTTGGCGTAAATCTCTTTTAATTGCCGCCGGATTTCCTCCGCACCGCCCTCGGTCAACGGCTTGCGATTATCGTCCACGACCTGCCCGCCAAGAGACGCCGCCATCTGCTTCGCCAGCATGAGCAACTGGTCGAAAACGCGCACGCCGTTCGCCACCCGCGGTACATCCAGCAGCAAGGTAACGCCGTGGGTGCTCAATTGCTTGATGTTATCGGCAGAGAACGGTGTGGGATCCAAGTTACATAAGGAAAACAAGGGCGAACCCTCATCGCTGACACAATAAAAAGCGCCATCGCCGCTTAATTTCATTCCCGCCGCTTCCGCCATGGCGCGTACCTTGGTCGCGGGAATCGCCGGCTGACTGCCGGGAATCACGTTCAACCCGACGAGAATATCCGCTTCGGCGCAAAATTGGTCCAGCGTTGCCGCCTGCGCTAGCGCATCGTTTACGTCGGGGCACTCGGCCGCAGCCAGAAGATCGGCCGACGCGCCCTGTACCATGTCGCAAAACAGCGATATTTCATGAGCGGACAGCGGCCCGCGCCGATCCGCCAGTTGGATGGCGACAATCAACTCACGAAAGAGCAGACCAGGATCGGCTTCGGCGATTTTCTCCCAACGCGTGGTTTCCTGATTCTGGCCGAACCAGCGCACGGATTTTTCGATGGCGGGCGTCTTGCCCATCAAGGCCTTCACCGTCTCCGTCGTCGCCGGATCGTCAAGTGTCACGCGGGCGATATAGTCGATCGCGGCGTCGAAGCTTGGCGCTGGTGCCTCGTGTTTCTCAGCGGCCACCGGTGTAGCCGTCTCCACCGGCGCGGGTTCTCCCAGCGTTGGCTCAATCCGCGCCGCCTCGCTGCCGGTATCCGCCGGCTGGTCCATCAGGACATCCTGATAGTCGGATTGAAACAGTTGCTCCGTCCGCCGCTTCAGCTTCTTCTCCTGCCAGCGATTGAATGCATAGACTCCGCCCACTACCGCCACACCGATCGCTAACAAACCGAGTTGCAATTCGTTCATAGACTATTTATCCCATTGCGTGATTTTTAGGCCGCAGCCCGCGCCATGCCAACAACAGCCCGCCAGCTGATATTCCGTTCATTATACCCGCAATACCCGCAACTAATCGCCGCCGGGCCGCCCCTATGCCACCTGCTCCCGCAGTCGCAGCGCTTCTTCCACATCCACTGCCACCACGCGGGAAACACCTTGCTCCTCCATGGTCACGCCAACCAATTGCTGCGCCAGTTCCATAGTGATTTTGTTATGGCTGATAAACAAAAATTGGGTCTGCGCCGATAGATGCTTCACCAATTCGCAAAACCGGCCGGTATTCGCATCGTCCAAGGGCGCATCCACTTCGTCCAGCAGGCAAAACGGCGCAGGATTAAGACGAAAGAGCGCAAAAGTGAGTGAAAGCGCCGTCAGGGCTTTCTCCCCGCCGGACAACAAATGCAGGGTGCTGTTTTTTTTGCCTGGCGGCTGCGCGATGATCTGAATCCCGGCATCGAGGATTTCCTCCCCCGTCAGCATCAGTCGTGCTTGGCCACCGCCGAATAACGTGGGAAACAATTCGCCCAGATGCCGGTTTGCCTGATCGTAGGTCTGTTGCAGTAAATCCCGCGTTTCCCGATCGATCCGACGAATAGCCTGCGTCAGCGTATTCGCCGCTTCATCGAGATCGGCGGCCTGTGCATCGAGATACGCTTTACGCGTGCGCTCCCGCTCTAGCTCTTCCAGCGCCGCTAGATTCACCGCCCCCAGCGCCTCGATATCGGCGCCGAGCTGGTCGATTCGCCGCTGCAGACTGGCCGGGGTAGTGGATTTATCCAACCGTGCCGTTAACGCGGCTTCGTCCGCCCGCGCCGCGCCGAGCTGCGCGCCGAACTGCTCCTCAATCAACCGGGCTTCCTGTTCCTTAAGCCGCGCCGCGCCCAAACGGTCACGCAATGGGTTGAGGCGCTGCTCGCTTTGCAAACGGATTTCCTCGGTATGACGCAACGCGTCGCCAGCGACGCCAACCGCTTCGCGCGCCGCTGTCAGCTCGGCTTCCCGTTGCCGGCAATGCGTCAAGGCCGCTTGCAATGCCGACTGTAACGGCGCCTCGTCCAAATCAGTCTGCTCGCCGCGCAATTGCGCAAGCTCATCGTCTAACAACTGCAACCGCTCGTCCATCGCATTGCGGTTCTTTTCCAGTTCGGCGACCTTAGCCGTCGCGGTTTTTTCATGAAAAGCGGCTTCCTGAGCATTGCGTTCCGCGGCGCGCACCGCTTCCCGCCGGCGCGTAAGCACCCTCTCGCTTTCCTCTCGTGCGCGCCGATCGTCCTCCACTTGGGCATCGAAACGTTCAATCCGTTCCCGCTGCTGCTCCACGCGATCCGCGCATTCGGCGGCTTGCTCCCGCTCCGCCGCCCACTGCTCGGCCAGCTCCTGTAACGCATGGGCGGTCTGACGCTGGTGTTCCTTCCAATGCGCTGTCTGTTGCGTCCATTTCTGGATATCCATCTGTTGACGGTGATATTGCTGCTGCAACACGCTCTCCTGCTGGCGGAGCACGGCGAAATCGGCTTTCAACCGATGTAGCGTTTCCTCCGCCGCTGCTTGGTGTTGCGCCTGTGCCGCGCACCGATCGGTCGCGGCGTCCAACACGCCTTCCAGCAGTTCAATTTCACGCCGCCGCGCCAGTACGCCGTCATGTGCCGGCTGCCCGCCATGAAAAAAAACACTATGACGGGTAAAGAGGTCGCCATCAGGACAAACCAGCCGCGCACCGGGAGGTAGCTGTCCCCGCAGCCGCCATCCCTGTTCCTGGTCCGCAGCGTAGTAAACGCCATCCAGCCATTCATCGAGGAATGGCGGTAACCGTCCCGCCGGCCAATCGCGCCAGCGGATCAATTCCGCTAGCGGCGTCCATGCCGCCGGTATCGCACGCGCTGGCGGCGCTTCGCCTTCCTCGGCCAGTGTCAGCGCGCCAGGCGCGCGCGTATTCCCGTCCACATGCACAGCCGCCAACGCGGGTAGTGCAAAACCATGGAGACGTTCGCGCAAGACGCTTTCCAGTGCATCTTCCCATCCCGGCGCAATCCGCAGATCGCGCCACAGCGGCGCGCTCCGATCAAGCCCACGTTCCGCCAGCCATTCGTTTACTCCCTCGTCCTGCGCCGCCCGTGACTGCCATTGCTGCAACATCCGCAACCGCGCCTCCAGCCGAGCATGCTGCTCACGCTCCTGCTGCGACTGGGCGAGGGCTTGGCGACGGGTCTCCTCGGCATCGCCGAGACCATTTTGCATCGCCTCTTGGCGGTGACGTATTGCCTCCAGATGGTGCGCGTCATTCGCCGCTTCTTCCTGAAGCCGCGTCAGCTCACTCTCATCCCACGGACACGGCGCCGCGCTTTCCTGTTGCAGACGCTGTTGGCGGTGTTGTAACTGCGCCATCGTTTTCTCGCTATGCGCGAGGTGTGTTTCCTCGATGCCCAAGGCTTGTTCGGCCTGCGCCAGCGTCCGCTGCGCCTCGGCATGACGCTGCCGGCGCTCTTGAAAGAGTACTTCGGCCTGCGGCAGGCGCTCTTTTTCCAGCGCAAGCTGTTCATGGCATTGCGCCGCGCGTTCCCGTGCGTCATCCACGGTTTCGCGCCAATAGGCCAGTTCCTCGGTTAGGGTCTCCCGCTCTCGCGCCTGTCGCACCCGCAACGCTTCCGCCGCCTCGATTTGCGCGATCAGCCGCAAGCGACTTTCCCGCTGGTGCTGTAATTCCTGCTCCAGCCGAGCCGCCCCGGCATTGGCTTCGTAAAGTGCACCTTGGGCCGCCTGGAGCGTATCGTTAACGGCAACGTATCCGGTGCGCTGTTGCTCCAAGCTGGCTTCCGCCCGGCGCAATTGCACCATTTCCTCTTCCAACGCATCGATGAGCTGCCGTACCTCGCGCTCGCGGCGTTCCCGGATGCCAATCGCCTCGCGTTTTTTCAAGCAGGCGAGCAAATTACGGTCGTTAACCCGCTCCCGCTGCAACCCATGGTAGCGCCGCGCCACCTGTGCTTGCGCCTCGAGGCGTTGTAATTGCGTCTCCATCTCTTGGCGAATATCATCGACCCGTAATAGATTTTCCCGTGCGTCCCGCAGCCGCATCCCGGTTTCCCGCCGCCGTTCCTTATATTTGGATACACCCGCCGCCTCTTCCAAAAATACCCGCAACTCTTCGGGACGGGCTTCGATAATGCGGGAAATCATCCCTTGCTCGACAATAGCGTACGCGCGCGGGCCGAGGCCGGTGCCAAGGAAAATATCGGTAATATCGCGCCGCCGCACCTTTAAGTTGTTGATGTAATAACCAGACTCGCCGTCGCGGTGCAGCACGCGCTTAACCGCGATTTCCGTATACGCCGACCATTGGCCGGGCGCACGGCCGAGATGATTGTCGAAAAAGAGCTCGACGCTCGCCCGGTTAATTGGCTGACGTCCGACGGATCCATTGAAAATCACATCCTGCATGGATTCTCCACGCAACTGGCGGGCCGATGATTCGCCCAATACCCAGCGCACGGCGTCAATCACGTTGGATTTGCCGCAGCCGTTGGGGCCGACGATCCCCACTCGCTGGCCAGGCGTCAGAATAGCGGTGGGATCGACAAAGGATTTAAAACCGGCGAGTTTGATATGAGTCAGGCGCACAAGCCACATTATACCTGCCCGCCGCATCGCCGCGACAAGACCAGAAAATTAATGCTAACGAATTGATTGACATCAATTAACCATAATGACTACGGCAATCGATCCATTTTGAATTTATAATGGTTTATTTGTAATGACGAGTACCGTATGTCCAGTCAGCCTAGCAAAACCTTAGCGCATTTCGACAATCCCAATCCCGAGCGAGATTTTCTCATTCATATGGAAATTCCCGAATTTACCTGCTTGTGCCCGAAAACCGGGCAGCCGGATTTCGCCACCCTGTCTCTTGATTATATTCCCGACCAACTCTGCGTCGAACTCAAAAGCCTCAAGCTTTACATCTGGTCGTACCGCGACGAAGGCGCATTCCACGAAGCGGTGACCAATCGCATTCTCAACGACCTCGCCGCCGCCACACAGCCCCGGTTTATACGGCTAACGGCAAAGTTTTACGTGCGCGGCGGCATTTTTACTACCGTCACGGCCGAACAGCGCCAACCCGGCTGGGAACCCCAGCCGCAAGTGAATTTACCGGCCTTTACGCCGCAATCTAATATTCGCTAATGAGCGTCACAGCGATAGGCCCGCGCGATTTCCCACCGATACCCAGCGGCGCTTGCGCGCTGGGTATCGATTTCGGCACTTCCGGCGCCCGCGCCGTCATTGTCGATGCGCAAGGCACGGCCCTCGCCGAAATCCGCCAAGGCTATCCTGCCAGCCACCCGGAACATACGGCCTCTGGCTGGCGCAGCACACTGTTTTTTCTGCTCTCGCGCATTCCTCCGGTGTTGCGGCGGCAATTACGCGCCATCGCGATCGATGGTGCTTCGGCGACCGTGTTGCTGTGCAATAGCGACGGTAAAATATTGTTGCCGCCGCTGCTTTACTATGACAGCCGCGCCGCCAAGGAGGCGGCCTTCCTGCAAACCGTCGCCCCTCCCGGCCAGGCGGTGCTGAGTCCCTCATCCAGCTTGGCCAAATTGCTATGGTTCTCTAAACAGAGCGCTTATCACGACAGCCGCTATTTGCTGCACCAAGCCGATTGGCTGGCTTTTCTACTGCACGGCCAGGCAGGCGTCAGCGATTACCACAACAGCTTGAAGCTAGGCTACGACCCCGAGCGCTTATGTTATCCCGATTGGCTGCGCGCCTTGCCCGTCGCTTCCCGCCTGCCACGGGTATTGGCGCCCGGCACGCCCATCGGCCCGGTGATGAAGGCCATTGCCGCACGCTTTTCTCTCCCCGCCGACTGTATTGTCCGCGCCGGCACCACGGACAGCATCGCCGCCTTCCTCGCCAGCGGCGCCTGCCGGACGGGACAAGCCGTCACCTCGTTGGGGTCGACCCTGGTATTGAAAGTGCTGAGCAAGCGGCGGGTAGACGCGGCGGCTTATGGCATCTATAGCCACCGGCTAGGCGATTTATGGCTGGCGGGGGGTGCATCCAATAGTGGCGGCGCCGTATTACGACAATTTTTCAGCGACGCCCGGATCAAACGGCTCAGCGCTAGAATCGACCCCGAGCGTCCAAGCCGTCTGGACTATTATCCCTTGCTACGGCCCGGCGAACGCTTTCCGCGCAACGACCCGGCGCTGCCGCCGCGCCTTAGCCCGCGCCCCACGGACGACGCTGCTTTCCTTCAGGGTCTGCTGGAAGGGATTGCGCGGATCGAAGCCGACGGCTACCGGCTGCTTGCGGAACTCGGCGCCACGCCCGTCCACGAAGTATTTAGCACCGGCGGCGGCGCGAACAATCCCATATGGACGCGCATCCGCCAACGCCTGCTGCACGTCATGGTGCGTCATCCGCCCCACGCCGAGGCCGCCTACGGCGTCGCCTTGCTGGCCCGCGACGGAAAGGCCGTGGCGCCACCCGCATGAAGTGGGCATTGCCGCCGCCACGCCTTATCCGTCATAATTCCGTCAGCCGTTGACGGAGTATCCCATGCCTTTTTCTCAAGGTGTTTTCTACCATAGCGACCTCCCCTTGCAATGGCGCGACGCGCCGTTGCCGGCGGCACGGGTGTTGCAACAGCAAATGCGCACCAATACCGTCCTATTCCACGCCCTGGCGGCAATGGAAACACCGCTGACGGAACAAGAAGCGGAGGTCGGCAGCGCCATGGCCAAGATTCTCGACCGTTTAGAGGCCAAACTCAACCTCGCCGTCGATCTCCTGTCTCAACTCACGGCAAGCCAGACACCGCTGCCCGCCACCCACCCGGTTACCCTCAGCGCCGAAGCCATCGAGTGGATCGCGCCGGACGGCCCCGCTGCCGACCGTGAAATCACGCTCTCCTTGTTTCTCGATCCGCGCCTGCCGCAGCCGCTGCAACTGCCAGCGCGCGTCGCCACCCGCGTCGCGCTACCGGAGGGAATACGGACGTTCGCCGAGTTCGCCCACCTCAGCGACGAGGTTCGGGATTGGTTGGAACGCACGGTATTCCGCTATCACCGGCGCTACATCCAATCGCTCCATACTAGCCGCTAGCGCGCTCTGCCTCGATCCTGCCGGACAAGAGGCTGGCGGCGACGATCATGATGCCGCCCAGCCATTCTCGCATCGTCATCCGCTCGCCTTCCAGCGCGTAGGCGGAAACCGCCGCCACCACGAGCTCAAATAGAAAAATCACGATGGCGCGATTGGCCGGTGTGCGGCTGATGCCGAATTGAACGGCGAGCGTCACAGCAAAAACCGTGACCCCCACCCCCGCCAGCAACAGCCAGGTGGCGGGAGCAAGCTGAGGCAGCGTGGCCAGCGTTCCGCTGCGCACTGCCAGCGGAATGGCCGAAACCAAGACCACGCCAAGAAAAATACTCACGGACTTGGCGATGATGCCGCTATGCTCCGCCCGCCGCGCTAGAACATTGCTCAAGGCAAACGCCATGCCGGCGGATAGGCCGAACCACTCGGCGTCATTCCGGGGCAACGGCAATCCACGGGCCGCCGGCCACAGCATTACCAGGGCGCCGGCCAGCGATAGCAGGATCACGCCATACCCCACCCACTGCAGCCGTTCATTGAGCAGCAGCCACGAAAAAATAACTGTCCACAGCGGCGCTAGATAAAACAGCAGCATCACCCGCATCACATCGCCGTGAATGACCGCCAGCACATACGCCAGATTGGCCCATCCCGCCGTCAAGCCGATCCATAGAAGAATCGGCGCTATCCGCTGGCTCCCCCGCCGATAACGGAAATAAAGCGCCATTCCCAGACCCAGGGCGACGGCGTAGGTGAGAAAACTCGCCAGCGCGCCGCCGACCCCCGCCCGCTCCAGCACCCGGTAGGGATACCAGACCAATCCCCAGACCACGGCGCCGGTGAATAGCCCGGTCATCGCATAATATTTGGTAGCCGTCATCTAAACCCTTTATAATGGCGCGCTTCGATTCCGAGGCCCGTCACCCGCATTTTTTTCGCCGTGCCCGCCTCGCGAGGATAGACCGACATGAATTCCGATCTCGACCGGCTCCAACCTTACCCATTCCAGAAATTGCGCAGCCTGTTCCAGGGGATTACGCCCAATTCGGCGCTCGCGCCAGTCAGCTTGTCTATTGGCGAGCCCAAGCATCCCACGCCCGCCTTTATTCGGGACAGCTTAAATCGCCATTTGGATGGGCTGGCGCATTATCCCACAACCAATGGCGCGCCGGCACTGCGCGAGGCCATCGCCGACTGGCTTAAGCGCCGTTACGGCCTGACCACGGTCGATCCCCGCACCCAGGTGCTGCCGGTCAACGGCAGCCGGGAAGCCTTATTCGCCTTTGCCCAGGCAGTGGTGGATCGTCACGCGAATAGCGAAAAACCGCTGGTGGTCTCTCCCAATCCGTTTTATCAAATTTACGAAGGTGCGGCTTGGCTGGCGGGCGCGGAACCCTTTTATCTCAACACGTTAGCGAAAAACCACTACACTGCCGACACATCGGCGCTTACCACGGCGCAGTGGCGCCGCGTCCAACTGATCTACGTCTGTTCGCCGAGCAACCCCACGGGCCGGGTGATGACGTTGGATGACTGGCGGCAGCTGTTTGAACGGGCCGACCGCTTCAATTTCATTATCGCGGCGGACGAATGCTATTCGGAAATCTATCCCGACGAGAAACAGCCGCCGCTAGGCGCCTTGCAAGCCGCCGCCCAACTGGGACGGACGGGATTCGAGCGGCTCGTGGTCTTTAATAGCTTGTCGAAACGCTCCAACGTGCCGGGAATGCGCTCCGGCTTTGCCGCCGGAGACGCCACGGTCATCGAGAAATTTCTGCTCTACCGCACCTATCATGGCTGCGCCATGAACCCCGCGGTGCAAGCAGCCAGCGCCGCCGCTTGGGCGGAAGAAGCGCACGTCAGGGAAAACCGCCGCCTCTACCGCCAGAAATTCGCCGCCGTGGTGCCGTTGCTGCGAGAGGTCACGACGGTACGGCCGCCGGACGCCGGGTTTTATTTATGGCTGCAAACGCCGGGATCCGATACGGATTTCGCCCAGGGGTTGTACCGCGACTATAATGTCACCGTTTTACCCGGCGCCTATCTCGCCCGCGACGCCCATGGCGTCAATCCGGGGAACGGCTTCGTGCGTATCGCCCTGGTGGCGGAAATGGAAGAATGCCTCGATAGCGCGCGCCGGATCCGAGATTTTATTCAAGCATCGCACCGTTGACAGGAAATACCATGAACGAATTGCAAGCCATTATCGAAGAAGCCTTCGAACATCGCACCGACATTACCCCGCGTAACGCCGACGCCAAGCTTAAGGATGCGGTACAACACGCCCTGGAACTGTTGGATAAGGGCCACGCGCGCGTAGCCGAAAAAACAGATGGTGCCTGGATAACGCACCAATGGCTGAAGAAAGCGGTGCTGTTGTCTTTCCGTCTGGAAGACAATTTCTTCATTAAGGGCGGGTTTACCAACTACTTCGATAAAGTACCTTCCAAGTTTTCCGACTACAATTCCAAGGATTTCCGCGAAGGCGGTTTCCGTGTAGTGCCGCCGGCGGCGGCGCGCAAAGGCGCTTACATCGCCAAGAATGTGGTGCTCATGCCTTCCTATGTCAACATCGGTGCCTACGTGGACGAAGGAACCATGGTCGATACCTGGGCAACGGTGGGTTCCTGCGCCCAAATCGGCAAGAACGTCCATCTCTCCGGCGGCGTCGGTATTGGCGGCGTACTGGAACCGGTGCAGGCGGGGCCGACGATCATCGAGGACAATTGCTTCATCGGCGCCCGTTCCGAAATCGTCGAAGGGGTCGTTGTCGAAACGGGAGCGGTGATTTCCATGGGGGTCTATATCGGCCAGAGCACCCGGATTTACAACCGGGAAACGGGGGAAGTCCTATATGGCCGGGTGCCAGCGGGATCCGTCGTGGTTTCCGGCAGCCTGCCCTCCGCCGACGGCAAATACAGCTTGTATTGCGCGGTGATCGTCAAACAAGTGGACGCCAAGACACGCGCCAAGGTGGGAATTAACGAATTGCTGCGGGGCATCTGACCTTGGCGGCCGCCATTCCGGGGGCGCACGCTGCCGCGCGGCATGCTGCGTGGAGTGACGCCTGTCCGCATGCGCCATCCCTAGCTAGCCGCCCGTAAGGAATATCGGCCATGTGCGGAATTTGCGGTGAATTGCGCTTCGACGGCGCGCAGCCCGAATTGTCGTCTATCGGCAAAATGCTGGCGCGGCTGGCGCGGCGCGGGCCGGATCACGAGGGCAGCTATTCCGATGGACCCGTGGCTTTCGGCCACCGCCGGTTGGCGATTATCGATTTGTCGGAAAGCGCCAACCAGCCGATGGTGGACAATGCGCTACGGCTCGCCTTGGTATTCAACGGCACTATCTATAATTATCGCGAGTTGCGGACGGAACTTGCCCACCTGGGCTATCGTTTTTTTTCCGACGGCGATAGCGAAGTCATCCTCAAGGCCTATCATGCGTGGGGCGAACGCTGCGTAGAACGCTTCAATGGCATGTTCGCCTTCGCCGTTTGGGACGCTCGCCGCCAAGCGCTCTTTCTCGCCCGCGACCGCCTCGGCATTAAGCCGCTGTATTACGCGCGCGACGCCCAGCGGCTGCGTTTCGCTTCTTCCCCGCAAGCCTTGCTCGCCGCTGGTGGCATAGACACCGCGCTCGACCCGGTAGGACTGCACTACCATCTGACCCTGCACGCGGTTGTCCCGGCGCCACGCACGATTTTGCGAGGCGTCTGCAAACTGGCTCCCGCCACCACGCTCACGTTGACCCCACGCGGCGAGCGCCGGGAGCGGGTCTATTGGACACTTGCCGCTCAGCGGCCCAGTCGGCCGGTGAGCGAGACGGAATGGCTAGCCGCTACCGAAACCGCGCTGACCGCCGCCGTGGAGCGACGCCGCCTGGCGTCCGACGTGCCGGTGGGCGTATTGCTTTCGGGGGGACTGGATTCCAGTTTGCTCGTGGGATTGCTCGACCGTATCGGTGTGAAAAACCTGCTGACTTTTTCCGTCGGGTTCGAGGATGTCGGCGGCGAACGGGCAAACGAGTTTGAATACTCCGATCAGGTCGCGGAGACATTCCACACCCGTCATCACAAATATCTGATTCCCAACCAGGAAATATTGCAGCGGTTGCCCGAGGCGGTAGCCAGCATGGCCGAACCGATGGTGGGACAAGACGCCGTAGCGTTCTATCTGCTCGCTGAAAAGGTGTCGCGGGAAGTCAAGGTCGTGCTAAGCGGCCAAGGCGCCGACGAAGTGTTCGCCGGCTATTTCTGGTTCCCGCTCATGGAGGCCGCGAAAGGCAGCGATCTGGAACGCTTCCGCCGGCATTACTGTGACCGCAGCCACGAAGAATTCCTGCGCACGGTCACGCCCGCTTATCACGGGGAAGACGAAACCGCGCACTGGCTGGCGACCAGGTTCGCCGACGCCGGCGCGGACACCTTCCTGGATAAGGTTCTGCGGCTGGATGTCACGACATTGATCGTGGACGACCCGGTGAAACGGGTGGACAATATGACGATGGCTTGGGGACTGGAAGCCCGGGTACCCTTTCTAGACCATCAACTGGTGGAGCAAATGGCGCAAATGCCGCCGCCACTCAAACTACGGGAAAACGGCAAATATCCGCTGAAGGCAGTTGCCCGGGGACTGGTTCCGGACGCGGTCATCGACCGTCCCAAGGGATATTTCCCCGTGCCGGCGCTGAAGCATGTCCGAGGGGATTTCCTGGCGTTCATGACCGAAATATTGCATTCCCGCGCCTGCCGCCAGCGCGACCTATTTCAACGCGATACCGTGGACCGATTGCTGGCCGCGCCGGAAGCCCACTTTACCCCGCTCCAAGGCAGCAAGCTATGGCACTTGGCGCTGCTGGAATACTGGCTGCAATTAAACGTGGATAGTGCTTAGGCCCGCTGCGCCTCTTTGACGTAGGGCGTGTACTGCTTGTCCATATCGATAATATGTTTCAGTAGCCATTCGCTTAATAAAAAACACAGCACATCCGGCGCCATGGATTCGCTGCCGTGATGCAGCTTATTTTCAATATCGGTCACCTGTTGCAGCAACCGTTGATGGGCGATTTTATGCTGAGAGTAATCGGGGAACCCCTTTTCCTCCATCATTTTCTCCTCATCCGCGAAATGCGTGCGGGTATAGTCGATGAGTGAGTGCACCACGTCCGCTAGCTGGTCATCTCCCTGCTTGGCGCGAATGGCGTGATGCAAGTCATTGATAATATCGAATAGTTGCTGGTGCTGGTTGTCCAGCAGATTATTTCTTACGCTATAGTGCTCCGTCCAATCGACGAACGCCATGGTTTCATCCTCTTGAGTATTAGCGGCTACGCGTTTAGCTGACCGTGATTTTATTCGCCGCCGTGGTCTCCGTTTTGGGCAGTTTGATCGTCAGCACCCCGTTTCGGTAAGACGCCTTGGCAGCGGCGCCATCGACCGTGCCGGGCAACGGGATAAGACGCTGGAAGCTGCCATAGGCCCGTTCGAGTAAATGATAACGTTCATCATGCGATTCGCATGCCCAGTGTTTTTCACCATAAACCAACAACTGATTGCCCTCGATGGAAAGATCGAACGCCTCTTTCTCCATGCCCGGCGCTTCCAAGCGCACTATGACTTCCCGCGCGGTTTCCGTCACTTCGCCGGCCAGCAGGCTCCAATGAGGCAACGCGGCGGGAAACACCGTTTCCTCCTCATCCGCGCGCTTTACCGGCTGACCAAAGTGGGTCAACGCATTGCCGCTGCGCGTCAATAACTCACGCCAGCCTTCCGCCAAATTCTCCCACGCGTGATTAAGTTCCTTACCCACCTTCTTGAGCGATTCAAACATCGACATCTCCTGAAAAAGCACTTTAAATCTAGTTCTAAATTACGAAACTTCAACGGCGGAATTGCGTTAAACACTGTAAAATTAGCTGAATGATCCATCCACCCCTTCGTATGGGAAAACAGCATGAAACTCTACGGCATTCCGAACTGCGATACCGTTAGGAAAGCGCGCCGCTGGCTTAGCGACAACGGGATTCAGCCGATATTCCACGACTTCCGCAAGGATGGCGTTGACGAAAACCAGCTCCGCGCCTGGATAGCGCGGGTAGGCTGGGAGGCTCTCGTCAACCGCCGCGGCGCTACCTGGCGTCAATTGCCGGATACGGTTAAACGCCAAGTCACCGATGCCCAAGCGGCCATCGCGTTGATGCGGGAAAATCCCAGCGTCATCAAACGGCCGGTGCTGGAAGCGGACGACGTATTGCAGATCGGTTTCGACGAATCCGCCTACCAAGCGCTATTGAAACAGGCCTGATGCCTTCCGCGCCACAAACAGCCGCCCTCTCCCAGGTAATGCAGCTCGCGCTGCAGCACCACCAGCAAGGACGCTTGGAACAAGCGGAAGTGCTTTACCGCCAAGTGACACAGGCCGACCCGGCAAACGCCGACGCTTGGCACTTGCTCGGCGTCGCCGCGGCCCAACGGGGAGACCATGAAACCGCCGTAGGGTTGATCTCTCGCGCCATTTCCCGCCGCCCCGAGGTAGCGCTGTTCCACAATAACCTAGGCAATGCGCTCAAGGCGCTGGCGCGCGCCGACGAAGCAGCGGCTAGCTACCGTCGCGCCATCGAACGCCAACCGGACTTCGCCATGGCGCACAATAATCTCGCCAAGGTGCTGCGAGAACAATACCGCTACGACGAGGCTCAACAACATATCCAGCGCGCCTTGGCATTGCAGCCCGATTACGCGGAAGCTTACAATCACCTCGGCTTAATTGCTTTTGAACAGGAGCAGATCGACCAAGCCGTCGTCAATTACCGTCAAGCGCTCACGCTGCAACCGGGCTATGCCGAGGCCCTGAACAACCTAGGCGCCGCTTACGCTGTGCAGGGACGGATCGATGAAGCGGTTGCCTGCTACCAGCAAGCGCTGACCCAAACGCCGGCGTATGCCACCGCCCATCTAAATTTGGCTCAGGCGTTACTGCTGCAGGGAAATTTTTCCCAAGGCTGGCGGGAATACGAGTGGCGCTGGCAGGGCAGCGCCGCGTTGGAAAAAGACCGGCGGCATTTTGCCCAACCCCAATGGCGCGGCGAACCGCTGGCCGGCCGCACGCTGTTGCTGCATACCGAGCAGGGGCTCGGCGATACGCTGCAATTCATCCGTTACGCGCCCCTCGCCGCCCAGCGGGGAGGCAAAATTATCGTCGAGTGTCAGCCGCCCCTCGAACGCTTGCTCCGCTCGCTGCCGGAAATCGCGCAGGTCGTTCCGCGCGGCACGCCGCTGCCTTCCTTCGACAGGCATTGCCCGCTATTGAGCTTGCCACTGGTGTTCGGCACCACGCTGGACACGATTCCGGCAACGGCGCCCTATCTCCAGGCCGACACCGACTTGTCCGCCGGTTGGCGGCAGCGAATCGGCGCCAGCCAACAAATGAACGTTGGGCTGGTGTGGGCGGGCAGCCCACGCGCCCATGACCCGGTCTCTCATCTCATCGACCAGCGGCGCAGTCTGTCCCTTGCCCAATTTGCGCCACTCGCCGCCGTACCGGGCGTTCGCTTCTACAGTCTGCAAAAAGGAACGGCGGCGCAACAGGCCGCCAACCCACCGGCGAACATGGTATTGACGGACTTTACCGCCGATCTGCACGACTTTTCCGATACCGCCGCCCTCGTTTCCCAGTTAGACTTAGTGATTAGTGTCGATACCTCGGTCGTGCATCTCGCCGGCGCAATGGGCAAACCGGTATGGCTGCTGTCCCGCTTTGACGGTTGCTGGCGCTGGCTACAGGAACGCGCCGATAGTCCATGGTATCCCTGCCTGCGGATTTTCCGCCAACCCGCGCCGCGCGCCTGGACGCCCGTGCTCGCAGAGGCGGCAAAAGCCTTGCATGGCTTAATATCCACTGCGCCGCTTTTCCATAACCATCGATAACGCATAATGACCCATACTACGCTCGATCTTGCCAAAGCCCTGATTTCCCGCCCGTCGATTACCCCCGATGACGCAGGATGCCAGGAACTGTTAATCTCCCGCCTGACGGCGCTGGGATTCCATAGTGAAACCCTGCGCTTTAACAACGTGGACAATCTATGGGCGCGCCGCGGCGATGACGCGCCGGTGGTCTGTTTTGCCGGCCATACCGATGTCGTGCCCACCGGCCCGCGCGAACAATGGCGCAGCGATCCATTTTCCCCGACCGAACACGATGGCAAACTCTATGGGCGCGGCGCGGCGGATATGAAAACGTCGCTCGCGGCGTTTATCACCGCCATCGAACAATTTCTCGCCGCCCATCCCCGCGCCGGCGGCTCCATCGCACTATTGATTACCTCGGACGAAGAAGGCGTCGCCGTTGACGGCACCGAAAAAGTCATCGCCGCCTTAGCGGCTCGCGGAGAACGGCTGGATTATTGCATCGTTGGCGAACCCACCGCCGAACGGCGGCTGGGCGACACCATCAAAAACGGACGCCGCGGATCGCTATCGGGCGATTTAACCGTCAATGGCGTGCAAGGACATATCGCGTACCCCCACCTTGCGAAGAACCCAATCCATCTCGCCGCGCCCGCCATCGCCGAATTGGCCGCCACGCGTTGGGACGAAGGCAACGCGTATTTCCCTCCCACGACGTGGCAAATCTCCAATATCCACGGCGGCACCGGCGCCACCAATGTCATTCCGGGCAGCGTCGCGATGCAATTCAACTTCCGTTTTTCCACCGCCAGCACGATCGATACCCTGAAGCAGCGGGTTCATGCCATCCTTGATCGGCACGCGCTGGATTACACGCTCGCCTGGTCGCTGTCCGGCAAGCCCTACCTCACGCCGAAGGGAACGCTAGTGGACGCGCTGGATCAAGCAATTCACACCGTGACCGGCATCCGGCCCACCCTATCCACTTCCGGCGGCACTTCGGACGGCCGTTTTATCGCCGACATTTGTCTGCAGGTAGCGGAAGTGGGTCCGCTCAATCAAACGATCCATAAAATCGACGAGTGCGTCGCCCTGGCGGACATCGAACCGCTCAGCGGTATTTACCGAGAAACCCTGAAACAGTTGTTGATCGGCTAAAATGCGCGTTTTCTTGCACAACGACTTGGGGAATACCCTGCCATGAGCGACATCCTGTTCCAGGAAGCAGAAAGCCAACTGCGGACGCTCCGCGATGTGCTGCGCTTCTCCATTAGCCGCTTCAACGAAGCCGGGCTATTTTTTGGCCACGGCACCACGAACGCCCATGACGAAGCCGCCTATCTCATACTCTATGCGCTGCACTTGCCCCCGGATGTACTCGATCCCTACCTGGACGCCCGGCTAACCCGCGGTGAAGCGGCGGCGGCGCTGGCGCTGATCGCGCGCCGCATCCGTGACCGCGTGCCCGCCGCCTATCTGACGCACGAAGCGTGGCTGGGCGACTATAAGTTCTTCATCGACCAGCGGGCCATCGTGCCGCGGTCATTTATCGCCGCGTTGCTGATGGAACAGCTCTCTCCCTGGGTTCACGATCCCAGCAAAATCCAGCGCGGGCTGGATTTGTGCACCGGCAGCGGGTGCTTGGCGATTCTGATGGCGTTGGCGTTTTCTTATGCCACGATTGACGCCGCCGATATTTCCAAGGAGGCATTGGAGGTCGCGCATATTAACGTCTCCGACTATGGGCTGGGCGATCAAATCCACTTGCTTGCATCCGATCTATTTACCGCGCTAAGCAACGCGCGTTATGACTTGATCGTCAGTAATCCGCCTTATGTCGATACCGAATCCATGGAAGCGCTGCCGGTGGAATATCTACACGAACCGCGCATCGCGCTAACTGGTGGAGAAGATGGGCTGGATTATGTGCGCACTATCCTACGCGACGCCCCGGAGCACCTCAATCCTAGTGGACTACTCATTGTCGAAATCGGCCATAATCGCTTAGCATTGGAAATGGCGTACCCTAATCTGGATTTCACCTGGCTCAATACCCACGGTGGAGACGAGCAGGTTTTCCTCCTCACCCGGGAACAACTGGTTTAGAATAGCGTGCGGTAATCACGACAAAACAGTGAACCGGCCGCCGGCCGCGTGACCCGAGGAGGAAGCCCATGCACCAACTGGATCTTGTCATCACTTCCCTGGGGGCGTTCTGGGCGCAACTGGCCGCCTTTGTACCCAAATTGATCGCCGCCATCATCCTTTTGCTGGCGGGCTGGATCACCGCCAAGCTCATCCGCGCCGGAATCATGCAATTACTGAAGATCGCCCGCTTCGATAAGCTGGCGGAGAAATCCGGGATCGATACCTTTCTCGAACACGGCGAAATCCACTTTACCTTAAGCCGTCTACTCAGCGAGCTGATCTACTGGCTGGTGATCCTCGTCACCATCGTCACTGTCGCCAATAGCCTGGGACTGCACATTGTCGCCGACTTGTTCAACAAGGTCGTGCTGTTCATTCCCAATATTCTGGTCGCCATCCTCGTGCTGGTGTTCGGCACGTTATTGGCACGCTTTATCAACCGCCTGATTTTTGCCTATCTGAAGAATATCGGCATGGAAGGCGCGCTGACGCTTAGCACGCTTTCCGAATATGCGGTACAGATATTCGTCATCTTCGTCGCGCTGGAACAACTGAGAATCGGCACGCAGTTACTGACCGCCGCATTCCAGATCGCGTTCGGCGCCATTTGCTTCGCGCTGGCGCTGGCGTTCGGCCTGGGCGGCAAAGAGTGGGCGGCGGAAGTGATCGCCAAGCTCAGCCGCCACGCTAAGCACGAACCCTGATGAATCCGGTGCGCCACACTAACGAGCGATCGTCTTTTCCGCCGCCGCCATCCAGTGGTTCACCGCGTCCACTTGTGGCGGGTCAAGCTCTAGCCAGCGGCCGCGTTTTACCCGTGGCGGTAAATTAATCGTGCCGAAACGGACACGAATCAGACGGCTGACCATTAACCCCATGGCGTCGAATATGCGCCGCACTTCGCGATTGCGCCCTTCCCGCAGTACGACGTGATACCAGTGGTTGGAACCCTCCCCACCACGGTCAGAAATCCCGGCGAAGCGCGCCGGGCCATCTTCTAACACGACGCCTTTTTTTAGCTGCCGCATCTGCTCCTCGGACAATTGCCCGAGAATCCGCACCGCGTATTCACGCTCGATTTCAAAACGAGGATGCATCAACCGGTTCGCCAACTCCCCCGACGTCGTAAATAAGAGCAAACCACCGGTATTGAAATCAAGCCGCCCCACCGCGATCCATTTCTTCCCCTGTAGCCGGGGCAAGGCGTCAAATACGCTAGGCCGCCCTTGCGGATCACTGCGGCTGACGATCTCGCCTTCCGGCTTGTTGTACAGTAAGATACGCGGCGCAGCCTCGAACCTGAGCTTGACGGTGCGCTTCCCGATCCGCACCACATCGTCTTGGCTAACGCGCATGCCGACTTCCGCCGGCCGGCCATTCACCGTCACCCGGCCGCTTTCGATCCACACTTCCATCTGGCGGCGCGACCCTAAGCCGGCCTGCGCCAGCATTTTGTGCAGTTTTTCCGATGGAGGATTCATAGGCGACTCTCCAGCGGTGGTATTTCTGGTAACAACGGCAGTTCCTCCAACGCGCGCAACCCGAGATCATCGAGAAACAGTCGGGTCGTCACGTACAATGTGGGGCGGCCAGGCACTTCTCGGTGACCAATGGTCTCGATCCAGCCCCGTTCTTCCAAGGTTTTGAGAATTTGACTCGATACCACCACGCCGCGAATGTCCTCGATATCTCCGCGAGTCACCGGCTGACGGTAAGCGATGATCGCCAAGGTTTCCAGGGCGGCGCGGGAATAGCGCGGCGGCTTCTCCGGGTTGAGACGATCCAGGTACTTTTGATAACCGGGACGAGTCTGAAAACGCCAGCCGCTCGCCACATCGACCAGTTCCACACCGCGTCCCCGCCAGTCCTGGCGTAACTCCTCCAGCACCTTACGCAGCACATCCGTCCCCAGCGGATGGTCAAACAAATTTTTCATGGCGCCCACCGGGAGCGGCTCGGACGCGGCGAGCAGCACCGTTTCCAGCACTTGTTTAATTTCCTGCACATTAGTCATCGGTCACCGGCCTGTTGCGCTGGACATAAACCAGCGTATACGCTTCTTGCTGGGTGATCGTCACCCGACCCTCCTTGGCAAGCTCCAGAACGGCGAGGAAAGTCACGATGGCCGCCGCCGCGCCACCTCCGCGTTCAAACAAGCGATGGAATTCGATAAAACCATGGGTTGGCAGCCAACGCAACACCTGGCTCATCTGCTCGCGCACCGACAGGCGTTCTCGGGAGACATGATGGTGCTGGGCCGCCTGGGGCTGTTTGCACAGCGACTGCCAGACCCGCGCCAGATCATCCGGTCGCACAGCAGGAAGCGGCGCCGCCGGTCGCGCGGCCACCGCCACCTGGACGACGGCGAAATCCCGTCCCCGCCACGGGAAAGACGCCAATTGCCGAGCGACGTGCTTAATTCTCTCGTATTCCAGCAAACGCCGGGCCAATTCGGCGCGGGGATCGACCTCCACCTCAATGCACTCTTCACGGCGCGGCAACAGCAAACGGGACTTGATGTCGATCAGCCACGCCGCCATGACCAAGTATTCCGCCGCCAGCTCCAGTTGATGCACGTGCATCATGTCGACATAAGCCAAATACTGCCGGGTCAGCTCGGACATCGGAATATCCAGCACATCCACGTTATGCTTGCGGATCAGGTAGAGCAGCAGGTCGAGTGGGCCCTCGAAGGCGTCGAGGAACACCTCCAGCGCTTCCGGGGGAATAAACAAATCGGGCGGCAATTCCGCCAGGGGGTGGCCCAATACGCGAGCAATGCGCGGAGCGGCGGCAACGTCAGCCATGAGCGGCTATCCCACCGGCACACGAATTAGCCGAAAACAATCTGTCCTACCTCGCGGAAATGCTTAGCGAAATGGACATTCACCCCTTCGCGAATATGCGCTGGCAACTCGTCGAAATCGCGCCGGTTATCTTGGGGCAGAATAAGCTCCATGATACGCACGCGCCGGGCGGCGATGACTTTTTCACGAATACCGCCCACGGGCAAAACCTGGCCGGTTAGCGTCAGCTCGCCCGTCATCGCCAGCGGCCGGGTGATTTTCTCGCCGCGCGCCAAGGATAATAGCGCCGTCGCCATGGTAATGCCGGCGCTGGGGCCGTCCTTTGGCGTCGCGCCTTCCGGCAAATGCAGGTGCACGAACGCTTCGTCGAAAAACTTAGGGTCGCCCTTGAATTCCTTCAAGTGGGAAGAGACATAGCTGTAGGCGATTTCGGCCGACTCCTTCATCACATCCCCGAGTTGGCCGGTCAGCTTGAATCCCCGGTTTTTGGTGTGTACCCGGGTGGCTTCGATATTCAGTGTCACACCGCCCATTGCCGTCCACGCTAGGCCGCTAACCACGCCAATACCAACCAGCCGTTTTTCACGGGTGAAGATCGGCTTGCCGAGATATTCCTCTACTTGGCCGATCCCCACCCGCAACGGTCGCGCCGCCCCGTTCAGGAATTTCACCACCGCCTTGCGGGTAATGCGGCCCAGTAGCTTTTCCAGATTGCGCACGCCCGACTCGCGGGCATAACCTTCGGTCGTATGGCGGATAGCGGCTTCGCTAATCGATAGGTCACCGCGTTTAAGACCCGCTTTTTTCAATTGCTTAGGCCACAGGTGATGCTTGGCGATCTGCACTTTTTCCGACGTGATATAGCCGGAAAGCCGGATCACTTCCATGCGATCCAACAGCGGGCTTGGGATGGTGTCCAATTGGTTGGCGGTGCAGATGAATAATACTTTGGATAAATCAAAGCGCACGTCCAGGTAGTGGTCGAGAAATTCGACATTTTGCTCGGGGTCGAGCACTTCCAGCAGAGCAGACGCCGGGTCGCCCTGATAGGATGCGCCGATTTTGTCGATTTCGTCGAGCATAATGACCGGATTGGCCACTTCCACTTCCTTGATCGCCTGGAGAAACTTTCCCGGCATTGCTCCGATATAGGTGCGGCGGTGGCCCTTGATCTCAGCCTCGTCGCGCATGCCGCCGAGGGAAAAGCGGTAAAATTTGCGGCCCAGCGCTTGCGCGATAGAGCGGCCAATCGATGTTTTCCCCACCCCCGGCGGCCCGACCAGCAGGACAATGGAGCCAGAAATTTCACCGCGCATCACACCCACGGCGAGAAATTCGATAATCCGCTCCTTGACATCCCCCAGTCCGTCGTGGTCACGGTCGAGAATACGCCGCGCCCGCTTCAGGTCGAGCTTGTCCTTGGAATACTTGCCCCACGGCAGCGCCGTGAGCCAGTCTAGATAGTTGCGGGTCACACTGTACTCAGGCGACCCCGCTTCCAGAATGGAGAGTTTTTGCAGTTCTTCGTCGATGCGTTTTTGCGCGCCTTCGGACGGATTGAGCTTCACCAAGCGCTCGCGGAAACGCTCCACGTCCGCGGTACGGTCATCCTTGGCCAGCCCCAATTCCTTTTGGATCGCTTTAAGCTGCTCGCGCAGGAAAAACTCGCGCTGCTGCTTGGTCATCTTTTCCTCGACCTGCTCGCGAATGTCGGATTGAAGGCGGGCGACCTCCAATTCTTTCTTGATTAACACCAAGACTTTTTGCATTCGGCGGCGCAAGTTGAACATTTCCAGCACCGCTTGCAGTTCTTCCTTGGTCGCGGTAGTCAGGCTGGCGGCGAAATCGACCAGCGAAGAAGGCTCGTTGGGGCTAAAACGGTTGAGAAAATATTTCAATTCCTCGCTGTAGAGTGGATTGAGAGGAAGCAGTTCCTTAATGGAATTGATGATCGCCATAGCATAGGCTTTCGTCTCGTCTTCCTTCGAATAGACGTCACCTTCCGTGGGGTATTCCACTTGCACCACGTAAGGAGGTACGCTGGAAATCCAGGTGACGATACGGAAACGGCTGACACCCTCGGCAATAAATTGAATTTTACCGTCGGAATGGATCGGATGATGCATACGCACCACCGTGCCGACGGTAAAAAAATCGTCCGCCTCGGCATCCTCGGTGGCCTCGCGTTTGACCAGCGCCAGCCCCACCATGCGATGAGCGGTATTGCCGATTTTTTTCACCGTCTCTAGCCACGGCCCCTCGTTCATCAATAAGGGGACCGACTGGGCGGGGAAAAACGGGCGTTCCGACAACGGCAGTAGATATAAGGTTATCGGCAGAACCTTGTGAGGAACGATCATGCTGGAAGAAGCCTGCTCCTCGCCGGACTCCATAATCTCTCCTTCAATTGGCTCCTGATCACTCATCTGGCATCCCCTCTGGTTTTTCGTCTTTCAGGTGGCGAAGCGAACGGCAACCACGCTAACATCAAGCCAACGCACCGTCTAACTATAGCTTAACCCCATTGCCTGACGCACATCGCGCATGGTTTCCGCCGCCAGCTTACGCGCCTTTTCACAACCGTCTGCCACTATGCTGCGCAGTAGCGCGAGGTCCTCTTGATAGGGTTTAGCGCGCTCCAGCATGGGGGCTTGTTCCTTCAGCACCGCGTCGATAATCGGCTGTTTGCAATCGAGGCAGCCGATTCCGGCGCTATGGCAACCTTCCCGCACCCACTGACGCAGGCCGTCATCCGAATAGACGAGATGGAATGGCCAGACCGGACATTTTTCCGGGTCGCCGGGATCGGTGCGCCGCACCCGCGCCGGATCGGTCGGCATGGTGCGGATTTTCTTGGTCACGCTGGCCGGCGCCTCGCGCAGGCCGATGGTGTTATGGTAGGACTTGGACATTTTCTGGCCGTCAAGACCAGGCACGCGAGAAGCCTTGGTCAGCAGCGATTGGGGCTCCACCAGGATCATTTTTCCGCCCCCTTCAAGGTAGCCGAACAAGCGCTCGCGGTCGCCGAGGGATACATTCTGCTGTTCGTTGAGCAATGCACGGGCCGCCTCCAACGCCGCGTCGTCTCCCTGCTCCTGGTAGCGTGTGCGCAGCTCATCGTATAGCCGCGCTTTCTTGCTGCCCAGCTTTTTAATCGCGCTCTCCGCCCTCTGCTCGAAACCGGGCTCGCGGCCATAAAAATGATTAAAGCGGCGAACGACCTCTCGCGTGAATTCAATATGCGGGACTTGATCTTCTCCCACCGGCACCAAGTTGGCGCGGTACGCCAGAATATCCGCGGCTTGTAGCAGAGGATAACCGAGGAAACCATATGTGTTGAGGTCTTTCTCGTGCAGTTTTTCTTGCTGTTCCTTATAGGTCGGCACCCGCTCCAGCCAGCCCAGGGGGGTAATCATCGACAGCAGCAAATGCAACTCGGCATGTTCCGGCACGCGAGACTGAATGAACAATGTTGCCCGTGCGGGGTCGACGCCGGCCGCCAGCCAATCGATGAGCATCTCCCACACGTGCTGTTCGATGGCTTCCGGGGTATCGTAATGGGTCGTTAGCGCGTGCCAATCGGCCACGAAAAATAAACAGTCGTACTCGTGTTGTAAAGCGACCCAATTCTTCAAAACACCGTGGTAATGCCCCATATGGAGCGCGCCCGTCGAGCGCATCCCGGATAAAACGCGTTGAGTATACATGGGGTTGTGTTTCCCTTAGTTCAAAGCAATGCCGAAAACGGCGAAGATCCCTCTCATGGCCAAGCTAATCAGCGGCCAGAGAATATGCCCCAGCACCCCCGTAAACAGCAAGAACACCAGGATAATCAATCCGTAGGGCTCCAGCTTGGAATACCCATAGGCATAGCGGTGCGGAAGTAGGCTGACCATAATGCGGCCGCCGTCCAGGGGTAAAATCGGCAGGAGATTCAGCACCATCAGGATCACGTTGATGGTGACCCCGGCTTTCCCCATCAACCCCATGGGAACGGCGAGGGGACTGGACGGCATCCACATGGATAACTTGATCGACAGCGCCCAAAAAAGCGCCATCGCCAGATTAGCCGCGGGGCCAGCCAGCGCCACCCACAACATATCTTTTTTCGGATGACGGAGGTTACCGAAGTTAACCGGCACCGGCTTGGCCCAGCCGAACAGTATTCCGCCCAGCGCCAAGGTAATCGCCGGGACTAAGATCGTCCCCACCAGGTCGATATGGCGCAGGGGATTCAAACTGATCCGCCCCATTTGATGTGCGGTCAGGTCGCCGAATTGCTTGGCGGCATAACCATGAGCCGCTTCGTGCAAGGTGATAGCGAAAATAATCGGCAACGCATAAATTGAAATGAGCGCCAGTAAATTATCCATTAAGGCGTCACTCCAAAAACCGCAACATCCCCCTTGCCGAGACGCACCAGCCTCGGCGCGTCGCCGCTGAGATCGATCACGCTGGTCATCTCCATCCCGCAATAACCGCCATCCATGACAAGAGCCACCTGATGTTCCAGGCATTGTCTGGTTTCATACGGATCGGTCAACGGCAAGGTATCCCCCGGCAAAATCAACGTGGAGCTCAGCAACGGTTCCCCCAATTCGGATAGCAAGGCTTCCACCACCGGGTGGGCGGGAACGCGCAAACCGATCGTGTTGCGCTTAGGATGCTGCAAACGACGCGGCACTTCCCGGGTCGCCTGCAGAATAAACGTATAACCGCCGGGCGTGGCGGCCTTCAATAGGCGGTACTGGCTATTATCCACCTTAGCGAACTGGGCGATCTCCGACAGATTGCGGCAAACCAGGGTGAAATGATGATCCGCGTCTACTTGGCGGATCGCGCGAATACGCTCCATGGCGGCCTTATCGCCCAGCCGGCAGCCAAGCGCATAACAGGAATCCGTGGGGAAAACGATCACCCCCCCCTCCCGGATAATAGCGACGGCTTGTTTAATCAGACGCGCCTGGGGATTGTCGGGGTGAATAGTAAAAAATTGTGCCATGCGTTATGCGGCCGACACTGCCAGCACAGCGGCTTCCGGCCAGTCATGCCACACCGGCGCGCAGCCGGGCGGCAACGGAGGAATGCGCCCGATTTCGCCATAACCGCGATCCGGCCCATGGTAATCGGAACCGCACGACGCCAGAAATCCATATTCCGCGGCCAATCCGGCGAAACGCTGCGTCATTTCCGGGGTATGACTGCCGGAAACGACTTCCAGCGCATCACCGCCAAGCGCTCGAAATTCTTCCAATAATTGGCGCAACGTGGTGCCGCCCAAGCCGTAACGGCCAGGATGCGCAAGAACAGCGCGTCCACCGCTGTCCTTGATCCAGCGCACCACGTCGGCAAGCGCTGCCCAGCGATGAGGAACATAGCCCGGTCGCCCTTTAACAAGAAACTTTTTAAACACGTTTTTCATATTACCGGCATATCCCCGGCTCACTAAAAAACAGGCGAAATGAGTGCGGCTGATAATATTCTCCCGCACAAAACCGTAAGCACCCTCAAGACTGCCGTCGATACCACTCTGAGCCAACGCCTCGGCAATTTTGGCGGCGCGGCCAACCCGGCCGTCGCGGATGGCGCGCAGCCCTTGTTGCATTTCGGGATAATGCGGATCAATCTTCAAGCCGACGATATGTAAGGTGCGATCGCGCCAGGTTACCGAAATCTCGGCGCCGGCAATCAGGGAAATTCCTACCGACTGCGCGGCAGTTCGCGCCGCGCTCAACCCCGCCACGTCGTCGTGATCGGTCAACGCCAACACTTTAACGCCCTGTTGCGCCGCGTGCCGGATCAGATCGGCGGGAGCCAGCGAGCCATCGGAAACTGTCGAATGACTATGCAAGTCGATACACGACATTAACTTGAGTTGCTTGTGGAAACAGCGCGAATCATAGCAAAATACGAGGTTTTAGGGAAACACACCCCCACGCCGATGCAAAAATTCTTCTTCGATCTTTTTCCCATTATCCTCTTCTTCGCCGCGTTCAAACTGTATGGCATTTATATCGCGACCGCTACCGCCATCGTCGCCACTTTTGGGCAAATTGGCTGGGTCTGGGCGCGGCATCGCAAGGTTGGCGCCACCTTGTGGATGAGTTTAGTGGTCATCACCCTATTCGGCGGTGCTACCTTGCTGCTGCACGATGAAACGTTTATCAAATGGAAGCCGACGGTGCTTTATTGGCTGTTCGCCCTGACATTGCTTATCAGCCAGACGATTTTCAAGAAAAATTTAATGATCTCGCTGATGGGCGGGCAGATTACCCTGCCGCCTCACGTCTGGTTTAGGCTCAACATTAGCTGGGCGCTGTTTTTCGCCTTTCTGGGCGGCGCCAATCTTTACGTGGCCAGCACGTATTCCACCAGTCAATGGGTGGACTTCAAACTATTCGGCACCCTCGGCCTCATGATAATATTTATCATTATTCAGGGGCTGATGTTGTCCAAATACGTCAATCAAGAGGAAACCGACTGAATGCTCTACGCTATCCACGGCGAGGACACGCCCGGCAGCCTAGAGAAACGACAAGGCGCGCGCACTCAACACCTCGAACGGCTGCACCATTTGCATCGGGAGGGGCGATTGCTGCTCGCCGGGCCCTTCCCCGCCATCGACAGCCCCGATCCGGGGCAGGCCGGCTTCTCCGGCAGCTTAATCGTCGCCGAATTCGATTCGCTGGAGGCGGCCCGGTGCTGGGCAGAGGCCGATCCCTATGTCGACGCGGGTGTTTACGCCCGCGTCGATGTCAAACCCTTTAGAAAGGTATTGCCTCCATGAACACGATGGACGCCATCAAACAACGATTGCAGGTTCTCGAACCCAGCGCCGTGGAGCTCATGGATGACAGCGCCGAGCACGCGGGCCACGCTGGCGCGCGGGAAGGCGGCGGCCACTACCGGCTGCGGATCGTTGCCGGCGCTTTCGCCGGCAAGAATAGCCTAGCCCGCCATCGAATGGTCTACGATGCCCTAGGCGATTTGATGCACCGCGAAATTCACGCCCTCAGTATAAAAGCGTACACTACCGACGAATTATAATTCCCCACTCAACGAAATGAGAAAGGCTCAATTCATGCATCCTGTTAAAACCCGTATACTACGCGCCGGCTGCCTGGGCCTGCTGGCGCTCACCTTCGGCAGCGCCCAAGCCGCTGGCGGGAAAGTCGCCGCTACCGTTAATGGCGTGCCGATCCACGAATCGGTCGTCAACATGATCGTCAAGGAAGGCGTCAGCCGGGGGCAAGCGGATACGCCGCGGTTGCGCCAAGCGGTGCTTCAAGGCCGCATTACCACCGAAGTGCTTGTTCAGGCCGCGAGAAAAAAACGGCTGGATAGAAACACGGACGTCAAAATGCAGATGAAAGCGGCGGAACAAGCGGTATTGGTGGCGGCATATATTCAGGACTACGCGAAAAAACATCCTGTTAGCGACCAAGCGGTGCAGACCGAATACAACAAAATCAAGGCGGCGAAAGGCGACAAGCAGTACCGGGCACGCCATATTCTGGTAAAAACCCAGGCCGAGGCCGAAAAAATTATCAGCCAATTGAATAAAGGCGCCGATTTCGCCAAGCTGGCCGAGAAAGACTCACTCGACATCGGCTCCAAGGCGCAAGGCGGCCAACTGCCGTGGATGGCCAAAAGCGATCTCGTCGCGCCCTTTGCCAAGGCGCTGCAAAAATTAAAAAAGGGAGAATACACCAAGGCCCCGGTGAAAACGCCCTTCGGCTGGCATATCATCCAGCTGGAAGACACACGCCCCTTTCATATGCCGCCGCTGGAAAACGTTAAACGTAATCTGCGCGCCGCGATGGAACGGCAGGAATCCCAACGCATGATCCAGAAGTTGCGTTCCAAGGCCAAGATCATCTACTCCAACACCGCAGTCGGGTTGAAATAAGGCAAGAAAAACACCTCGCCGCGATCAATGCGCGGCGAGACGTTTTGCGTTTCTCCCTAAAACTAAAGCCGCATCGTTCTCTGGACGGTGCGGCTTTTTCGCTAGCGCGGCGTTGTCCTCCCCGCCGCGACCATTAGCGGTGTTGGGTTAATGCTCTCGAATATCGGGGAATGCCTCCGCAACATCATTACGGAATCCATGCTTGTCGTACCAACAGAGTTTTTCCGGGGTCTCGTCGGCAGTCATCTCATGAGAACCGTCGCAAAACGGCGGGGTTGCCGTTAAGCCGCACGCACAAATATAAACGGTCTCACCACCGACGGTCACGGGCGTCGGTTCATTCTTGCTACATTTCACCAGTCTTGGCATGGTCTTCTCCTTGGTTGGGTCAATTATTCCAGCAGTTGGCAGCCCAGCGCCTGTAACTGCGCTTCCAGCGCTTCGATCCGCCGCAAATAGGTCAATGCCAGCGCCAAACCCGCGGGAGACAATTCGAATCCCTGCTTAAGGCGCTCGCCGGTACGGGCGACGAGAATACTTTCCATGGAAAATAACCACGCATCCTCGGCGCCTTCCGGCGCTAAAATGCCAAAATCCACCAGCGCCACGATTTCTTCGCGCTCCAGCCCAGAAACATGCATCAGCTCGCTCAGGGAGAAGCAGGATGCGTCTTCCTCGGGAAATACGCACTCGATCCAATCGTCCATCGCCATGTTATCCCCCGCCAAAGTGACGACGTGGATTGAACGCCGACGTCTTCGCCAGCGCCTCGAACAAGGATTTTTCCCGTTCGTTCAACACCGCCGGCGACACCACCTGCAACACCGCGTACAAATCGCCATGACCATGGCCAGACTTAGGCAATCCCTTGCCGGCTAAGCGCAACCTCTGACCCGCTTTGGCGCCGGGATGGATCTTGATCCGCGCCCGCCCTTCCAAGGTGGGCACTTCAATAGAGGCGCCAAGCGCCGCCTCCCATGGCGCAACCGGCACTTCCAAATACAAATCGTGGCCACTCGGCTTGAACAGGGGATGAGGACGTAGCACGATCCGCAAATAAAGATCGCCATCGGGCGCGCCGTTCATGCCTTTGCCCCCCTTGCCCGGCACCCGTAATTTTTGGCCGTCGGTTGCACCTCGTGGAATACGCACCTTGATTTCCCGAGGCGGGCGACGCACATTGCCGCTGTGTTTATCCCGTTGCGGCATGTCGAAATGCAACGTGGTTTCGGTGGCGTGCAGCGCCTGTTCCAGGGCAATTTCCACGGTCGCTTCGAAATCCTGGCCTCGCGCGGCGAAACCCTGGCCCGCGGAACGACCGCCGAAAATTTCCGCGAAGAAATCGCTGAAATCGGCTTGTCGGCCGCCGAAATCGTGGCCGGCGCGCGACCCCCAATCCGGTGGCGGACGAAACTCCTGCCCTGCCCGGTAACGCCCTAACTCATTATAGGCCGCCCGTTTTTCCGGGTCTTTCAATACTTCGTAGGCCTCGCCGACTTCCTTGAACCGCTCTTCCGCGTCCGCTTCCTTGGACACGTCGGGATGATATTTTCTCGCAAGCCGACGGTAGGCCCTTTTAGTGTCCTCCGGCGAAGCATCGCGCTCGATGCCGAGGATTTGGTAGTAATCCTTGTATTTCATTGAGGGCGGCGGGGGCGTTGTCCTGTCATTTAGCGAAATCGTCGATTGCCCGGCAGGGAAAACCGCAGCCGGGCGCTCAATGCGCAATACCTGCTAAGCATAGCAGAAAGCAAACACGGCCTTCCCCAGTTTACGCCACCCATCGGCGCGCGTTGCGGAACATGCGCAACCACGGCCCGTCCTTATCTTCTTCTCCCCGAGGCCGCCAGGAATATTGCACGGCGCGGAAAAGCCGCTCGGGATGGGGCATCATAATGGTGAAACGACCATCGGCGGTGGTCAAGCCGGTGATCCCTTGCGGCGAACCATTGGGATTAGCGGGATACCCCTCGGTCGGCACGCCCCGGTTATCCACGTAACGCGCCGCCACCAGCGATTGGGCCCTGTCCAACTGCGCCGAATCACGGAATTCGGCATAGCCTTCCCCATGCGCGACCACAACCGGCAAACGGCTGCCCGTCATGCCGTCAAAAAACAACGAAGGGCTCTGTTGCACTTCCACCAAGACGAAGCGCGCCTCGAATTGATCCGAGCGATTGCGGACGAAACGCGGCCAACTTTCGGCGCCAGGAATCATTTCCGCCAATACGCTAAACATCTGGCAACCGTTGCATACCCCCAGCGCGAACGTATCGGAACGCTGGAAAAAGGCGTCGAACTCGTCCCTGGCGCGAGGGTTAAACAAAATCGACTTGGCCCATCCCTCGCCCGCGCCCAGTACGTCCCCATAAGAAAAACCACCGCACGCAGCGACTCCGTGGAAACCACGCAACTGCGTCTTGCCCGAGATAATATCGTTCATGTGAACATCCACCGCGGCAAAACCGGCGCGGTCGAACGCGGCGGCCATCTCCACCTGGCCGTTGACGCCTTGCTCACGCAGAATCGCAATCGGTGGGCGGATTCCGCTAGCGATATAGGGCGCGGCAATATCCTCCCGCGGATCGAAACGCAATGCAAAGTGTAGCCCCGGATCGGCGCTGTCTAGAATCCGGTCATATTCTTCCCGCGCGCAATCCGGGTGGTCGCGCAATGCTTGCATGCGATAGCTGGTTTCCGACCACGCCCGCTGCAAATCCACGCGGCTTTCCCGGAAAATATCGGCGTCGTTACGCACGATACGCAAGCAGTCATCACCGTTGAGTACGCCGATGACGTGGAATTCCCCTCGCAAGCCGGCGGCAAAAAACGTCGCCATGATATCGGATACATCCGCGCGCCGCACCTGAAGCAACGCACCCAATTCCTCGTTGAACAGCACGCTGAGCAACCGGCCGCTATAGCCTGCCGGGCCGATTTCCGGCTCCTCGTCGGTGTCGCCCAAATCATGACGGATTTTAGCGAAACACATCTCATCGGCGTCAAGGGTGACACCAACCCGCCCGGCGAACATCATTTCGCATACCGTGGCGAACAAACCGCCGTCGGAACGGTCATGATAGGCGAGAATCCGGCCTGCTTGATTCAGGCGCTGAATCACATCGAAAAAGGCTTTTAGCTTGGCGGGAGCGTCCACGTCAGGCGTACTGCCGCCCAGCCGCTGCGCCACTTGCGCCAACGCCGAACCGCCCAAACGACATTGGCCATGGCTCAGGTCGATTAGAATCAAGTCGGTTTCGCCGCAATCGGTGCGTAACTGCGGCGTCAAGGTCTTCACCGCGTCCCGGCAAGGCGCGAAGGCGGAAACGATGAGCGACAGCGGCGCCGTAACCGATTTTCCCCGCCCTTTGCCGTCCGTCCACACCGTTTTCATCGACAGGGAATCCTTCCCCACGGGAATACTGATTCCCAATGCCGGACACAAGTCCATGGCAACGGCATGAACCGTATCGTATAACGCGGCGTCCTCGCCGGGGTCCCCCGCCGCCGCCATCCAGTTAGCCGACAGCTTGACATCGCCGAGATGTTCGATAGCGGCCGCCGCGATATTGGTTATCGCTTCACCCACCGCCATGCGGCCGGAAGCGGCCGGATGAATTAACGCGATCGGCGTGCGCTCGCCCATGGCAAACGCCTCGCCGCTCAAGGTGCGATAGCCAAAGGTGGTTACCGCCACATCGGCAACCGGCGTTTGCCAGGGCCCCACCATCTGGTCGCGTGCCGTCATCCCACCCACCGTCCGGTCACCGATGGTAATTAAAAAGGTTTTATCCGCCACGGCGGGCAGACGCAGCACGCGATACGCCATCTCCCGCAAGTCGAGGCCTTCCGGTTCCAGGAGCGGTAATTCCTGGCGCCGACGCACGCCTTGGCGCGTCATTTTCGGCGGCTTGCCAAGCAACACCGACAATGCCATATCCACGGGCGTATTGCTGAAATGCCGGTCTTGCACTGTCAGACGCCGCGCTTCGTCAACCTCGCCGATGACCGCATACGGACAACGCTCGCGCTCGCAAATCGCGCGGAAACGGCCAAAGCGCTCCGGCGTTACGGCAAGCACGTAGCGCTCCTGGGCTTCATTACACCACAATTGCATCGGCGACATGCCGGGTGCCTCGCTGGGTACGTCGCGCAGCTGGAAACGGCCGCCGCAGCCAGCATCGTGCACTAATTCCGGTACGGCGTTGGATAATCCGCCCGCACCGACGTCATGAATACTGAGGACCGGGTTCTCTTCTTCAAGCTGCCAGCAACGGTCGATCACCTCTTGCGCGCGGCGCTGCATTTCCGGATTGCCCCGCTGCACCGAATCAAAGTCCAGGTTCTCCACATTGGCGCCGGTATCCATGCTGGACGCCGCGCCGCCGCCCAAACCGATTAACATGCCCGGGCCGCCCAACTGAATCACCAGCGTACCGAAGGGCAGCGGCTGCTTCGCCGTCTGATCGGCGGCAATATTGCCGACCCCTCCCGCCAGCATGAGCGGCTTATGATAGCCGCGCATCTCGCCGCCCGCTGTTGCTTCGAAGGTGCGGAAATAACCCGCCAAATTCGGCCGGCCGAATTCATTATTGAACGATGCCGCGCCAATTGGACCATCCAACATGATCTGCAAGGCGGAGGCAATGCGCCCTGGCTTGCCGTATACGCCGCTCTCACCGTCGGCGCCGTCATAAGACTCCCATGGTTGGCGAAAACCCGGCAAATCCAGATTGGATACGGAAAATCCGGTTAATCCCGCCTTGGGTTTGGATCCGCGTCCGGTCGCGCCTTCATCGCGAATTTCTCCACCGGATCCCGTGGCGGCACCGGGGAACGGCGCGATAGCAGTGGGATGATTGTGGGTTTCCACCTTCATCAGGATATGGGTCAACCTTCGTGTGTAATGATAGGCTTCCTCGCCAGGCGCGGGGAAAAAGCGCTCGATTTCGGCGCCCTCGATCACCGAGGAATTATCCGAATAAGCCACCACTGTTCCCTGGGGCGATTTTTCATGGGTGGTGCGAATCATGCCGAACAAAGAATAGGGTTGCGGCTCCCCGTCGATGACCCAATCCGCGTTAAAAATTTTGTGGCGGCAATGCTCCGAATTGGCTTGGGCGAACATCATGAGCTCGACATCGCTAGGGTTACGGCCCATTTGGATGAAATTGTCCGCCAAATAATCGATTTCGTCCGGGGACAGCGCCAATCCCATCTCCTGGTTCGCGCGCGCCAAGGCGTCCTTGCCTCCTCCGATAACGTCCACGATAGCCAGCGGCTGCGGCTGAACATGATGGAACAACGCACGCGCCGCGTCAGCGTCCGTCAGCACTGTCTCGGTCATGCGGTCGTACAGCAACGGGAGTAACCGCGTCTTCTCCTCCGGCGCAAGGGGTGTCGCGTCTGTCTTCTCAAAAAAATACGCGATACCGCGCTCGATCCGCTCGACATCATCCAGCCCGCAGTGATGGGCGATATCCGTCGCTTTCGACGACCATGGGGAAATCGTGCCGAGACGAGGCGCCACCCATATCAACTCACCACTGACCGCCGCCGCGCCCGCCGCCGCACCGTAAGTCAAAAGCCGCTCGAGTGTTTTCTGCGCGTCCACCGGCAAGGCGCGACGAATCTCGGCAAAGTGCCAATATTCCGCAGAAAGGCGGGAAATAGCGGGAACCTCGGCGCGCAGCCGCGCGAGCAGTTTTTCAAGACGGAAGGGAGAAAGCGCGGGACGGCCCCGCAAGGCAATAAATCCTGGCATGAATATTCGGGCAGGCGAAAAAGCGAATCATACCCTAAAACCCCCCCGGGTTGGAGGACGGGGCCATCGCTTGCCTTGCGCCTTTCCATCGCTGCCGGTATAACAGGCTAACGCGCGCTGCGAGCGTTTGGTTTAGCCTCGGCCGCCAGTAAAATGCCTTGCGCCGACGGCTGCCCCGGGAGCGCCCGCTAAATCACTGAACAGCCGAGGTATTTCATGACCACTCCCGTTAGTTCCGAGCTGGGTCAGTTTATCCCGCTCCATTACCATTACAATATGCTCAACGACCGGGCGCGCATGGAAAGCTTCCGCGCGGCGTTAAATCATGTCGTACATCCCGGCGCCAAGGTCTTGGAGCTAGGCGGAGGCACGGGGGTCCTCTCGTTCTTCGCGGCACGACACGCCGCCAAGGTCTGGTGCGTGGAAAAAAACCCGGCGCTAGCACAAGAAGCTCGGCGCATCTTAGACCTCAATCCCCATGGCGACAAAATTGAAGTCGTGCTCGCCGACGCGTTTGATTACCTTCCCCCGGAACCGGTCGATATCGTTATTTGCGAGATGATTCACGTGGCGATGCTGCGCGAGAAGCAAATCCCGGTGATCGCCGCTTTCAAGGAACGCTACCTCCAGCGATTCGGGCCGCCATTGCCGGTGTTCGTTCCCGAAGCGCTGGTTCAGGCCTTTCAGCCGATTCAGCATCCGTTCACCTTCAGCGGTTATTTCGCGCCGACTATCCTATTTCAAGACCCGGAAGCAACGCACGACGATACCGTGCCCTTGAGCACGCCCATCGTTTACCAAACGTTGGCCTACGATGAAACGCTACCCACCCGTTGCGAATGGCAAGGAACATTAACCTTCGATCGCGCCAGCGACTTCAATGCCTTGCGTTTCATTACCAAGAACGTTCTCGCGATATTGCCCGACGAAGGGCGCACCATTGATTGGTTCAGCCAATATCTAATCGTCCCGCTAGCGCAGCCGGTAACGATCGGAACGGAGCGCCAGTTACAACTCGCTTTTTCTTATCACCCGGGCGATCCGCTGGAAGCGCTGCGCCCGCTCATCAGCGAAGCGTAGGCCGCCGCAACGCAAAAAACCGGAGCGGCGCTCCGGTTTTCTCTCGCGCGTCAACCCACGCCATTTCACGGAAGAACCAAACGCTTTTATTTTTCTTCATTTTTTCTGCTCTGGCTGCTGATGCCACTTTTCCAGACATTCCAGACCGCAAAAATGATGCACATAATCCTCCACCTCCATGGTGGCGGCGGCGGCCGTCGGCACCTCGCTTAGGCACAGCTCGCAAGACACTACTTCACACACCTCGTCATCATCGCACGGCAAGATTTTGGCGCCGTCAGGCCCCGTTCTGATACTTTCCATCATTTTGCCTCCGCATCAAATTGCATTTAAGCTTAGTTAGAATTATAGACTACCATCGAACACGAGCAGCCCTTATGACACCAATCACCTCAGCCGCGCCGCCGTATCCCGTGTACCTCAGCCGGGAAATTCGCGCTATCGAGCAACAAGCCGCCGGGCGGCAGTTGATGGAACGCGCCGGTCAAGCGATCGCGGAACTGGCGCGGCAACGGCTGGGCAACGGCGGCCAGCTATTAATTGTCGCCGGACCCGGCAATAATGGGGGGGACGCCTTGGTTGCCGCTCGCTACTTAAAGGCGGAATGGCATGCCGTCAGCGTCGTATTCGCTGGAGACCCCGCGCGGCTTTCCGTGGATGCTGCCGAAGCCTTAACGCAATGGCAGGCGTCTGGCGGGCAATTGCTAACGGAAATCCCAGTGGATGGCTCCTGGGAATTAATCGTTGACGGTTTATTCGGCATCGGCCTGGAGCGCGACCTGAGCGGCCGTTATGCCAGCCTGGTCGCGCAAATCAATGGCCTAGGCGCACCCATCCTCGCCATCGACATACCCAGCGGGCTGTGCAGCGATACAGGCCGAGTTCGAGGTATCGCCGTCAAAGCCGCCGCCACCTTGACGTTCATTGGACTCAAACCGGGGTTGCTGACGCTCGACGGGCCGGATTACCGCGGCGAACTTAGCCTTGAGCCGCTCGGACTCGATCCCCAACAGTCGTCCCCCAGCGCCGGCCGCTTGCTGACTCGCCCCGCCGTCGCCGGCTTGCTCCCTCGCCGGGCGGCCAACACCCACAAGGGACGATTCGGCAGCGTCGGCGTTCTTGGCGGCGCCGAATCGATGACCGGCGCCGCGCTGCTGGCGGGACGCGCCGCGCTAAAATGCGGCGCGGGAAAAGTGGTACTCGGCTTATTGGCCGCCAACGCTCCCGGCGAAGATGTAATTCAGCCGGAACTCATGCTGTACCCGCCAGAAGCATTGATCCATCTTTCCGGTCTCAGTTGCCTGGTGATCGGGCCTGGGCTAGGACAGTCCGAATTGGCGCTACGACTGCTGGAGGGTAGGCTGGAATCCCCCATCCCCTTGGTGCTAGATGCAGACGCTCTCAACTTGGTTGCGCAATTTCCTAGGTTACAAGAGGGATTGCGCCGGCACCGGCATGCCATCCTTACCCCCCATCCCGCGGAAGCGGCGCGTCTGCTAGGGGTTGCAACCGCCGATGTGCAACAGGCACGCATCGAATCCGCGCTGACGCTGGCGAAAAGCCTAGAGGCAATCGTTGTGTTAAAGGGAGTCGGCAGCGTGTGCGCCCTGCCGGACGGACGCTGGCATATTAACACCAGCGGCAATCCCGGAATGAGCGGCGCGGGGATGGGAGATGTCTTAGCGGGCATAATTGGCGCTTTGCTCGCCCAAGGCCTGGATGCGGAACAAGCGACCCGGCTTGCCGTCTTTCTCCACGGCGCGGCGGCCGATCGACTAGCGACGCAAGGAAACGGCCCCGTTGGCCTCACCGCGGGAGAAGTGATCGACGCCGCCCGTACTCTGCTTAACCAATGGACATACCCTCCCGACGCTTGCCAAACCTAAGAAACAGACGGCAGAGATAGGACGTGCGCGGAAGCGAAACACGATAAGCACAGCGCACATCCCGCCCGTAACTAGAGTCCGGCGAAGGCGCGAACGATCTGCCCGCTACACGGCCAACGCCCTGGCCAGACCGCCCGTCTAGCGGCGGCGGTAAACGCCCATTAATTCACCCTTGGCGAGAATATGACCCTGCATCTCCTGAAGGAGTTGCGCATTCGTCGCACCCGCGGGGAGCGTAAGCTGCGCGTCCAGCGCATAAACCTTGAAAAAATAACGATGCGTGCCGCTGGGCGGGCAAGGGCCGCCATAGTCCTGCCGTCCCCAGCTATTCGCGCCATGGCGGCTGCCGTCCGCGAGCACCGCGGTTTGTGGAACCGCTTCCGGCAAGCCGGATGCCGACGCCGGAATATCGAACAATAGCCAATGCACCCAAGTGCCCATGGGCGCATCGGGGTCGTCGGCGATTAGTGCGAAGCTGCTGGTACGAGAAGGCGCGCCACTCCACGACAGTGGAGGAGAGATATCTTGACCGTCGCAGGTATATTTTTGCGGAATCGGCGCGTTTTGCGTAAACGCGGAACTCGTCACCACGAGCGTCATGGGAGGGACTCCTTTGGCCGAAGTACTGAAATCCGCTGGCGGCGCAACACGCTCGGCCGCGTGTCCGCTTCCCGCCATGCAAAGCACGGCAAGACTCAGCCAGACAGAACCTCTCATCGCCCCCCTACACAACGCCGCCACAGGGAGGTACCGCACATCACCCGTCATCCGACACCCGCTATTCCTCGTTGCAGCAGAATTCCGCCTGGGATTTCACGTAAAATAAATTCAGTTTTTCCGTTTTGACCAATTGCAACAATTGCGCCGCTTGGGCCTTGTTCAAATAAAAACTCAGTTCGATCGGCACGTCCCCCGCCAGCTCGAAGAAAGTTTCCTCGTGTATTTTGCGGTGCCGTCCATAGCCAGCGATGGCACGAAACGCCGAACCGCCCGGAACCCCCATTTTCTTCGCTTGCTCCAACAGCCATTCGTAAAGCAATTCGCCATTGTGTTTCTGGAGCTCGGTCATGAAAAACTTCAGATAAACTCCTTGCATGCATCCTCTCTTCGTCTTAGTGTCTCAGCCATTTCATGGTGAGAATGCCCAGCGCCGTCATGGTCAGCGAACCGGCGACATGGAGGAAAATCGCGCCAAACGCCCAGGATAACTGCTGACGCGAAAACAACGTCACCATCTCAGCGGAAAAAGTGGAAAAAGTCGTCAGAGCGCCCAGGAAGCCGGTCATAATCATCAATCGCCATTCTGCGGGAATATGGCCATGCCCCATGAAATACGTCATCGCCAGCCCCATCAGGTAGCCACCGGCGAGATTTGCCGCTAGCGTTCCCAGGGGAACGGTAGGAAAAAGAGGGTTCAACGCCATGCCCAGCACCCACCGCAACCACGCCCCGGCGGCGGCGCCCACGGCAACCGCCACAATCGCGCTAAGACCCATGTTTATGATCCCGTATTCGTGTTATTCGTAGCGGCTATCTTAGCGCGAATCCGCCGCTAATGAAAGGAAGAACCGCGCCAGGCAACGCGATGGGGGATTTCGGCGCACCGGCCCGGCGTCTGGAAACGGTCAGACGCCGGCACGCAGCGGCAGATGCAATTCTTGGAGCAACGCGCGCACCCGGACACGCACTTCCTCGCGCGTAGCGCGGAATTGCGCCATGATTTCCGCTTCCGTCCCCATCGCCTTGGCGGGATCATCCAAGGGCCAGTGAATTTTTCGCGTACCTGACGGCACCACGGGACAATGCTCGTCGGCATGACCGCAAACAGTAACGACGATATCCGCCGCCGCGATCATTGCGTCCGTGACCCGAGTGGACGCCTGGGCAGAAATATCCACCCCCGCCTCCGCCATCGCCTGAATGGCGCGGGGGTTCTTGCCGTGCGCCTCGATACCGGCGGAGGCGGCTTGCAGCGCCTCGCCGCCCAAGAACTTCGCCCAGCCTTCCGCCATCTGGCTACGACAAGAATTGCCCGTGCAAAGAAATAAAATAGCCGGTTTAACTTCCACGCTGCACTCTCCGCGTCGATGAACACATGACGTCTCCCATTAACGAATAACCTGCAACCAGCCGGCCAGTGCGAGCAACGTCGTCAGCAACACCGGAAGGGTCAGAACGATACCTACCTTGAAATAATATCCCCAACTGATTTTCATCCCCTTGCGTGACAACACATGCAGCCAGAGCAAGGTTGCCAGGCTACCGATGGGTGTGATCTTCGGCCCCAAATCGCTGCCGATGACGTTCGCATAGATCATGCCTTCCTTGAGCAGCCCCGTCGCGCTGCTAGCGCCAATGGATAAGGCGATCACCAGCACTGTCGGCATATTATTCATCGCCGAGGACATCAGGGCGGCGACGAAGCCGACGCCGAGGATGGCGGCCCATAGACCGTGACCGGCGAACCCATTGAACAAGACGGCGATATGATCGGTCAGTCCAGCGTTACGCATGCCATAGACCACCAAGTACATGCCTAGAGAAAAAATGACGATTTGCCATGGCGCTTCGCGGAGCACCCGACGCGTCGAGATCACATGGCCTTTACCCGCGATGATAAGCAGAACCAACGCGCCCAAGGCGGCAATCGCGCTTACCGGCACCCCGAGTGGTTCTATCGCGAAAAAACCCACCAGTAATAAACCGAGCACCCACCAACCGGCGGTAAACGTGGCGCGGTCGCGAATAGCCGCCGCCGGGGCCTTCAACTGGCTGACATCGTACCGCCGGGGAATAGCCTTCCGGAAAAACAGGAAGAGCACTCCCAAGCTCACGACGATTGCCGCTAAATCAACCGGAACCATGACTTTGGCATACGCATTGAAGCCAATATTAAAAAAATCCGCCGATACGATATTGACCAAGTTAGAGACCATCAGCGGCAGGCTAGACGCGTCGGCGATAAAGCCGGCCGCCATCACGAAAGCGAGCGTGGCGCCGGCGCCGAATCCCAGCGCCAGCAACATTTCAAAAACAATGGGGGTAAGAATTAGGGCGGCGCCGTCGTTAGCGAACAACGCGGCGACCGCCGCGCCCAGCAACACGATCAACACAAACAGCCGAGCACCGTGACCGCCTCCCCAGCGCGCCATATGCAATGCCGCCCACTCAAAAAAACCCGCTTCGTCCAACAGCAGGCTGATAATAATAATGGAGACAAAAGCGATAGTGGCGTCCCACACGATCTGGAACACGACCGGCACGTCGGCAAGATGGATCGCGCCGGCGAGAAACGCGACGATAGCGCCAATGGCCGCGCTCCAGCCGATACCGAGGCCCCGCGGTTGCCAAATCACCAAGACCAAGGTGACGATGAAAATGAGCACGGCTAACGCCATGGACCTGCTCCCTCCGCTGCGCCGGAAATCTCAAATACCGGCCCTGCCGCCATGCTGGCGCCGCCGTGGACAATCACAGGGCTCCCGTAACCATCGCATGCGCCGGATAAACGAAAAGAGGGCATGACCCGCCGCTTAAGCCGCATCCGCCCGCAAAATACCGCGCAGACCGGATTGTCCCGCCACTGTACCGGCAAGCCAAGGGATCAGGGTGCAGCGATTCGACAAGGCCGTACTGACGCGCTGGATGAAGGGAATTTCATCACGGCCACGACGCAGCAGTAATGGATCCTGGGTGCCGCTGGCGAGAAAACTCTGGTTAATCACCCAGGCGAACGGTTCGATGCCCGCGCGCCGCAAGTCGGCCTGTAACCTCTCCGCCTCATGCACCGGCGTTGCTTCGGGCAGCGTCATCACTAAGACACGGGTATAAGCGGCATCGCGCAACCGGGACGACAACCGGCGGACTTCCGGTGGGATTTCCCCGCTATTTCTCGCAATCTCCCGGTGATACGCCTCGGCGGCGTCGAGCAATAAGAGGGTATGGCCCGTCGGCGCGGTATCGAGAACGACAAAACCATCCTCGCCCTCGGCAACGGCACGGGCAAACGCACGGAACACTGCGATTTCCTCGGTACATGGCGAGTTCAACTCTTCTTCGAGCAAGGCGCGTCCCTGTGCGTCCAGTCCCGCCCCCGCAGCTGCCATCACTTCTTGCTGATATTTCCGTGTCTCGACCGCCGGGTCGATACGGCCGACACGTAAACCAGCATCCGGCGTCCCAATAGCGGATGCCACATGCGCTGCGGGATCGGTCGTTGTTAACAGCACCCGATGGCCGCTCCGCACTAGCGCGGCAGCAATCGCCGCCGCGGCCGTGGTCTTCCCCACGCCGCCCTTGCCCATGGTCATAATGACGCCACAGCCCGCCTCGGCGAGTTCATCCACCAGTAGCGCTAGCGGCGGCGGCAGAGAGGGCAGGGACGCAACGGCGGCCGACGCTCCAGCTGAATCGACCGCCGCTGGCGGGCAGGCAATTGCCCGCAGAGCGGTAATTCCCACGAGCCCTTGCGGAACAAACGGCACCTCGCTGCGCGGCAACGCCACCAGCGACGCGGACATCGCGGCAATAGCGGCAGCACCGCGCCGTTCCAACGCCGCGGCGATCAGATCGTCGCCGCGATTGGCCGTAAAAACGCCATTCAACGCCAAGTGTTGGTTGCGCACGCCTAGCGTGGCTAGCTCACCACGTGCGCGTTCGGCTTCCTCCAACGCGGCATTATCGGGGCGGCTGACCAGCACTAGCGTGGTCTGCGCCGAATCCGACAAAACACTAACGGCTGCCGCATACAGGGCGCGTTGTGCTTGTAGCCCCGCTAGCGGCCCTAGGCAGGACATTCCGCCAGGATTGGCTTCGATAAATCCGCTCCAAGCGCCCGGTAACGCCAAGAGCCGTAGCGTATGCCCCGTCGGCGCCGTATCGAAGATCACGTGGTCGAACGCCCGCGTCGCCTCCCGGTCGCCCAGCAATTTGGCAAACTCGTCGAAAGCGGCGATTTCGACGGTGCACGCCCCCGACAATTGTTCTTCGATGCTATTCACCGCCGCGTCGGGCAATACGCTGCGGTATGGCCCCACCACCCGCTCGCGGTAGGCATTGGCCGCCGCCTGGGGATCCAAATTGACCGCTGACAGCCCCACGACGCCACGCACGGACACCGGCTGCGACGAAAGCGGCGTCCCCAGGACTTCATCCAAATTAGACGCCGGATCGGTACTAACCAGCAGCACCTGTTTCCCTTGGTCAGCCAAGGCCACCGCCGTCGCGCACGATAAGGACGTTTTACCGACGCCGCCCTTACCCGTAAAGAATAGGTAACGCGTCGTCATCTCGTTAAAAAGCATGAAATATCCTGGTGTTAATCGCAACGGGCTATCAGCAGCAACCGCCGCCAGGCTGGCAGCCGCCACCGCTGGCGGCCTCGCCCGCCGCTGCCGGGAAACCGAGTCCCAGCCAGCCGGCTAATTCCTGCCGCGAAGGATAAACGCCCCGACTCACGATAACGCAATCTATCACGATAATGGGCAAATGATTCAGCTGGTTTAATTCACCCGCGACGAGCGGGTTATCGGCAAATGCCTGGGGCTGTTGCGCCAAGTTGAAGCGACGCACTTCAACGCCTTCACCCTTAAGCCACTCCAGGTCAGCCGCGAAGCGGGGTAGCGCCGGATCGACCCGAGTACCGCACACACCGGTTGAACAACACATCGCCGGATCGAATATCTCGATATGCTTCATAAAACCTCCTCATCACGACGCCATCGGCGTCTTGCTCATTAACGGCGCTTCCCCTGCGGCGATAAAATGCGCCTGGTCCCATACATTCATCACGACTCGCCGCGTAGCCGTTGATCCTTAATCCTTTTTTGCTGTGCGGCCACCCAAATAGATATCCGCTGCCTGATTTCGTTTCGGACGCGCCGAAAGATAGCCAGTCGGGTTTCTTCATCGCCTTCGGCGGCTGCCGGATCGTCATAACCCCAATGAATTTTCTCGCTATCACCGGGAAAAGTCGGGCAATTATCACGCGCCCGGTCGCAAACGGTAATAATAAAATCAAATGGCCGACCTAAAAATTCGTCCAAATGCTTGCTTCGTTGCCGAGAAATATCGATATCGATTTCCGCCATCGCCTTCACCGCGAGAGGGTTCAGCCCCTTGGGTTCAAGACCGGCGCTCCATACCTCAAAATCCTCCCCGCCATAAAAGCGCAACAGCCCTTCCGCCATCTGAGAGCGCGCCGAATTACCGGAACAGAGAAACAAAACTCGTATTGGATACGCCATTATCCTTTCCTTTAATCTATATGCATATGCATATATATACCATATCGAATATTATAATACAAAAAAACTCAGCGGCAGCAGGTCGCGGGACGCTCCGGCATGACGGACAAGCGCCGCGCATCGTGCTGAAATAAAGGGGCGCGCGCGCTGCCCTGCGTCATTAGCTCAAGAATACCCGCCGCCCATTGCGGCAACTGCGCGTCCAGCCGGTAAAATACCCAGGTGCCCTCCCGCCGCACGCTGAACAACCCCGCTTCGCGCATCACCGCTAGGTGACGGGAGACTTTTGGCTGAGACACCTCGAGCGCGTAAAACAACTCGCACACGCAGAGTTCCCCTTCGCGGAGAACCAGTGCCAAGAGACGCCGCCGGGTTTCGTCCGAAAGCACATTAAAAAATGCCTGCTCACGCAACATGCGGCATTAATTTACAAAGCCAAAGACATTTCCCGGCGGCAAGCGACATCAATGCATCGACAGGGCGTTTTGAACGATTTCCGCCATCAGCGTATCGACTTTTTTCAGCGCCACCCTGGATTTCGCCGAACCTTCTATTGGCGGCCTGCGATACGCGACATACACTTTTTTCGGCTCGCGGGGCAATACGTAAACCGCGATGGTATAAGGGCAGTAGACGATATTCTTAGGATCCGCCTTCATCATGCCGCGGGAATAAACGGCGCTGCAAAATTCAAACGTTTCGGCCTTCAGATAGATTTTCGTGGTATCCCCCACCGCCTTACCCGTACGGTCCAGCATATTGCCGATATAAGAAACATTGTTGATTACCAGCCCCCGGTCGGTAATCGCCATCTCCACGTTTTCCTTCACATCGGAGAATTTGCCCTTGACCGAGTGCACTACCTGATCGCTTGCTTGTGCATACCCGCACACTAGTGAAAACGTAGCAACCACAACCAATGATTTCATCATGCGCTTCATCTCCGTCCACTCCTTGGCAATTAATCTTGGGAGGCTTTACCTTAGCAAAAATCAAATGGGATGACCACCGGATATTCGCATCCCAATTTTCAGGCGGAATTGACAACCGTTATATAAAAAAATATATTACGCTGGATTGTGGCGGGGAACAGCGTAATGGACGAGACCATGACGGCAGTCGGCGGGCGACTATGGCTGAAAAAGGATGACCGCAACTTCCTTGGCCGCGGCCGAATCGAGCTGCTAGAAAAAATCGACGCCTGCGGGTCGATCAGCCAAGCTGCCAAGGCAATGAAAATGAGCTACAAGGCCGCCTGGGATGCAGTGGATGCGATGAATAACATCGCCGGCGAAGCGCTGGTGACCAGCGCCAGCGGCGGCAAGGGCGGCGGCGGCACCCGGCTCACCGTCAAGGGACGCAAACTCGTGGCGATGTTCCAGGTCGTCGAACGAGAGCATGCACGCTTCCTCGAACAGCTGAGCCAGGGTGTGGAGGATTTTGATAACTTTTATTCCTTGCTTAGAAAACTCGCGATGAAAACCAGCGCCCGCAATCAATTTTTCGGCCGGATCACTGCCCTGCGGGCGGGAACGGTAAGCGTGGAAGTGGAAATGCGTCTAGGCGGGGACGATAAGATCGTCGCCACGATCACCCAGGAAAGCTTGGAAAATCTGGGACTTGCCATAGGCGGCGAAGCGTTCGCGTTAATCAAGGCGCCGTGGGTGATCCTCACCGACGACGCGCCGGGAATCAAGTTCAGCGCACGTAACCGGCTATGCGGTGCGGTGGATAAGATCACTCGCGGCGAGGTCAACAGCGATATTGTGCTGCGCCTCGACAGCGGCCTCACGCTGAGTTCGATGATGACCAACGATAGTCTGGATAACCTCGGGCTTAGCGTCGGCGACCGGAGTTGCGCACTCTTCAAATCGTCCAGCGTCATTATCGGCATCGGCGCCTAGCACCCAATTTACGGAGACTCTCATGAAAAGACCTTTCTCGGCTCTGGTCGGCTTGCTGCTGCTCACGGCGCTCCCTCTCTCGGCGCAAACCTTGACCGTCGCCGTCGCCGCCAACGTGCAATTCGCCTTTCAGGCGCTACGCGCGGCATTCCGGCAAACCAGCGGCATCGACGTTCAAGGGGTCGTCGGCTCCTCCGGCAAGCTGACGGCGCAAATTAAAAACGGTGCGCCGTTCGACCTGTTCTTGTCCGCCAACATGAAATATCCTCGCGTCCTCTACCGTGACGGCTGGGCCGCGAACAAGCCGAAAATCTACGCGCAAGGCGCCCTGGTTCTATGGACGATGAAGGATTACGATTTACGCCAAGGGCTGAAACTGCTGCAATCGCCCGACATTCGCAAGGTTGCGGTCGCCAATCCGAAAAACGCGCCCTATGGCCAGGAAGCGATGAAGGCGCTGGCGCGCGACCGGTTGAGCGCCGCCGTCGAACCTAAGCTAGTCTATGGCGAAAGCATCGCCCAAACCAACCAATTTATCGTGTCGCGAGCCGCGGATATCGGCATAACCGCCAAGTCGGTGGTGCTCTCGCCGCAAATGAAAGGCAAGGGAACGTGGGTAGATGTGGATAGCCGGGCTTATACGCCGATCGCGCAAGGCGTGGTCATTCTTAGGCATGGCAAGGAAACCCGGCCGACCGCCGCGAAGCGATTCTATACTTTCTTATTTTCCCCCGCGGCGCGAAAAATTTTCGCCCGCTTCGGCTACCAACTCCCATGAACCGACTGCCCGGCATCATCGCCGCCGTCGAAACCTCCGGCCATCTTTCCTTGGTGGACGTGGATGCCGACGGCGGACGATTCACCGCCGCCGCGGTGGGAACAGCGGAAAACCTGGGTTATCTACAACCCGGCAAGGCGGTAACCTTGCTCTTCAAGGAAACCGAAGTATCGCTGGCCAAGCAGTTATCGGGAATGATTAGCTTGAGAAACCGTTTCCCTTCCCGAATCAAAGCACTGGAACGCGGCAATATTCTCAGCAAAATCACCCTCGATTACCACGGCAGGGAGATCGTTTCGGTCATTACCACGCGCTCGGTGCAACGGTTGGAACTAAAAATCGGCGATGCGGTGGAAGGATTGGTTAAAGCCAACGAGATGACGCTGATGCACGGAGACCGCTAACATGCGCTACGATTGGCAACCGCTGGCGCTAACGTTCGAGCTGGCGTCGGCAACCGCCCTCATCTTGCTGATTATCGGCGTTCCATTGGCTTACTGGCTGGCGTACAGCCGCTTCCGTTTCAAGCCGGTGGTGGAAACGCTGGTCAGCATGCCGCTGGTATTGCCACCGTCGGTGCTCGGTTTCTACCTGCTGATCGCCTTCAGCCCCGAACACCTATTGGGAAAAACGTTGCTCGACCACTTCGACTTGCGGCTTGCATTCAGTTTTAATGGGCTCGTGCTGGGATCGGTCATTTATAGCCTGCCATTCATGGTGCAGCCGCTCCAAAGCGGATTTCAAAGCCTCCCGCTGTCGCTTAAGGAGGCCGCCTATACCCTGGGAAAATCCCGGCTCGCCACCGCGCGCCGCGTCCTGCTGCCGAATATCCGCCCCGCTTTGTTGACCGGCCTCGTCTTGAGCTTCGCCCACACGGTCGGAGAATTCGGCGTGGTGCTCATGATCGGCGGCAATATCCCGGGCCAGACCCGGCTCGCCTCTCTCGCAATTTACGACGAGGTGGAAGGTTTGAACTATGCCGCCGCTAATTTCTACGCGCTGATTCTGTTCGCCGTTAGCTTTATTATCCTGCTGACCGTTTATGTGGTGAACAAACGCTTACTAAAACCCGTATAACGCCATCGGCAATGATTTCCATCGACATTCAAAAAAAGCTGCTGACCGCCGACGGCCCAATCACCCTCTCCGCGCAGCTGGACATTCAGCCCGGCGAATTTTTAAGTCTGTTCGGCAAATCGGGGGCGGGAAAGACGACACTGCTACGCATACTGGCGGGACTGACCTCGCCTGACGCCGGGGTCATCCGCGTGGACGGCGAAACCTGGCTCGACACCCGCCAGCACGTCAACCTGCCGCCGCAAAAGCGCCGTATCGGCTTCGTCTTCCAAGACTACGCGCTATTTCCCCACTTAACCGTGCGGCAAAACGTGGCCTTTGCCGCCGACGGCCGCCACGACACCGCGTTTATCGATCAATTGCTGGCGCTGACCGGTTTGGACGCCCTGCAAGACCGTAAGCCGGATCAGCTCTCCGGCGGACAGAAGCAACGGGGCGCGCTGGCGCGCGCCCTGGCGCGCCGCCCGCACCTTCTCCTGTTGGATGAACCGCTCTCCGCGCTGGACGCGGAAACCCGGCTGAAACTCCAGGAGGAATTACTAACCATCCACCGGCAACTGGGTGTCACCACTCTGATCGTCAGCCACGACCTCGGCGAAGTCTTCAAGCTATCCAGCCGGGTGCTGGTATTGGAACGTGGACGAATCGTCCGTAGCGGAACCCCGGCGGAAATATTCGCCGGCGACAACCTGAGCGGTCATTTTCGCTTCACTGGCGACTTGCTGGATATTCAAGCCAACGACGTGGTGTTTATTCTCTCCGTGCTCATCGGCAATGTCATCGTCAATGTCATCGCCACCCAGGAAGAAATCGCCGGCTTACGGGTAGGAGACAAAATCATTGTCACCGCCAAAGCCTTTAACCCCATGATTTACAAATTATCTAGTTTCCAAGGCGAAACGGACTAATGACCGCTCTCCGCCAAAAGGGGGAGGCGCCGCCGCGAAAGATTACCCAAACGACGTATTGGCGGGCGCTAATTTCAGCACTAGAATGGGAGACGGCGATAGGTTAACGCTATGACAAGGATGCACCGAATGGAAAGTTCCCTGCTCGCCGACCGTTTCGGCAGGAAAATCGAATACCTGCGGCTGTCCGTAACCGACCGCTGCGACCTACGTTGCAACTACTGCATCCCGTCGGGATTTAAGCAGTTCGAGGAAGCCTCGGCATGGCTGGATTTTGACGAAATTGCCCGCCTTGTCGGGATATTCTCCCGTCTGGGCGTCAGCCGTATCCGTCTTACCGGTGGCGAGCCCCTCACTCGCCGCGGCATCACCGAACTGGCGCAGCGCCTAAACGCCATTGCCGGCATTTCCGATTTATCGCTCAGCACCAATGCCACCCGCCTTGACCGCTATGCCGATGGTCTGCACCAAGCAGGCATATCGCGCGTCAACGTCAGCCTGGATTCGCTCCGGCGCGAGGTCGTTAAACACATTACCGGCCGGGATTGCCTCGATGACATCATTGCCGGCTTAATGGCCGGCAAACGCGCCGGATTTGCGCCGATCAAGGTCAACATGGTCGTCATGCAAGGGGTCAACGACGAAGAGATCGACGAGATGACGGCGTTCTGCCTACAGCATGGTTTTATCTTACGCTTGATCGAGACGATGCCGATGGGTGCCACCGGCCAAGAATCTCGTTTCCATGACTTGCAGCCGGTCAAGGAACGGCTGCGCCGGCGGTTCGGTCTGGTTGACGGCGTACTGCCCGGCGGCGGCCCCGCCCGTTACTTGCAAACGCCCGATGGCGCTTTCAGCGTGGGCTTTATCACCCCGCTAACGCAACATTTTTGCGACACCTGCAACCGGGTGCGCCTATCGGTGGACGGCGCGCTGTATCTCTGTCTCGGCCAAGACGATAAAGTCGACTTCCGTCCCCTGCTGCGCGGCGGCGCCAGCGACGACGAACTGACGGCGGCGGTGCGGCAGGCCATCGCGCATAAACCGGAACGTCACACGTTCCACGAAACGCCGCAGAAAATCGTGCGCATCATGGCAAAAACCGGGGGTTAGTTACCGTTCAGCCGCCCGGCGGGACGAAGACGATGCGGACACCGAGGCGTTTATCTTCGATGAGGCATGAGGGAAAAACGAAGCCCTCATCGCCAAAGCCCGGCCATCATAGGCGGCTGGCCGCCAACGCCGCGCCTAATAGCCCCACCCGTGGATTCATCACCACCTGGACGGGAATCGTCGCCAGCAGTTCGGAAAACCGCCCTTTCGCCCGGAAGGCTTGAATGAACGCGCCCGACCGAAGCGATTCGATAATCTTCGGCGCAATACCGCCCGCAACGAATAAACCGCCGGTAGGCAGCAACGTCAACGCCAGATTGCCCGCTTCCGCGCCGTAAATACGGGCGAACCAATCCAACGCCGCCTGCGCCAAGGTGTCGCCGTCGCGCAGCGCAGCGGCGGAGATCGCCGCCGCCGGATCACCGGCATCCATGGCCTGGCGTAGGCGGGAAGATTCCTCCCCGCCGCGGCCGCGCAAGAAGGTGTAAATATGGACGAGTCCCTGGCCGGACACCAGCCGCTCGGAGGATACATGGCCGAAGCGCGCCGTCAGATCATGCAATAACTCGATCTGGGGCGCGTCGGCGGGCGCAAAGTCCGCGTGGCTGCCCTCCGAAGGAAAGACGCGATACTGTTCGCCACACCACACCATGAACCCCATGCCCAGCCCCGTGCCCGCGCCGAGAATAGCGCGCACGCCATGGGGAACGGGCTGCCCGGATTGCAGCGTTTCCATATCCGCCGGTGGAAGCATTTCGATGCCATGCGCAATAGCGGAAAAATCGTTCATCAGTGTCACGGCCCGGATATTCAGCGCCGCGGCGACTTCCGCGGCGTCGATCCGCCATGGCAGGTTGGTAATTTTCGCCTGTCCCTCCACGACCGGCCCGGCCACGCCGAAGCAAGCGCCATGGAGAGCGGCGGCTTCGCCAGGCCGTAAAAATTCATGCAACATGGGCAACAACCCGTCGTACCGGTGGCTATCGAAGCGCTGCTCGCGTGTAATGCGCATCCCGGCTGGCTCCAGCACGCCCAACAACAGCAAGGTTTTCGTCCCGCCGATATCGCCGGCAAGCACGGCGGCTGACATAGCGTGGCGTGGCGCGCTCATCGGACGAAGGGTTCCGGCCGGTGGATGGCATATCCCTGGGCGTAATCAACACCCATTTCGTCTAACTTATCGAGAATAGCGTCGCTCTCGACGAATTCAGCAATGGTTTCGATCCCCATCACATGACCGACGCGGTTGATTGCCTCCACCATGGCGTAATCGATGCTGTCATTCACCATGTCGCGGACAAAAGCGCCATCGATTTTAAGATAATCGACGGCGAGATTTTTCAGGTAGCTGAAAGACGACATGCCGCTGCCGAAATCGTCCAACGCGAAACGGCAGCCGTGTTGCCGCAACGCCTGAATAAAATCACCAGCCGCCTGCAAGTTGGCGATGGCGGCGGTTTCGGTAATTTCAAAACAAATAACCCCCGACGGAATACCATGCAGGACAAGCTGGTCGCGCACGAACTCCAGAAAGTAATCGTCCGTCAACGACGCCCCCGATAAATTAATGGAGAAGGTATCCCGCTGCCGCGCCGGTGCATCGCGACTAACTTCCCGGTAGGTATGAAATGTTTTGCGAATGACCCAGCGATCCAAGGTCGGCATCAAATTATAGCGTTCCGCCGCTGGAATAAAGGCGCTGGGAGAAACCAGCACGCCGTCCTCGCCTTCCATGCGTAAGAGAATTTCACAGTGCATGCCTCGATTGTAGCCGTTTTTCCCCACTGGGGAGATCAACTGGTAATAGAGACGAAAGCGGTCCTCCTCGAACGCCTTGGCAATTCCCGACACCCACGCCATTTCACCGTGTAGCCGCGCCAGTTCTACATCGTCGGCGCGAAAAACTTGAATGCGGTTACGGCCCTTGCGCTTGGCGATATGGCAAGCACTATCGACGGCCCCCAGCAAACTGGTGAAATTACCGTGGCCACCACCAATATCCACAACGCCAATGCTCGCACCGATGGAAAACGTTTTATCTTCCCACACGAAGCGAAACCCTTGCACCGCTTCCAGCAATTTGCCAGCAGCGTCCTCCGCCATCGTCAAGGAGCAATGCGGCAACAACGCTCCGAACTCGTCCCCGCCTAGGCGGGCCAAAATAGCCGATTTAGGCAAGTATTCCTGCAATAAAGCCGTTAGTTGGCGCAGCAGTTCATCCCCGGCGACATGACCGCATGTATCGTTGACCACCTTGAACTGATCCAGGTCGAGAGAGAGTAAGGCGGTAGCGCCCCCCTCGGCGCGAATGCTTTCCAGTTGCGCGTTGAGACGGGCTTCAAACTCACGGCGGTTCACTAGACCGGTTAAAGCGTCATGCCGTGCTTGCCAAGCCAGTTGGCGTGCGAGGGAGCGGGTCTCGGTCACATCGTGGAATACCAGCACCAGACCGGTCGTTTCCCCCCCGCGGTTGCGAATGGGGGCAACCGAATCCTCGATGGAAAATTCGCGGCCCGCCGGGTTCAGCAATAAATGATTGCTGTCGAGGCTCACCACCCGCCCATCCGGCATCAAGTCATACGCGGGATGATCGAAAGGCTGGCGTGTGGTTTCGTTCACGACCTGGAAAACCGTCCTTAACGATTGACCCCGGGCCGCCGCCGCGCGCCAGCCGGTCAACTGTTCCGCCATATGATTCATCTGATCGATGTGGCCGTCGGTATCGGTGGTAATGACCGCGTCGGCGATGGAATGCAACGTTACCTCGGCATGTTCCTTTTGCCGAAACAACGCCACTTCTATCCGCGCCGTGCGGCGCGTCACGAAAAACGCAATCCATCCCCCCAGCAACAAGGTCATCGTACCAACACCCAACATCCAACGATAGGCGAGCGTATAGCCACTTTCCAAGGCGTCCACCGCCGTATCGGCGCGCGCATGCTCCAGCTGGAGCAATTGGTCGAAGCGCGCCATTTGCCGGTGCTGCGCGACGGCCATATCCGCCAGCGACGCCTTGCCGGCGGCGTCACGCCGCGCACGAATCGCCTGGGCGGCCTGGTTCTGCCGCTGAAAGCTCGCCGCCGTTTCCCGCAGTAACTGCCCCAGCGTGCGCCGTTCCTTCTCGCCGAGCGTCATCGCGGTCAACTGGCCGCGTGCGCGGTCGAAGCGCGCGACGCTCTGCCGAAACGCCGCCCAGAGCGCGGTAGGCTGGCTCGCCGCCGGCGCAAGAACGAGGCGATGAAGTAATAATGCGCGTTCCCGTGAAATATCCCGCATCGTGCCGATCAGTTCGACTTTTACGCTTTGCTGCCGAACGACGACTTCTATCCGCTGATTAATCGCCGACATCCGATTCAGACCGAAAACAACGATGACCGCCAACAGCGCTAATACACTGCTGAAACCAAAAACGATCAAATACTGGGAATTACGCGCGATCACTGTCCACCAAGGAAAAAAGCCATCCATTCATTAGCGCTGAAACGTGCCTGGAATTCAACATCGAAAGAAGAAACATGCATTCATTAAAATAAAATCAACCCTGATCTTCAGCGAGGGGCTTTTCCGCCGCCAACGACGGGTAGGAAATGGCCGCGCTGCGACCGAATCTCTCTGCGGGCTTTGCCGTCAAACAACCGTCTCACTATCTTCCATCCCCTCTTCCCGATTCAATACGTCAATCGCGGCGGGAGACGCCTGCTCCAGCTCCACATTCTCTATCTGGGAAAAATGGCGGCTGATCTTCTGGCTGGTCACCTGTACCTCCTCGGCGTCTTGATGGGCCAGGCGGATATGATCCGCGAGTTTCTTCATCCGCAGGTCGAAACGCCCAAATTCCTTAGCCAGCTTGCCCAGGCTTTCCTGGATGATGTGTACTTGTTTGCGGGTTTCTACATCTTTAATCACCGCGCGGGCGGTATTCAACACCGCCATCATGGTCGTGGGCGAAACCAGCCATACTCGCCGTTGCATCGCGTAGGTCACCAAATCGGGATGATAGGCATGAATTTCGGCAAATACGGCTTCCGCCGGAATAAACATAACAGCACCGTCGCTGGTCTCGTCGGCAATAATATATTTGCCGCCGATGGCGTCGATATGCTTTTTCACGTCGGCTTTGAATAATTTCTGCGCTTGGACGCGCTCCGCCTCCGGCAAGTCGGCGATGAACATGCGGTGGTAGTTTTCCATGGGGAATTTGGAGTCCACCGCCACGGTGCCGGTCGGTTCCGGCAAAAACAGCACGCAGTCGGCGCGGCTGCCGTTGCTGAAGGTGTATTGCATGGCGTAACTCTGCTGAGGCAGGATATTGCGCACCAAGGACTCCAGTTGCACCTCGCCAAAAGCGCCGCGGGCGCGCTTGTCGCCCAGTAACTCCTGAAGGCTGACCACGTTACTGGTCAGGTCGTCGATCTTTTTCTGCGCCTCGTCGATCGTCGCCAACCGTGTCATCACATTGGCGAATGTCTCGTTGGTCTTTTTGAACCCCTCATCCAGCCGCTCCGACACCCGGCCGCTAATTTGCTCTAGCCGTCCATCCACCGTTTGGGTTAGATTGTCGATAGTGCCGGTCAGCTGCTGGGTGGTGGAACGCATGGTGTCCTGAAACAGTTCCCGCTCCGCCCGGGTTTGTTCTCCCAGCGTTTCCAGAAGTTTCGTCATGACTTCGGTGTGGATCGTATCCAACTTGCCTTGCAGCGCCATGGAAAATTCCGATAAGTGTTTCGCTACCGCTTCGCGGTTTTGCGACAAGTTTTCCGCCTGAGAAAATTGGGAGGCTTGAATCGACTCCCGGGTCAATTTTAATTCCAGGGTAATCACACTGCGCAGGCGCTCGGTCGTCTCGGCCAGCACCGCGTTGAGGCGGTCTCCCTGTTTGGTCAAGCCGTCGTGCAGATCGTTCAGCATGGCGCGATGCTTTTCTTCCAGCAGGTGCGCGATATGCTCCGGAAATTCATGCTGAGATTGCGTGAATTTGTAAACTCTAAACGCCATCCAGACGAAGGCGAATAAGACCAGCAACACCATGGTGCCAAATAAAATTTGTTGCATCATTCTTTCCCCTCAATCAGCGCGCGCCACCGCGCAACACGGCCGTCAACTGCCGCATGTCCTCCGGCATCTCTACCTGCCAGGCCATTTCGATCTGGCTTGCCGGGTGCGTCAACCCTAGCCGGGCCGCATGCAACGCTTGGCGGCGAAACACGACGGTTCCGCCATTGACGCGCAATTTCGTGTGGCCACCATACACGGAATCGCCAACCAACGGGTGGCCGATGGATTGCATGTGCACTCGGATTTGATGGGTGCGGCCCGTTTCCAAACGGCATTGTAACAAGCTGCTCGCGGCGAATCGCTCGACGACCGTGTAATGCGTGACGGCCGGCTTACCGGCCGCCACGGCCGCCATCTTGGTACGATAACGAGGATGCCGGCCAACCGGCGCCGTCACGGTTCCTTCGCAGGCAATCACGCCATGCGCCACCGCGAGATATTCGCGCCGCACAGTGCGCGCCTGCAACTGACGGACAAGATCGGTTTGCGCCGTCAACGTTTTCGCCACCACCAGCAAACCGCTGGTCTCTTTATCGAGGCGATGGACAATCCCCGCACGGGGAATATCCGCCAAGCGAGAACAGTGGTGTAGCAACGCGTTGAGCAACGTTCCCTGCCAATGACCGCTCGCGGGGTGAACCACCAGCCCCGGAGGTTTATTGACGACCAGCAGCCACTCGTCCTCGTAAATAATGTCAAGGGGTATCTCCTCGGCGGCATAAGGCAGTTCGGAGGGATGCGCCAACGGCGCCACCACCACTCGTTCGCCTCCCCATACGCTTTGCTTGGGGGTCGCCGCCTTGCCGTCGAGGCGCACCTGCTCCCGCCGGATCCAATCCTGCAAACGGCTGCGGGAATAAGCCGGCAGTAATTTCTGCAATGCCTGATCCAGCCGCAGCCCGGCGTATTCCGGCGGAATCACCAGATCGAACGGCTGGAGTTGCGCGACGTTTGCGTTATAATCCAATAAATTTTTCTCGGGTTCAGCCATGAAGCGTAGTGTAGCGGTAATTGTTCTCCTCTTGTTAACCGGCTGCGGCCTATTGCCGAAAGTACAAGACGAAACGGCGGGCTGGTCGGCGCAAAAACTATACAGCACGGCGCAGGACAAAATGAACGACGGCGCCTATGAGGACGCCATTAAATATTTCGAGAAGTTAGAGGCCCGCTACCCCTATGGCCGTTACGCCCAGCAAGCACAGTTGGAAGTCGCCTACGCTTACTATAAGGACGATGAACCGGTTTCCGCGATCTCCGCCTGTAACCGCTTTATCCGGCTGCATCCCAATCATCCCCATGTGGATTATGTCTACTATTTGAAAGGCGTGGTCAACTTTAACGCGAACCTAGGACTGTTGAGCCGCTTGGGGCTGGGCAGCAAAAATCTGGTTGACCGCGATCCCAAGGCGGCGCGGGAATCCTTCCAAGCCTTCAAGTCACTCGTCACCCGCTTCCCCAATAGCAAGTACACTCCGGATGCGCTGGCGCGCATGCATTACTTGGTCAATACCCTGGCCTCCCACGAAATAGCCGTTGCCAGCTACTACATGCACCGCGGCGCCTATCTCGCCGCGGTCAACCGGGCCCAGGGCGCGGTAAAAAATTATCCGCACGCCCCCGCTATCGAGCAAGCGCTCATCATCATGGCGGAAGGATACAAGGCGATGGGAATGACGCAATTGGAGCATGACACGCTACGCGTGCTGAAGCTGAACTTCCCCCACAGCACCTATCTCACCCACGCCAAAACGCAGTCCAAACCTTGGTGGAAGCTATGGTAGCCTGTGAAATCCAGAACCGCTAAATAGCCTCTTCACCACTTTCTCCGGTGCGCATACGCACGACCTGCTCCACCGGCGGGACAAAAAAACCTTGCCGTCACCAGCCCTCCCGGTGCGCGCCGCCGCGATGCTGATATCCAGCGCCGCCGTTAGCCGATCTTCCCGAACGGCCCGTTCGCGCTTGATCTTTGGCATAAAATGCCACCACGTATTCAGCGCCCCGGTAAAGCGCGGCACGCCCCTTCTGCCGGCCGAAGGCCTCTGACTTCGATTACCGCGTGCGTGCAGGGCAGGACCGCGCAGACTTCATTCCGTTTGAACGGCTTGAGATGGTTTCGATCTTTTTCATGCCGCCTTCTTCAAACCTGGATTAACCGCTATTATTCCAACCAGGGACGATACTTCGAGGTAATGGGGTAGCGCCGGTCCTTGCCGAATCCCCGGTGGGTGATACGCACACCCACCGGGGCCTGCCGTCGTTTGTACTCGTTAAGATCGATCAACCGCACTACCCGCCGCACGATCTGTTCGTCGAAACCCAGCGCCGCGATTTCAGCAGGGCAAATATCGTGCTCAACATAAGCTTCCAGAATCTGATCCAGTATCTCATAGGGGGGCAGTAGATCCTGATCGGTCTGATTCGCCCGCAGTTCCGCGGACGGCGCGCGCCGGATCACTCGCTCGGGAATCACCCGCCCTAGCCGGTTGCGATAATGGGCCAAGCGGTACACCAGTGTTTTCGGCACATCCTTCAACACCGCGAAGCCACCCGCCATGTCGCCGTACAGCGTGGCGTAACCGACCGCCATTTCGCTCTTGTTGCCAGTGGTTAGCACAATCGAGCCATATTTATTCGACAACGCCATCAACAGCATCCCACGAATACGGGCCTGGATATTTTCCTCGGCGGTATCGAACGGCAAACGCTGAAATTCGTCCGCCAGAAGGTTTAAAATAGCGTCGAACGCGCCCTTAATTGGCAACGTACTGTAGCGTACGCCGTGAATCGCCGCTATTTCCTCGGCATCCTGCAAACTGATGTCGGCGGTAAACTGGGATGGCATCATGACCGCCTGTACCCGCTCTGCCCCGAGCGCATCCACCGCCACCGCCAACGTTAAGGCGGAATCGATCCCGCCCGACAAACCGATCACGACGCCGGGAAAATCGTTCTTCTCGAGATAATCCTTCACGCCCAGACACAACGCCCGATAAACGCTTTCATCGACCGCCGGCTGAGGAACGATGACTCCCTGCCGGGGAACGCTGCCCTCCAATTCGACAAGACGCAGGCATTCCTCGAATAAGGGAAGCTGGTGAACTAGGCCGCCGCGGTTATCCATGACAAAGGAAGCGCCATCGAAGATCAGTTCATCCTGACCACCCACCATATTCGCGTAGATCACCGGTAGCCCACACTCGCCAATGCGGTCGCGCACCGCTTCGTAGCGGGAAGACTGCTTTTCCATATGGTAGGGAGATGCATTCAGCACCAGCAAGACTTCGGCCCCATCCTGGGAGCTACACGTAGGCGCGCCCTCTTCCCAAATATCGGCACAGATATTGACGCCGAACTTTATTCCCGACTGCTCAAAGACACAGGGTGCCGCTCCCGGCGAAAAATAGCGCACTTCGTCGAATACCGAATGGTTGGGCAGCTTTTGTTTGTCATAGGTACACGCCACCTTGCCGTTCCGCAGCACCGACGCCGCATTATAGCGCCGGCCGCCTTCCTGGCGCGGATGGCCAACCACCAATGTGATCTCCGGCGCTTCCCGCGCCATGCGGTATAGCGCCGCGTCGCATGCGTAATAAAATCCTTCCCGCAGCAGCAAGTCTTCCGGTGGATAACCGGTCAGCGCCAACTCTGGAGCCACCAGTAACTCGGCGCCCAGCGCCAGCGCCTGGCGCGCGTAATCCAATAGCTTGGCGGCGTTCCCATCCAGGTCGCCAACGGTGCAATTGATTTGAGCGATAGCGACTTTCATGGCGTCACCGGCTCTTCACCGCAATCGCCTGGGATATCGCCTCGCCGATACCAGCGGGAGACGCCGCCACCACAACGCCCGCCGCTTCCAATGCGCGAATTTTATCGGTAGCCAAACCGCTGCCGCCGGCGATAATCGCCCCGGCATGCCCCATCCGCTTACCCTTGGGCGCGGTTTGGCCGGCAATGTAGGCGGCCACCGGCTTGGTGATCTGCGATTGGATATATTCCGCGGCGGCTTCTTCGCGAGAACCGCCGATTTCACCCACCAGAATGATAGCTTCGGTGTCGGGATCCTCCTGAAATAACGCCAAACAATCGATGAAATCCATGCCCTTAACCGGGTCGCCGCCAATGCCGACGCAGGTGGATTGCCCAAGGCCGATTTGCGTGGTTTGGTACACCGCCTCGTAGGTCAGCGTACCGGAGCGGGAGACAATACCCACCTTACCCGCCTGGTGAATAAACCCCGGCATGATACCGATCTTGCATTCGCCGGGCGTTATCACGCCGGGACAGTTGGGCCCGATCAAGCGTGCGCCGCTACCGTTAAGCACCGCGTTGACTTTCAGCATATCCAGCACGGGAATTCCCTCGGTAATGCAGACGACCACCTCGATGCCGGCGTCGATCGCCTCCAGAATGGAATCGGCGGCGAAAGCGGGAGGAACGTAGATGACGCTCGCGCTAGCGCCGGTTTCCCGCACCGCTTCACGCATCGTATTAAACACCGGTAGGCCAAGATGACTTTGCCCTCCCTTGAACGGGGTAACGCCGCCAACCATTCGGGTGCCGTAGTGGATAGCTTGTTCGGAATGGAAAGTGCCTTGCTTGCCGGTAAATCCCTGGCATAGTACTTTCGTCTGTTGATTAACCAATATACTCATTGACTTCTCAATTCTAACGGGCCGCCGCAGCGACCGCCTGCTGCGCGGCATCGGTCAGGCCAGCGGCGGAAATAATAGCAAGACCGCTTTCCGCCAGCATGGCGCGGCCTTGCGCAACGTTCGTTCCTTCCAGACGCACGACCACTGGAACCTTAACCCCCACATCGCGCACGGCGTCGACAATGCCCTCGGCAATAATGTCACAACGCATGATGCCGCCGAAAATATTCACCAGCACGGCGTTGACATGGGGATCGGCGAGGATGATTTTAAACGCTCGCGCCACGGTCTGCGCTGTCGCGCCGCCACCCACATCGAGAAAGTTGGCGGGCTTGCCGCCGTGTAGCTTAATCAGGTCCATGGTCGCCATCGCCAGGCCGGCGCCGTTCACCATGCAGCCGATATTACCATCGAGGGCAATATAATTGAGTCCGGCCTCCCGCGCCGCCGCTTCCTTGGGATCGTCTTGGGAAATATCGCGCAATGCGGCAAGCGCTTGACGCCGGTAAAGTGCGTTGTCATCCACCGTGATCTTACAATCGAGCGCGGTCAGGTCGCCGCCACGGGTCACTGCCAGCGGGTTAATTTCCAATAGCGACAAATCGTTGTCCAGGAATAAGCGATACAATCCTTTCGCCAACTTCGTGAACAAGCCAACCTGCCCCCCCTGTAACCCTAAGCCGAACGCCAGGCTGCGGCATTGAAAATCTTGCAACCCCCAGATCGGATCGCACACTTCGCTCAATATTTTCGCCGGATCGGTTTGCGCGATTTCCTCGATCTCCATGCCGCCAGCGGTGGACGCCACCAGAACGATCCGCTCGCGCTCGCGGTCAACCGTCAAACTCAGGTATATTTCCCGCTGGATGTCTAAGGTTTCCTCCACCAACACCGCCCGCACCATTTGCCCACCGGGAGCATTCTGGCGCGTGACCAAGGACTTGCCGAGGAGCTGGGCGGCATGTGCCTGTAATTCCTCGGTGGATTGGGCAAGCTGCACACCGCCCGCCTTTCCGCGTCCGCCGGCATGGACTTGCGCTTTCACTACCCAGCCAGCCCCCCCTAGCACCGCCGCCGCAGATTCAGCCAACACCGTATCCGTCGCCACCACGCCCCGCGGGGTGGCGACGCCATAATCGCGCAGCAACTGCTTCGCCTGGTATTCGTGAAGATTCATAACATCACTATTGCCGCTTCCCGGCGAAAATTGAAAAGCGGTAATTTTGGAGCAAAACGCCGGAAGATTCCAGCGCCGCACGCCACGCGCCCAGCTATACCTGAAAAAGAATAGTCGAGGCGCCATGCGTGCATTGCCAACACATCCAGAAACTTTCAGTAACGTCGACCACGATGCGAATATTGGCGTCACCGGCCACAACATCGCCATGGAAGCAGCCTTTATCGCCACCGCCGAGGCGATACTCGCCATACTGTCGAACCCCATTGCGATCCGTGGAAACGTGGCGTTCAATGTTAGCTTCGCGAAAAACGGCCCGGAATGCGCCCTGGCAACGTCGGTAAATCGCTGATTCGCCGAAGGCCGCCGCCTCGCCTTGGACCATTCGTCCCTAATCCATGAAAAGGGCCGCTCTGGCAAGGCAAAGCCCGGAGAAACCCATGACGCCTGCCTGGCGTGGAGCGGGCAATGCGCCGCCGTCGGGCGTTGAAGTCATGACACGAAAAAGGATAGAGCACGCATTGGCGACCCGTGGCGCCCTGATCCGCCACCCGTTCCATGCACGGCGCGGCAAAGGAAGCGCCGGCAATCTATTCAGGATGTGGATTCGGCCGCCGAAGCGACAGCACCGGCGGTGTTGTCCGGCCAGTCGTCTTTTTGCGCCCTAAGACAGGTGAATGAGGACTAAGAACTCACCACTTCGATTTGTTCGGCCCACAATAAGGCCTGAAGGTGCGCGTCGTTGACCACGTCCGCATCCACGCCGCACATTTCCGCCAGCTTTTCGATTTTCTGCGGATTTTCATCCTCGCAAGCGACGGCCAGTTTGAGAAATGGCGCGTAGGCGCCATGTCCCTTGACTAGGGCGTCAAAAATCGGCTGGGGAAGATGAAGATTAGCCAGCGCTTTATCGATCGGCATATCCAGCAGCACGTCCAGCAACGAGAAAATACCCACGATAAATAAACTATCGCTTGCTGGCGGCGCTAATTCCCGTTGGCCGAGCAATTCGGTCAATCGGGCGCGGACCAGGGCGTTTTTCAGTATCGACCGGCTTCGCTGATCAGCGTGGCCGGAGGTAAATAACAATAGTGTCAACCAGCGGTACAATTGCTCGTAACCTAGCACAATCAGCGCGTGACCGATGGAACGAATTTCCTGTTCGAAGCCGTTAGCCGCCGAATTAATATAACGCAGCAGCTTATACGACAGCATGGGGTTACGCTTAAAACCTTCCTCCAGCTCGGGAAGCTCCGCCTGTACTTTGACCTTGTTGAGTAACTCCATGACCTGAAGCCGGTCATTACCGATACGCTGCACCGATACCAGTTTCGGCCGGGAAAAGAACAATCCCTGAAAATAATGAAATGACAGCTTACGGCAAACCTCGAAATCTTCTTCTGCGTTGACCCCGATGGCCAACATCCGCGGTTCGGCCCCCTTCATGATGGCAACCACTTGCTTGCCCAATTCGATCGCGTCGAAACGACCGACATGAATACGAACGTAATGGGCGATCTTAAGCAATGGTGCCATTTCTGGAGAATAGACAAAATCGTCCAAGGCTAGCTGGAACCCCGCCGCCGCCAACCGTTGCAACGGCTTGAATAATGATTCCGCCCGCTCGGCCACCACGGGAACGACCACGACGATGCCATTGCGGGGCAACTTAGACAACAAAGGACTCTCCAGCGCCGCAGACGTCAAGGGAATAAACACCTGCCGGTCGCCCAGCAACCGTTCGATGCGCAACCCTAAAATACACTTCAGCAAGGTTTCATCGTAAAGCCGTTGTAGCGATTCGTCCCATTTACGCCGGCTATAGCCGTCCGTATCCGTATTTCCCCGCAACATCAGTTCATAACCGATAATTTTCTGAAAACGGTCGAATACCGGCTGCCGCCCGATGAAGCGCTGGCGTAGGCCAACCATGTCGGTCGTTTCCCCATCGGTGGGAATATCCAGAATACTGGTCACCACATTCTCTACCGGAATATTGCCGGTATCGATCACCGGCGCTTCCGTTATGATCGGGCGGCCCGACGTATCGACCGGCGGCACGATATCGGTCAACAAATACGCACGCTTCCCTTCCGCGCCAGGGGGCCGGGATTCCTTCCCAGAACGCTTGCTGCGCTTGAAGCGATTAAAATATTTTTTAAACATTGGAAATATAGAGTTGGCGATATGGATGAGGTCGCTCTTATTTCATTGTATTGCATTTCATGCGATTGGCATACCTCCATCCGCCGATCGGAACAACCCCCGATTTTCCCTGAAATTCATCGGACCCTAACGACTTTTCCCTGTCAGATAGACCCGATTGACGATAGTGAAGTTCACGGCTGCCCAGCTTCGCTGGGGTTCCTCGGCTTTTCGTCTTCACAATACGCGGCGTTCATGCCGCCAGTTTTGCCTCCGATTGAATACGGCTTCAATCGTTCAGGGCCTGGCTCGGCAACGTGCATTCACGAATCGAGGCAACCGTTTCCATAAAACCTCTCGACATTATCGAAGGCATTCTGACGAGGCTCTTCGCGCATAGCGTAACGGGCATAGCGCACCCACTCTTTTTTTCTAACTTAGATGTATCGGCTCATGTCGCGAAGACCCCTTGCCGACCTTAAATCAAGGCATCGATAATGAGAAATCATTAATGGAACAATAAGTACTATCGCGAAGAATTCAAGATGGCGGCGATCAAGATCAAATAGATCACCAACTCAGGCGGTGCCGTAGCCGAGGTGGGCCGACCATATCGCACGCTAGCTCTCGATTGGTTCTTCCGTCAGAGCAATCGGCCGGTTGGTGCGATCACGCATCGAGCACGCACTCGCGATCAATGTCCTGGACAAGCTGGCGATGGCAACCAAAAACAGGCGTCATGGCACATTCTACCGCAGGATCACCCGTTCGGCAGTTAAAGCGCGAAAACGCCTATTTGGCTGAGTTACCGTGGGAATTGCCACGACAATGCCGTGGCCGCACGTTGTTTGCCGTTGCTCGCGTGTATCCAGCGGAAGATTTACGCCGGCAAATTTAAAAAATGCGGCGCGGCAGGCTCGATTACATCGCATCTTTTGCCTATTCGATGCGCCGCCGTGGTTGATACCAGCCAACTTTCCAAGTACAGACTGTCTCGCACGAGATGACCTGGACAAAACGCGTCTAGCAGCGGCCGACAAAACCACCCCATCGGCTGGGTGCGACATCGCGAGATTCAGCAACAGGCCCGCTAACTGCCTGACTCAACAGAGACGTTATTCGCCAGGGAGGCGATTTGCCTCCACGCCCAAAATATCGGATAATCGCCAAGTTTTCAGCGCCTTAATCGACAAATGCTTGCGGAAAGAGAAGGGTAGAGTTTGAAAGACGTTCTAGCATGCAATCTGTGGCTGTACAAGGTATTCCCCTTCCTGCGCTGGCTACCCCGAGTCAATAGAAGCACCGCCCGCTCCGATCTGATCGCCGGGCTGACCGGCGCGATCATCGTTCTTCCCCAGGGCGTCGCATTCGCGACTATCGCTGGCATGCCACCGGAATACGGTCTATACGCCGCGATGGTGCCCGCCATTATCGCCGCGCTATTCGGTTCTAGCTGGCATCTCGTTTCCGGCCCGACCACCGCGATTTCCATCGTGATTTTCGCCACCGTCAGCCGTCTGGCGGAACCCGGCACAGCGGATTATATCTCCCTGGTGCTGACCATTACCTTTCTCACCGGCGTATTCCAGTTCGCCATGGGCTTGGCGCGCATGGGCACGCTCATTAATTTTATCTCTCATACCGTGGTGATCGGCTTCACCGCCGGGGCGGCGATACTGATCGCCTCCAGCCAGATCAAGAATTTTTTCGGCATTCCCATTCCCCGCGGTTCGTCGTTTTACGAGATCATTCACCAACTGGCGCTGCTCGCCGGCGATATTAATCTTTATGTCACTTCGGTGGGTATCGTCACGCTGCTGGTCGGCGTTCTCGTCAAGAAATTCTTTCCCAAGTTTCCCTACATGATCGCCGCCATGATCGCTGGCAGCGTCTATGCGGTTATTCTCAATCAACTCTTCGGCGTCGATGTGACCCATATCCGCACCGTGGGCGCGTTACCCGCTGGACTGCCGCCGCTGTCCCGCCCCGATTTTTCCTTGGAAACCATCAAGCAGACCGCCTCTAGCGCGTTAGCGATTACCATGCTGGCGCTGACCGAAGCGGTTTCTATTTCCCGCGCTATCGCGGTGCGCTCGGAACAGCGCATCGACGGCAACCAGGAATTCATTGGCCAGGGCCTATCCAATATACTCGGCAGCTTTTTTTCCGGTTATGCATCCAGCGGCTCCTTCAACCGCAGTGGCCTCAACTACGAGGCGGGCGCCAGGACGCCGCTGGCCGCGATGTTCGCCTCGGGATTTCTCATCTTGATTCTGCTGATGGTAGCACCCCTCGCCGCGTATCTGCCGATCCCCGCGATGGCGGCGATTCTATTCATGGTGGGCTACGGCCTGATCGACTTTCACCATATGGCCTCTATTCTCAAAACCAGCCGCGCGGAAAGCGTGGTGCTCGTGACCACTTTGCTGTCTACACTGTTCGTCGAACTAGAGTTCGCCATTTACGTCGGTGTCATCCTGTCGCTCATGCTCTATCTCAACCGTACCTCACGGCCGCAGATCCGCGACGAATTGCCCAACCCTGCCGATCCGAGCCGCCGCTTCATCCCTGTGGCGGATGCGCTCGTCGAATGTCCGCAAATCAAATTCATGCGCGTCAACGGCTCTGTTTTCTTCGGGGCGGTCAATCATGTGCAACAAGCATTGCAGCAAATCGACGAAATCACCCCCACGCAGAAAAATGTCGTGCTGCTATGCGACGGTATTAACTTTATCGATGTCGCCGGCGCCGAGATGCTGGGACAAGAAAGCCGGCGTCTTAGGAAGAAAGGCGGCGGACTCTATCTCTATGGCGTTAAGGAAACGGTAACCGACATGCTGGAAAAGGGTGGCTATTTGGAAGCCATCGGCAAAGACCGTGTGCATCAATCGAAACCCAAACTGATTAGCAGCGTGTACACGACATTGGATCCGGACATTTGCCGCCATTGCCCGGCCCGCATCTTCACCGAATGCCACATCGCTCTGCCCAACGGCGAAAAGCGAGACTCAGGCTAAGCCGCTTCATTCCTGTCTGGCCGCCGGCAAGGCGCTAGACGACACGCCATCACGAGACTATAATAATTGGCCTGATGGACGTTACCCACATTTTACCGATTGATTTTTTGCTTGATGCAATTGGATTATGGGTAGTGTTAGGAATCGTCGGCGCAATCGCTGGAAAATACACTATTTGGATCCAGCGTCTCGTTTTTCCGTTGAGCGCGCTCGTTTCCCTGCTGTTGCTAGTAATTAGCCTGTGGGCACTTAGCCAACCGGCAGATACGCTGGTGCTTCCCCTGGGCCTGCCGGGCCTGCCGTTCCATCTGCGGCTGGACGCCTTATCCGCATTTTTCTTGCTGCTGCTCGGCGCCGCCTCGCTGGGCGTCTCACTCTACAGCGCGAGCTATGTCCGCACCATGGACAGTGCAACGCGCCGCTTGTTTTGCCTGGAGTACCACCTGTTCCTCGCCAGCATGGCGCTGCTATTGCTGGCCGATGATGCCTATCTATTCCTAGTGGCATGGGAATCCATGGCGTTATCGTCTTATTTTTTAGTCACGACCGATCATAAAATCCCCGATATTCGTCGTGCCGGCTTCATCTACCTGCTTATCGCCCATTTGGGCGCGCTCGCACTTCTGTTGTGCTTCGGCATTCTCCAGGGGGGACACGGCGACTATACTTTTGCCGCCTTGCGCAATGCGCACTTGTCGTCTTTCTGGGCCACGACCGCCTTCTTGCTGGCGCTTTTCGGCTTCGGCGCCAAAGCGGGCCTGCTGCCGCTCCACGTATGGCTGCCGGAGGCGCATCCTGCCGCCCCCTCGCCAGTATCCGCACTGATGAGCGGTGTGATGCTAAAGACTGCGATTTATGGACTACTGCGGATTACTCTCGATTTGCTGCACGGCCAACACCCATGGGAATGGGGAGCGCTCGCGCTGGGAATGGGACTCACCACCGCCTTGTTTGGTGTCGCCTATGCCGCGGTACAATCCGACATGAAGCGATTGCTCGCCTATTCGTCTATCGAGAATATCGGCATTCTGCTGGTGGGTATCGGCTTGACACTGCTGTTCCACACTTACCACCTCAATCTGCTGGCGGCGCTGAGCCTCACCGCCACGTTATACCATAGTCTTAACCACGCTTTTTTTAAAAGTCTCCTGTTTCTCGGCACCGGCTCGGTGCTACACGCCACCGGCGAACGCAATCTAGGCAAACTCGGCGGCCTTATTCACCGTATGCCGTGGGTAGCGTGGACAGTGCTGATCGGCACCCTCGCCATTGCCGGTTTACCGCCGTTGAATGGCTTTATTTCCGAATGGTTGCTGCTACAAGCCTTTCTATTCTCCCCGCGCCTTCCTCATCCCTACCTGGTGATGATGATGCCGGTCGCCTCCGCCGCCCTGGTGCTCGCGGTCGCGCTAGCCGCCTACGTCATGGTCAAGTTTTACGGCATCGTCTTTCTGGGACAACCACGCGAGACCAAACTCGCCCAGGCCCACGATGCGGGTATTTGGGAACGGTTAGGATTGGCTTGGCTAGCGGCAGGCTGTATCTTTCTGGGACTCGCCCCAGCGCTGGTTATTCCCAGACTGGACTACGTCACCAGGCTCCTGGTGGGGGATGCGCTGGGGAGCACGGCCACCCGCGACTGGCTGTTCCTGACGCCAGTGCTGCCGGAACGCGCAAGCTATAGCCCGTTGTTCTTTCTGGGAGTGATTACTACCGTCGTCGCGCTAACGTTCTTTGCCGTGCGGCGCATGTACCATGGCCGCCTGCGCCGCAGCGACCCGTGGGATTGCGGTTATCCCCAGGCCATACAGCCTCGTATGCAAGATACCGCGGAGGGTTTCGGCCAGCCAATCTTGCAGATTTTCGAACCGTTTTTCCATATCGAGCGGGAACAGCCCGACGCCTCGCTCCCCCGTCCCCGCTATCGGGAGAAAATCGAGGATCGGCTATGGCATCTCCTGTACCGCCCCCTCATCCGCATTACCGACCGCCTTTCCGGGTGGATCGCCAGATTCCAGCATGGCCGCATTCATTTATACCTGCTGTATAGTTTTCTCACCTTGCTGGCGCTGCTGATTTTCGTACGATGAGCACCTGGTCCGACACCCTATTTCAGCTCATTCAGTCGGTGCTCGTCGTGACGTTGGCGCCGCTGCTGCTCGGTTGGATCAACCAGTGCCGCGCCTGGCTGCAAAACCGCCGTGGCGCAGGGCTGCTTCAGCCTTACCGCGCGTTGCACAAATTATTCCATAAAGAAGTCGTGCTCGCGCATCACGCTTCCGCGTTGTTCCGCATGACGCCTTATATCCGTTTCGGCAGCATGTGGCTTGCCGCCGCCATTGTTCCGGTGCTCGCCACCGACTTGCCATTCTCACCCGCCGCCGATGTGATCGCCCTGGTAGGCATTTTTGCCTTTTCCCGCGTTTTTCTTGCGCTCGCCGCCATGGACGTAGGTACCGCCTTCGGCTCGCTGGGTGCGCGCCGCGAGATGCTCGTTTCCTTCCTAGCGGAACCGGCTTTGCTGATGGTGTTCTTTAATGCCTCGCTCATCAGTCACTCCACCCAACTCACGACCATTGTCGAAACACTCGCCCATCACACGCTGACGCTCCATCCCAGCATGGCGTTCGCCGCCGCCGCGTTCCTCATGGTGCTGCTTGCCGAAAACGCCCGCATCCCGGTGGACAACCCCGCCACGCACCTAGAATTGACCATGATTCACGAAGCCATGACGCTGGAGTATTCCGCCCGCCATTTGGCGCTGATCGAGTGGTCGAGCCATATCAAGCTGATAACCTATACGACTCTCGGTATCGCGCTGTTCGCGCCGTGGGGTATTGCCCAAGCCGGCGATTGGCGAGCGGCGCCGCTGGCGGTAGCGGCTTTGCTGTTCAAGCTCGGGCTGGCAGGGGCGGGGCTGGCGCTATTGGAGACACTCTCCGCCAAGCTACGCTTGTTCCGGGCGCCGGAATTTCTCGGCACCGCGTTTCTGCTCGCGGTGCTGGGACTGCTCACCTATTTTCTACGGATTAGCTGACCATGGCGTCCCCTTTCTTCGGTGACCTGATTAACTTGCTCGCGGCTTTGCTGCTACTGATCGCTTTCGCCATGCTGGCCCAGCGGCGCGTACTCTCGTTAATTAATCTGTTCGCCTGGCAAGGCTTGGTATTGGCGGCCAGTACCGCGGTAATGGCCTATTCCTCCCATCAGCATCACCTCTATTATTCCGCGCTACTCACCGTTCTGCTCAAGGTGCTGTTTCTGCCGTGGTTGTTGCATCGGCTGATCCGCAAGCTGAACGTCAAATGGGATGTGGAAACCTTAATCAATATTCCCACCACCATGCTGACGGGCCTAGGATTGGTCGTGTTTGCCTTTAACCTCGCCACCCCCATTTCTCAACTCGCCACCACCGTCGCCAAGAGCACACTGGGCATCGCATTGGCCAGCGTACTACTGTCTTTTTTGATGATGATTACCCGGCGCAAGGCGGTCCCCCAAGTCATCGGCTTTCTGGCGATGGAGAACGGCTTGTTTCTTGCCGCGACCAGCGCGACCTATGGCATGCCCATGGTGGTGGAACTGGGTATCGCCCTGGATGTGCTAGTCGGCGCCGTGATCCTGGGTATTTTCTTTTTTCAAATCCGCGAAGCCTTTGACAGCCTGGACTTGAAACATATGGAACAGCTCAGAGAAAAATAAGATGGAAATCCTCTGGATTCTTGGCATCCCATTATTCGGCGCACTGCTGCTGGCCTTCCTCGGCCACCGCCGCTGGGCGCCAGAGATCAATGCAGCATTGAGCCTCGCCACGCTTGCCGCCACTGCCTGGCTGACCGTGCGAATTATCGCCCATGGCCAGATGGTGATGGTGGACGAGATGTTTTTCGTCGATTCGTTCAACATTTTTCTCATCGCCCTCACGGCGTTCGTCGGCTTTACCACCGCCCTATTCAGCCGCCCCTACATGCGTATCGAGACACAGCACGGCAAATTAACACCAGGACGGCTGCGACTCTACTACAGCATGTACCAGTTGTTCATATTTACCATGCTGCTCGCCTTGTCCACCAATAATTTAGGCATTCTGTGGGTGGCGATGGAAGCAGCCACCCTCGCCACGGTCCTCCAAGTCAGCTTGTATCGCACGCCTTCCAGCGTGGAAGCCGCATGGAAATACTTTATTCTGTGCGGCGTCGGTATCGCCCAAGCGCTATTCGGCACCATTCTCGTGTATTTCGCCGCGGAGAAAGTGCTGGGCGCGGGAGGAACTGCCCTCTTATGGACGCACCTCAATCAGGTAAAGGCGCACCTGGAACCGACGGTGCTATCGCTCGCCTTCGTCTTTCTGCTCGTCGGCTATGGCACCAAAGTGGGACTCGTGCCGCTGCACAGTTGGCTACCCGACGCCCACGCTGAGGGGCCAACGCCCATTTCCGCCGTATTATCTGGGCTACTGCTCAACGTGGCGCTTTACGCCGTGGTGCGCAGCAAAATCCTGGTGGACGGCGCTCTGGGAACGCACTTTGCCGGCAACCTGCTGATGGGTTTTGGCATCCTGTCGGTGACCGTCGCCTCGTTCTTTCTCCTTCGCCAGAAAGATATTAAGCGGCTATTCGCCTATTCCTCTATCGAACACATGGGACTAGCGACGTTTGCTTTCGGCATGGGAGGCAGTCTCGCAACATTCGCCGCATTACTGCACATGACGGTGCATAGCCTGACCAAATCGGCGATCTTCTTCACGGTCGGCCATGCCGTGCAGAAAACCGGCTCCCAATGGATTGACGGCATCTCCGGGCTCATCAAACAAAGTCCCGCAATCGGCTGGGGCTTGATCCTCGGTAGTCTGGCGATCCTCGGCATGCCGCCATTCGGCGTATTCGCCAGCGAATTCCTGATACTGACCAGCGCCATGCATCGGCAACCCTGGGCCACGCCTTTTCTGGTAGTTTCTTTTGGCGTGGCGTTTGCCGCGATTTTCGGCAAGGTGCAGCCAATGGTATTCGGTGAATCCAACCATCCGCCGCTCCCGCACCCGCCGTCGCTACTGCCGGTGTTCGTTCATTTAGCGCTGGTGCTGATGCTCGGCCTTTATATTCCGCCTTATCTGGCCGCCTGGTACCATCAGGCAACACAATTGATTCGATAGCGAATGGCCCCTTCCCATCACGATTCCCGGCCGCTTCCCAGCGGCGCCATTCTAACCACCGACCACCGGACGGACGCCGCTGGCTGGCGTGCATATTGCGAGGCGTCCTACAAAAAAGGAGGGCGGCTAATCGCCTTATGGGGCAGCGACGAACGCCCACAAGGCAGAGGATACGCCATTCACGCCGCGCTGATGACCAGCGAGGGAATCGACCACCTCACCCTGCCATTGGAAGCGGAGCGCCCGGCTTATCCTAGTATCAGCGATCTTTTCCCGGCAGCACTGCGCATGCAGCGCGCCGCTTACGATTTACTGGGTATCTTCGCCAATGGCGCCGCCGATCACCGTGAATGGCTACGCCACGGCGCTTGGCCAGCGGGATTTTTCCCGTTGCGCTATGATTTTGCTAGCGACACCACGTTCCCACTTCAAGAAGATACTTACCCTTTCGTTCGCGTGGCGGGCGAAGGCGTCCATGAAATCCCCGTAGGCCCGGTGCATGCAGGCACCATTGAACCGGGACATTTCCGCTTCTCGGTAATGGGTGAGCGGGTGCTGCGCCTGGAAGAACGCTTCGGTTACACCCACAAAGGCGTCGAAAAACGCTTCGAGCGCTTGAATCTGGCCGAAGGGGCAAAACTCGCCGGCCGGGTCAGCGGCGATTCTACTGTCGCTTATGCATGGGCTTACAGCATGGCGTGCGAGAGCTTGGCCAAGGTCACCCCACCGCCGCGCGCGATGTGGCTACGGGCATTATGGCTGGAGCGGGAGCGGGTTGCGAATCACCTTGGCGACCTGGGATTCCTTGCCAACGATGCCGCTTTTGTGTTTGGCCTCACCCAATTTTCCTGCCTCAAGGAGGATATGCTGCGCACCCACCACGTCCTGTTCGGCCATCGTTACCTAATGGACGCCATTATTCCCGGCGGGGTGCGCCATAATCTTGACGCCCAGGGCATGGCGCGCATCATCGCCGAGACTGGAAAAATAGAGAAAACGCTGCCTATTCTCAAGGAAATTTACGAAGACCATGCGGGATTGCAAGACCGCTTCCTTGGCACTGGCCGGGTACCTCCGGAGACCGCTCTGAGTCTGGGCGTCACCGGCTTGGCGGGCCGTGCCAGCGGCCAAGTGTGGGATTTACGCGTGCAACTGCCCCCTCCGCCCTACGATCAACTGGATGTGCACATCGCCAGCGCCCAAGAGGGCGACGTGGCGGCACGAGTAGCGGTTCGCTTCGACGAAGCCAAGGAATCCTTGCGGCTGATTCGCCGCATCCTCGAGCGCATGCCCGGCGGCGATATAGGGGCGCCCTTACCGGAAACAAGCGGGGAAGCATTCGGCCTAGGACTAGTGGAAGGCTGGCGCGGCGAAGTATTGGTGGCGCTCCACAGCGACGGCGCGCATATCCGGCGCACGCACCTGCACGACCCTTCGTGGCAAAATTGGCCGGTGCTGGAGCACGCCACTCTGGGCAATACCGTACCGGATTTCCCGCTGATTAACAAATCGTTTAACTTGAGCTACAGTGGTCACGACTTGTAGCCTTCACTGGAATACGCGCACATGTACGCCATTCTCCGGCAAATTCTGAAAACCGGCATCAAGACCGAAGCGCCACCCGCCACCCAGGACACGGCGCGCGTAACAGCGCAACGGCTACAGCAGGAGATTCTTCGCCATTTTGGCAAATCGCTGGCGATTCGCCATGTCGATGCCGGCTCGTGCAACGGCTGCGAACTGGAAATTCACGCCACCCACAATCCTTACTACAACTTAGAGGGGTTGGGTATCCACTTTGTCGCCAGTCCACGCCACGCCGACCTACTGCTGGTGACCGGACCCGTATCACGACACATGAAAACCGCCCTTACCCGTACTGTCGATGCAACCCCAGATCCTAAGTGGATCGTTGCTACCGGCGATTGCGCCTGTCACGGTGGCGTCTTCGGAGAAAGCTACGCCAGTTGCGGGCGAGTCGCCAACGTGATTCCGGTGGATGTAGAAGTGCCCGGCTGCCCGCCCACGCCAGCCACGCTCATCACGGGAATATTAGCCGCCGTCTCGACGGCTGGAAAGTGAATACCGATGGCTTACCGTCTCACCCGAATTTACACCGCCACCGGCGACAAGGGCACCACCGCCCTCGCCGACGGCACCCGGCTGGCCAAGGATCATCCACGCATTGAGGCGTTGGGGGTGGTGGATGAGTTGAATAGCCAGCTCGGTCTGCTACTTGCCGAAGAATGGCCAGACACGCTACGCGCGCAAACCGGCAAGATCCAACACGACTTGTTCGACCTCGGCGCGGAACTCAGCCTGCCTGGCCATAGCCGGCTGCCGATCACCGCCACGGAGCGACTGGTGGACTGGCTGGAACAGCTGAATGCGGCGCTGCCGCCGCTGACGGAATTCATCCTGCCCGGCGGCTGCCGCGCCGCCGCTCTCTGTCATGTGACACGCGCTGTATGCCGCCGCGCCGAACGCCGGCTGGTGGTGCTGAACCAGCAAGAAATCGTATCGCCACAGTGCCTGAAATACCTCAACGTCCTCTCCGACGTGCTGTTCGTTCTTAGCCGCACACTCAACCAGCAGCAGGAATGCGGCGACGTGCTATGGCGGCCATCGCCAAAACCCTGAACATCCAGCGCGCCATAAACGCCCGCCGTGAAACACCCATAGTGGCGCTCGTTGGCTTTCCACCCGGATACGGCAACCGTAGGAGAAAAACGATACCTTGCCGGGAAGACCGCTGGCCACGGCCCACCACAGTTACGCCCATCCCTTCGTAATCAGCAGCAGAGGGCGGTTTGGCCGCGGCATTTCCCGCCACCCATCGATTCACCATGGCGGATCAGGTTGATGATCGTAACCGGTGGGGTTACTTCACCCAGGCAAACAGCAGTAATAGCGCCAGCCATAACACCAGGATGCGCCAGTTAATACCGATCGCGCTTTGGATATGACCGGCGTCGGCTTCCTCCCCAGCGCCTAGCTCGGGACGGTCCTCTTCGTCGGCCGGAACGGCGCCGCCTAATTTAACCCCCAGCGCACCCGCCGCGCTAGCGAGCAGAATGCCTTCCGCTGCATCACGCCAGCTGGACGCTTGGTTGCGCCAGCATTCCAAGGCGTCCTGGAAATTGCCCGCAACGGCGAAACTCAGGGCAACCGCCCGCACCGGCAGCCAATCCATCCAGTCGAGTACGCGTCCGGCAAAATGATCGCCACCGCGCGCATCTTCCGTCTGGCCTACGATTGCGGCAAGACGGTAAGCGAGTGCGCCGGCGGGACCGAACACAACGAACCAGGCCAACCCGCCGAACAAATCGCGGTAAGCGCCGATTAGCGTTTGCTCCACTGCCAGACGAGTCATCTCGCCCTCGCCACAATGCTCCAGACGGCGGCCGCTCCACTTTTCCAAGCGCCCGTGCGCCTCGTCCAGACGGTTAGCCGCCAGCGCCTCGGCCATCACGCCGGCATGACGGCTGAAGGTCGTGAATTCCACACTAAGATATAGCACCGCTACATTCAGCAGCCAGGCGAGCAACGGGCTAATCCGGTACAGCGCATAGGACGCGGCCGCCACCGCCACCACCGGCGGCAGAATGGCTATGCTCCAAGAAAACGCGCCCCGCGTGTCCGCTAACTTCAGGCGGCGCGTTACAGCGGCGGTGTAACGCAGGAACGGCGCCGGTAAGCGCAAACGCGCCGGCCGTGGCTGGAAATGCTCCAGCAACAACATGGCGGCAATGGACAGGAAATACATAGATCTCCTTTACTGAAGGTTCATTTCGACGGTTAACACGCCGTTCTGGTAAATTTCCAATGTCGGTAAGCGGAAAGGCTGGTTGTTTTCCGCTAAATACTTAATTAGCGCATGGTACGCCTTTCCCGGCGCCAACAGCGGCTGCGCCTTGACCTCGGCGATTAGCGCGCGACGCAAGGGGATCACTTTGATTTTAAGCGGGGCGTGCACTTGCACGTGAGGAGCCACCAAATATCCCACGTCGGCTTTTAAGTCCTGTTTGCGGGTAACGCGCGGGTCATTTAACAATAGAATGGCCGGCGCACCCGTCTTCACCATCTGACTGTGCAGTATTTTGAGCACCTGCTGCTGGCGATCCGGCAATTTCGCATAATCGCCGGTTTCCTCACGATACGCCAAGCGGTAAGGGCCACGCGCCTCGATGCGTATGTTGACGTTGTTGAATGCCCCCCACCACCAAAACGCCACGATAATGGGAAGTACGAAGGCAAAAACGAATCCTAACCACTTTCTCTTTCTCAATGCCCGCTCCGCTACCGCACAAAGGCTAGAAAGATACCACAAAGCGCTTTTCCTGTGTGGTCGGCGCTTGGCGGGGCGGGACAGGCGAACCGCCATAGCGTATAATTTCGGCTTCCCTCATGATCGATATTTTCTCTCCATGAAACAAGATTTAACCGATTACCGCCCCCCAGAGGACTTACTTAATGGACGGGTGATTCTAGTCACGGGGGCGGCCCAAGGCATCGGGCGCGCGGCCGCCCTAGCTTTCGCCGCCCATGGCGCGACCGTGGTGCTGCACGATATTAAGGTCGCGCCGCTGGAAAAATTGTACGATGAGATCGAGGCCGCCGGCGGGCCGCAACCGGCTATTTTTCCTCTCGATTTGGTCACCGCCGGCGAATCCGAGTACGACGGGATGGCCAGTGCTATATACAAACAGTTAGCGCGTCTGGACGGCATCCTCCACAATGCGGCTTACTTGTCCCATTTGAGCCCACTGGAAAATGAAACCCTGGACCAGTGGACAAAAACCCTACGCGCCAACCTTATCGCGCCCTTCGCCCTCACCAAAGCCTGCCTGCCGCTGCTCAGAGTCTCGCCGGACGCTTCGGTGGTCATGACTTCCGACCATCACGGCAACCGGCCCACGGCGTATTGGGGATGTTTTGCCATTGCCAAGGGCGGCGTGGAGCATCTGGTGAAAATGTGGGCGCAAGAATTGGAGATCGTCCCTCAGATCCGTATTAACGCGGTCGTTCCCGGCCCGGTGCAGTCACCCCAGCGGCGGCGCACCCATCCCGGCGAGCTTTATGAGGCGCTGCCGCCGGTGGAACGCTTAATACCGACTTACCTTTACCTGATGGGGGGCGACAGCAAAGGCATGAGCGGCAACGTAGTCAATCTCGGCGCCGCAGGCTAGCCGCTTCCTCCGACGCTGGTGCGGACGACCGCTTGAGCAGGAATTTCATTTTAACGCCGGCTAGCTCGACAGTATCCAGGTGCTCGAGCATGACGGTAGCGCTGCCATCCACCGGCGTATCGTTAACCAGCGGATATTCATCGCCTTCCACACGCACTAAATCGTAGCCTGCTTGCCGCCGGGCAATCGCCGCCACTTGAATTCCCGGCTTACCCAACGTTGTTAGCGGCCGGGTCAATTCCAACTCCTTTCCCGCCGTCGGCCCACTGAGAATACGCAGTGCGCCGAGCGGCAAGGCGTCGCTGGTGCTGGCGGTTTCCTTTGGATAAAGGCCGGCTAGCGATCTTGTTAGCATCTGCTGTCCCAACGCCGACACTGCGTCATTTCGACCATGGGACAGCCGCCGCTCTTCTCCGGCAGGCGCCACGGTGGCGTTGGGATCGTGAGCATAGCGGATCATATAAGGCGAGAGCGTGATCTCATCGCCGTTATGCAACAGTTGCTTCTTGGTAACCAGCCGTCCGTTGAGGCGGGTACCATTGGTGCTATTGAGATCCTCGAGAAAAGAATCGTTGCGCGCCGTGGTCACGACCGCGTGCTCGCCGCTCACTGCGGAATGGGTCAAATTAAGGTCGTTATGGGGTTTACGTCCGACCCGTACCCGCTCTCGATCAAGAATCATTGTGGCGATCTCTTCGCCATCATGGAATACGATTAGTTTGGACGCCACTTGCTGCCCCGTTGCGCGCTTGACTTGCCTATTATAGCCCACTCCGGCAATGGGCCAAGGCCTCTTCCAAGCGCTTGACGGCGATGACGTCCATGCCGGGGATCGCTTGCTTGGGACGATTGGCCCACGGAATCACCGCCCGCTCGAAACCCAGCTTCGCCGCCTCCTTGAGGCGCTCCTGCCCGCGCTGCACCGGCCGGACTTCTCCAGCCAATCCCACTTCACCGAACACCACCAGCTTATCCGGCAACGGCCGGTCGCGCAGGCTGGAAACGATGGCAAGCAATACCGCCAGATCCGCTGCCGGCTCCGTGATTTTCACCCCACCGACGGCATTGATGAAAACATCCTGATCGAAACAAGCGACGGCGCCGTGGCGATGAAGCACCGCCAGCAACATCGCCAAGCGGTTCTGCTCTAACCCCACGGAGAGCCGCTTAGGGTTGGGGGAATGCGCTTCATCCACCAGCGCCTGAATTTCCACTAGTAAGGGACGCGACCCTTCCTGGGTAACCAGAACGCAAGAACCCGCCACTTGGGATTCATGGTGAGTCAGGAATAATGCCGACGGGTTGCTCACCTCGCGCAGCCCTTTCTCGGTCATGGCGAACACGCCCAGTTCGTTAACCGCCCCGAAGCGGTTCTTAAACGCCCGCACCAGCCGGAAACTGGAATTGGCGTCTCCTTCGAAATACAATACGGTATCGACGATGTGTTCCAGCACCCGCGGCCCGGCAAGAGCGCCTTCCTTAGTGACGTGACCGACGAGAATAATCGCCGTGCCGCGCTGTTTGGCGAAGCGGGTTAACTGGGCGGCGCATTCGCGCACCTGAGCGACGCTGCCGGGCGCCGATTGCAATGCATCGGAATAGAGCGTTTGGATCGAGTCGATAACCGCGACCCGCGGCTGCCGTTGCTGCAACGTGGATAAAATGTTTTCCAGCCGAATCTCCGCCAGCAGATGCAGCGCACCGGCGTCAAGCGCTAATCGCTTGGCGCGCAACGCAATTTGCCGGGCGGATTCCTCGCCGCTGACGTAAAGGATGGTATGGTCGCGGCTGATGTGGCTGAGCGCTTGCAATAACAGAGTGGATTTGCCGATGCCGGGGTCGCCGCCAATCAACACGACCGCACCATCCACCAGACCGCCGCCCAACACTCGGTCGAATTCGGCGATACCGGTGGGACTGCGCACGAGCGCCTCGGCTTCCACCTCATCCAAGCACTGCAGCTGCCCACTCGCCGCCAACGCGCTGTAGCGATGCGCCGGAGCGGGCGTTTCAGCAACGCTTTCCACCAGGGTGTTCCACGCTTGGCAATGGGGACACTGGCCTTGCCACTGCGTACTTTGTCCACCACATTCCGTACAGCTATAAACCGATTTCCGCTTCGCCATGGCGCGCCCTATTCCTCTTCGACGACCGGCACCCGCGGCGCCAGCGCGCATAATAATTCATAACCGATCGTACCCGCGGCATGGGCGACGTCTTCCACCGGCAGCCCTTCGCCCCACAGCACGACTGGCGATCCGACGGCCGCCGCCGGCAAATCGGTCAAGTCCGCCGCCAGCATGTCCATGGAAACCCGTCCCAATAACCGGGTTTTCACGCCACCGACCAGAATCGGCGTGCCGCTAGGCGCATGGCGCGGATAACCGTCGGCATAGCCGCAAGCAACGATACCCACTCGCGTCGTCCGTTCTACCCGGCAGCCGTCGCCGTAACCGATAGTTTCACCGGCGCTGGCCTGCTGCACCGCGATAATTTCACTCTGCAGGGTCATCGCTGGACGCAAACCAACCCGCGCCGCGCTTTCATCGGCGAACGGCGATACGCCATACAGCATAATACCGGGACGCACCCAGTCGGCGTGGGTTTCGGGATAACGCAGTAACGCGGCGGAATTCGCCAGGCTGGCGGGCAAGGCAAGGCCAGCGGCGGATTGCTGAAAAACCGCCAGTTGCCAGTCCACGCCGCGCTGCTCGTCGGCGGTGGCGAGATGCGTCATCAACAGAAGATTCGCCACCGCCGCGCTTTGGCGTAAATGCGCCACCGCATCGGCCACGGCCGCCGGCGAAAAGCCCAAACGGTTCATACCGCTGTTTACTTTAAGCCATACATCGATAGGTCGTGCAACGGCGGCATTGCGCAGCCATTCTATCTGGGCAGGGCGATGAATCACGCACGTTACCCGATGGTCCACCACGGCGGGAATGTCTTCGGCGCCGAACATTCCCTCCAGCAACACAATCGGCTGGGAAAAACCAGCGGCGCGCAACGCCGCCGCCTCGTCCAGCGACAGCACGGCCAAGCCGTCGGCATCGCACAGCGCCTGCGCCGCGCGCAGCATGCCATGGCCATAACCGTTTGCCTTGATGACCGCCAGAATCCGGGAAGCTGGCGCATGCTGGCGAGCAAGCGCCAAATTATGCCGGATGGCGGATCGGTGGATGCGGGCCTTAAGAGGGCGCGGCATAGCGGATTAATAATCTCCCGCGTGAGCGAAGTTCTCGAAGCGGGTATGCTCTCCTAGGAAGGTAAGGCGCACGGTGCCAATGGGGCCGTTACGCTGCTTACCGACGATAATTTCCGCCGCGCCTTTATCGGGGCTGTCCGGATTGTACACTTCGTCGCGATAAATAAATAGAATCAGATCGGCATCCTGTTCGATCGCACCCGATTCCCGCAAATCGGACATCACCGGCCGTTTGTTGGGCCGCTGCTCCAAGCTGCGGTTAAGCTGCGACAGCGCGACGACCGGCACGTCGAGCTCCTTGGCTAACGCTTTGAGCGAGCGTGAGATTTCAGAGATTTCCGTCGCGCGGTTCTCCCCCGAACTATTGGCTGACATCAATTGCAGATAATCGATCACAATCAGGCCCAACTTGCCGCATTGACGGTAAATACGGCGGGCGCGGGCACGCAGGTCCAGCGCGTTGAGCGCTGGCGTCTCGTCAATGTAGATGGGCGCCTCGCTCAATTTACCGAGCGCGTAGGTCAATCGCTGCCAGTCGTCCTCTTCCAGCTTACCGGTGCGTAGTTTGTGCTGGTCGAGCCGGCCCACCGAACCGATCATCCGCGTGACCAATTGGGTGCCCCCCATTTCCATGCTAAACACCGCTACCGGCAGCTTGGTATCCAGCGCCACATATTCGGCGACATTGAGGGAGAACGCCGTTTTCCCCATGCTGGGACGGCCAGCGACGATGATTAAATCGCCTGACTGCAAACCAGAGGTCATGCTGTCGAGATCGGTATAGCCGGTGGGCATGCCGGTCACTTCGCTGGGATCGTCGCGGTTGTAGAGCATATCGATGCGCTCCACCACCTCGGCCAACAGTGGCTGAATTTCGGAAAACCCCTGCTGGCCGCGCGCGCCAGCCTCTGCAATTTCAAAAATCCGCGCCTCCGCTTCATCCAGTAACTGGCGCGCGGTTTTCCCCATGGGGCGATAAGCACTATCGGCGATGGCGGTGCCGATTTCCACCAAGTGGCGCATAACCGCGCGTTCCCGGACAATCTCTGCGTAACGGCGGATGTTGGCCGCGCTGGGCGTATTCTCGACCAGTGCGCCCAGATACGCCAATCCGCCAGCATCCTGCAAGCGGGCGCTATTTTCCAGCGATTCGGCGACGGTAATGACGTCGGCGGGTTTTGACTGTTCCAGAAGCTGGGTGATGTGCTGATAAATCAGCCGGTGGTCGTGACGATACAAATCGCCCTCGCCGATGACATCAGCGACCCGATCCCACGCCTGGTTATCCAGTAGCAAGCCGCCCAGCACGGATTGCTCGGCCTCCACCGAGTGGGGCGGCAGCTTGAGGGAGTCCATTTGCTCGTCGATCATGGGATTTCGGGAGACCTCGGAAGATAGCGGCGCGCGATGCCAGTATACGGGCATATCGCTGCAAGTATACTGGATTTCCCGCCGTACCGCGGCGCGTCGGAAAACAAAAAGGGCTGTGTCGCCACAGCCCTCCGTTTGAATAAAGAGCGGCCCGCTCTACTTTTCGCCTAATACGGAAACGGTGATATGGGCGTCGACATCGGCATGCAGCGTAATGACCACGGGATAATCCCCAATTGCCTTCAAATGACCGGCGGACATTCGAACTTCCGGCTTGGTGACATCAAATCCCTGGGCGTTGAGCGCATCCACCACGTCGCCGTTGCTGACGGAACCGAACAATTTACCGTCCATCCCCGCCTTGCGGGTGATTTGCAATAAGTAGCCTTCGAGTTTCTCGGCGCGTGCCTGAGCCTGAGCCAACTTTTCCGCCTGAATTTTTTCCAGTTCGGTGCGTTTCTGCTTGAATTCTTCTAAATTCGCCGCCGTCGCTCTTCTGGCCTTGCCGTGCGGAATAAGATAATTGCGGGCATAACCATCCTTGACGCTCACCACGTCGCCTAACTGACCTAGGTTCACCACTTTCTCGATCAAGATAATTTCCATGGCGTTCCCCTTAATGCAAATCGGTGTACGGCAACAACGCCAAAAAACGCGCGCGCTTTACCGCCTCGCTCAATTGGCGCTGATATTTGCTGTGGGTACCCGTAATGCGGCATGGAATAATCCGGCCATTCTCGGTGATAAAGTCGCGCAGTAAATCCACGTCTTTATAATCGACATACTTAATCCCTTCAGTCGTAAAGCGGCAATACTTCCTGCGCCGACCAAAGGGAGAACTGCGCCGACGCCGGACGCCCTGTTTTTTTCCACCCATTTTTTTCATATCAACCTCGCTTAAATCAATTCAATTCGTTTCACATGCAATACCAGCCGCATGCCTTGGCGGCCGCGGCGCGCTAAAAACCCCTCGACACCCACGGTGTCGCCGACTTTAAAGCGGGCGGCCTGAATAGCGGTTTCGGCCATTGCAAGAAGCGGAACCTCGCACACGGCGCGACGTCTAAACCCCGCCTCCCACTGTTCCGAGTCGTGCGCAATCACTAAATCGAGCGCCGAAACTCCCGCCGGCGTATAGCGCAACGGTGCGATCTCGCTGATTCTCCCGCACAATACGACGCGGTTGCACGCCACCTAATTACGCGGTTTCCTCCGTGGCTTCTTTGCTTTCCGCAGGCTCCGCGCCTCCTTCGGCAGGCGCGCTATCGGTCGGCGCTTGCAGCACAGACTTAGCCTTTTCTTCGCGCATCATGGGCGATGGGGTAATTTCCGCATGATTCATGCGCACGGTCAGGTGACGCAGCACGGCGTCATTGAAGCGGAAAGCGTGCTCCAGCTCGTCGAGGACGGGCTGGCCGCACTCGATATTCATTAGCACGTAATGGGCCTTATGAACTTTTTGGATGGGGTAAGCCAGCTGGCGCCGACCCCAGTCTTCCAGACGGTGAAGGCCGCCGCCGCCAGTGGTCACGATGCCCCGGTAGCGCTCGATCATGCCAGGCACCTGCTCGCTCTGATCCGGATGAACGATAAAAACGATCTCATAATGGCGCATGAATACTCCTTGTGGATAGTAAAGCCTCCCGTCATGCCATCCGGTGAGGCAAGGGCTTACAAAAACGGAGAATTCTAACGCTGCTGCTTGAAAAAATCAAGCACTTAGCGACACGGCGCGTTGACGGTGGGTTTCAAACAAGCAGACGCCGGCGGCGACGGAGACGTTTAAACTATCCACCGTCCCCACCATGGGAATGCGCACAATCTGGTCGCAGGTTTCGCGGGTCAACCGGCGCAACCCCTCCCCTTCAGCGCCCATCACCCAAGCAATCGGCCCGTGCAACCGCGCCGTTAGCAAATCGTGCTCGGCCTCGCCAGCCGCGCCGGCGACCCAAACGCCATGCGCCTTGAGTTCGCGCAAGGTGCGCGCCAGATTGGTCACGGCAACAAAGGGCACCGTATCCGCCGCGCCGCTCGCGACCTTGCGCGCGGCAGGGGTCAGCGGCGCGGCGCGGTCTTTCGGGGCCACTACCGCATGCGCGCCGAAAGCGTCGGCCACTCGCAGGCAAGCGCCGAGGTTATGAGGGTCTTTGACGCCGTCTAGCACCAGCAGCAGGGCGTTGCCGCCAGCGGACGCCAGAATCTCATCCAAGTCCCGCGCCGGAGCCGCCGCGCGTGACGCCACCGCCGCCACCACGCCTTGATGGTTGCGACTTCCCGCCATGCCGTCCAACCGCTCCCGTGGCACCCACAAAATACGTATCGTGTGCGGCGCCGCTAATTGCAATAGATCACGCACCCGTGGATCGCGCCGGCCGCGATCGACATAAAGCTCCGTCACATCGTCGGCTTGCTGCCGCAGCCGGCCGACCACCGCGTGAAAACCATAAATAAAATGGCGTGTATTCATCCCGCCGCCTTCCCGCATCATTCCGTTATGACCTGCTAGCCTAGGCTTTATTGCGTTTGCGCCCAGCGGCGATTTTCTGTTTGGCGGTTTTTTTCACTGCGGTGCGGCGCGCTTTTTCCGGCGCGACTTTCTCTTTGATCTTTTTGGCGGGAGCCGTCTTCCGCTTGACGTTCTTACTTGCGGTGGGCTGACGTTCGGCCGCTCGGCGCGACGAAGACGTTTTTTTCACGGACGGCGCGGATAGATCCGTGGCAAGCGCGAAGTCCACTCGCGCCGTTTCCAGGTCCACCCGCATTACCTTAACGTGCAGCCGGTCCCCCAAGCGGAAGCGACGGGCACTACGTTCGCCTAACAGCTGATATTTTGCAGGATCGAAATGAAAATAGTCGTTGCCCAGGTCAGTAATATGCACCAAACCTTCCGCATAGATGTCGTCTAGGGCGACGAAGACGCCAAAACCGGTCACGCCGCTGATGGTGCCATAGAAAGATTCCCCGAGCTTGTCCTGCATGAAGTACGCCTTAAGCCAGCCTTCCACACTACGGGTCGCCTCGTCGGCGCGACGTTCGGTCATAGAACAGCGGACGCCTAGTTCAGCCCAGCCGCCGGCATGGGGACTTTTCCCTTGCAGCACGGTTTTAATGGCACGGTGAATCAGCAAATCGGGATAACGCCGGATGGGCGAGGTGAAGTGGGTGTAGGATTCATAGGCCAAGCCGAAATGGCCGGCGTTCTCCGGGCTGTAAACTGCTTGCTGGAGAGAACGCAGCATCACCGTTTGCAACAACTGCGCATCGGGGCGGTCTTTGATTTTCGCCAGTAACTTAGCGTAGTCCTTGGCATGCGGATCGTCGCCACCGCTTAAACCAAGGCCAAATTCATTGAGAAATTGCCGCAAATTTTCTAGTTTTTCCGCTGTCGGCCCTTCGTGAATCCGATATAACGCCGGATGGCCATGGGTCTGCAAATAATCGGAGGCGCAAACGTTGGCTGCCAGCATGCATTCCTCGATGAGGCGATGGGCGTCGTTGCGCTGCACCGGCACAATCCGCTCGATCTTTCCTTGGTCGTTAAAAACCATTTGAGTCTCGATGGTTTCAAAGTCGATGGCGCCTCGCTTCGCCCTGGCTTTCAGCAATACATTAAACAACCGGTGTAATTGCTGAAGATGCGGTAACAGCGCGCCATGCTGCTTGGCGTTCTCTCCTTCCGGGTGCGCCAACATATCGGCGACATCGGTATAGGTCAGCCGAGCGTGAGAGAGCATGACTGCCGGATAAAAATGGTAGCTTTTGATCGCGCCACTGGCGGAAACAGTCATGTCGCACACCATACATAAGCGGTCTACCTGGGGATTCAAAGAACACAAACCGTTAGATAATGCCTCCGGCAGCATAGGAATGACCCGCCGCGGAAAATAGATCGAGTTACCGCGTAACAACGCCTCCTTATCCAAGGCGTCCTCCGACTGCACGTAATGGCTGACATCGGCGATCGCTACTAGCAACCGATAACCGCCACGCCCTTGCTTTTCGCAATACACGGCGTCGTCGAAGTCCCGCGCGGTTTCCCCGTCGATGGTGACCAGCGGCAGGTGGCGAATATCTTCTCGCCCCTTCAAATCCATTTTGCGTACTTTTTTTGGCAGCTTCCCGCTGAGTTTGTTGACCTCTTCTGGAAAGACATAGGGCAAATCGTATTTGCGCAACGCGATGTCAATTTCCATGCCAGGATCGGTATAGTTCCCCAACACCTCGACCACCCGGCCGATGGGTTGGGCATGGCGGCTAGGCTGTTCGATGATTTCCATGATAACCACTTGTCCCGGTACCGCATCTATCTCGGCACCGGTGGGAATCAAGATGTCTTGGTTAATGCGCTTATTCTCGGCCACCCCCATGTAGATGCCGTGCTCCACCAACAACCGCCCGATCACCCGGCGATTCACCCGGTCAAGCACCTCGACAATCCGGCCTTCCCGGCGACCGCGCCGATCCATGCCGGACTCCCTGGCCATAACGATGTCGCCGTGCAGCACTTGCCGCATTTCCTTGGGACTGAGAAAGAGATCGGAACTTCCGTCATCCGGCACCAGAAAACCAAAACCATCCGCATGGCCCTCTACCCGTCCTTTAATCAGGTCCAGTTTATCGACGATGCATAGGGCATTCTTGCGGTTGCGCATGATCTGGCCGTCGCGCTCCATGGCGCGCAGCCGGCGATGGAAAAAGTCTAACTCCTCCTGGTCGATGCCAAGCAGGTCGACGAGTTTTTCTTCTCGCACCGGCACGCCTTGAGCGGTGAGTACCTGCAAGATAAATTCCCGGCTCGGCAGCGGGTTGGCGTATGTTTCCCGCTCACGATCGAGGTAGGGGTCTTGGAGTCTGAGTGGTTTCTTCATTATTTGACAAATAAAATGATTTCGATAAAATTCCGGTATTCCAAATAGCGGGCCGAGATGGCGGAATTGGTAGACGCACTAGGTTCAGGTCCTAGCGGTGGCAACACTGTGGAGGTTCGAGTCCTCTTCTCGGCACCAAACGTCCGCTATTATAGCTATTTTCGCGGAGTCTTGGGGAATTTTTGGGGAGTTCCGCATTGTTCCAGCGCGTGGCTAGCGCTGGCCATCTCCATAATTTTCGCTTTACTCTCCTCAAGCAAGCCTGTCCACTGAGGTGACCGCCACATTAACCGGAAGCGCCCTCCCACACTGGTCCGATGTTCCGTGAAAAATGCGTGTTGAAAATCATACCGTTTAGCGACACGATCATGAATCGGATTTAACTTTACCTTATCCAGCGCGTCTCTCACTACGATCTCCTCGGTGCTTAACCAGCGACATAACGCCAAGCATCAGTGGCGCGCGCCTTTGGCGCGTCCACTGGATGCACTTAATTCGGTATTTTCTTCTTTAGAACCAAGCCAAATCAAAAAACCTAGATACGTTTTGTTTAGATCATTCAAGACTTCATCGACTCGTTCCACGGCGTCAAAAAGAACATCCAGCAGTGAACTCCTTTCAGGATATCTGTGTAAACGATGCGATGGGTTGCCACACGTTTGATAGCGTATCTCTCTACCCTGCGCCCAGGTCCCGTGGCTATAACCAGATACTCACGAATAATGTTTGTCGTATGTTGGCTTCAAATCGACCTTTTCACTATATAGAGTCCACGGAAATGGTGTAAATGCGATTTGATGGCGGTATCCATCGAAATCTCCGGTAAGGTTGAGTTTGCGAAGACACCAACTAATCCAAGGAGAAGATGATGGCTGACAAGCGCATGGCATTCGCGGAGTGGATCGTGCGACAGTGAAGCGAAGATTTCTTGCGCTCGCTGGTGGAGGGGTATTGGCGCGGCTCATGAACTACGAGGTTACGAGCATTGCGGCAGCCGGGCTGCCTGAGCGCACGGGCGAGCGGCAGACCTACCGCAACGGCGACTATGATCGCACGCTCGATACCCGTCTGGGCGCGCTGGATTTGCGTATACCCAAGCTTCGGAGTGGAAGCGACTTCCCCTCCTTTCTGGAGCCGCGCGGGCTGTCCACGAAGGCGGTTGCGGCGGTGGTGCGGGGAAACCCTGGATCGGTGACGTGTCCACGCGCCAGGTGGACGACCTGGTGCAAGCCTTGGGCATGCAGGGCATCAGCAAGTCCCAGGTGTCGGCCTTGTACGCGCAGATCGACGTGCGGATGAACGCCTTCCTGAATCGGCCCATCGAGGGCGAATGGCCTAACCTGTGGCTGGACGCCTCTTGCCTCAAGATGCGGCAAGAGGGGCGCGTGGCGCCGGTGGCGACGATAATCGCCGGCGCGGTGAACCAGGATGGCCGGTGCGAGATACTGGGGCTGTCGATCGGCGGATCCGAAGCCAAGCCCTTCTGGGTGAAGTTTCCGACTCGCCTGAAACAGCGCGGACTCGCCAGCGTGAAGCTGGTGATCTCGGATGCGCACGAAGGACTGAAGGCGGCGATCGCGCCGGTCTTCTCCGCGAATTGGCAACGCTGCTGGGTACCTTCCATGCGCAACCTGCTGGCCTGTGCGGCCAAGTCGAGCCAGTCGCTGGGGGCACGCTGGTGCGTCAGGTGTTCGTGCAACCGGATGCGGCATCCGCGCATCGCGCTTGGCGCCAGGTGCTGGCGAGATCCGGACAAAATTCCCGAAGGCGGCGGTACTAATGGACGAGGCGGAAGAAGATGTGCTGGCGTATTTCACATTCCCGGCGCCGCACCGGGTGAAGCTGCACTCGACCAATACGCTGGAGCGACTGAACAAGGAAGTGAAGCGGCGGACCAACGTGGTCGGCATCTTCCCCAACGAGACGAGCGTCCTGCGTCTGATCGGTGCAGTGCTCATGGAGCAGAACGAGGATTGGCAGTTGCAGCATCGCTATCTGCCTCAGCATTCGATGACGAACACCCCTGAGATCAACCCTTCTAAGCGGCGCTTCTCCGCCAGCCGTAGATCCGGCTTTCCGCCAAACCCAGGTCCCGTGCCGCAGCTGCTACGCCCTCTTTTTCGGCACATTTGAGTACTTGTTCTTTGAATTCCGCGCTGTAGCGATTACGTTTCTTCCTTCCGTCGTCTTGCTTCGCTTTCCTTTGCTCACCTCCGGTCAAGAATTCGCTCTCTTAGCCAGGTGTCCGAGGAAGTGGGGAAAGATCGGACTGGCTCAGCCCGCCAAACCGGGCACGATGAAGAAATAGGAGTTGAGCAGGTACAGGCCGGACAGAATCAGCAGAATTCCACCGATGACTTCAAAGACCTTGTGGAAACGGCTCAACCCCGATAGGTTTTCCAGCCAACCGACTGCGAACGCGCCGAGAACAATGGGAACGGCTCTACCCAATGCGAAGGCAAGCAGCAACATAGCACCAAACCAGGCGGATCCGATACCGGCCGCGATGCCAAGCAGGATCACCAGCGCCGGCGTGCAAAACGGGCAGATCGCCACCGAGAATGGCACCCCGAAGCCGAACGCGCCCCAAGCGGTCGCCACCCGTTTCGCGCGCAGGTTGATCGTGGGCAGCGGCAATTTCAGCCAGCCAGGCCAGAGAAGCCCGAGCAGGATGAGCAGTGGCCCCAATGTCAGGCCCCACTCCCGGCCCATAAGCCGCTCGAGGCCGTTACCACCCAGCCCAGCGACCAGGCCCAAGACGAGGTGAGTGGCGAGTAAACCCAAGATGAACATGCCGCCGTAAGCCACTGCCTGGCCCGGCGCCCGAGCCTTGGTGATATAGGCCAGCGACACAGGAATCGCAGCCAAAGCGACTGGATTGAAACTAAACAGGAAGCCGATCGCAAAACTCGCCGCGAGGGAGGTGAGGCTCGCATGCTCCAAGGTCTGCCTCAAGCTCTCAATATCCATCAGCACCCTCCTGAAGGATGCGATGTCTGCCTTAGCGCCAACGTCTCGCGCAGGCGTTCCGCACTGGGTAGCCTGGAGAACACCAGCTTTCCATCGATGGCGATGGCCGGTAGGCTCAGAACACCCAGTTCCACCGCATAGTCCAGCTTGTCCAGGATATTCACCTCGCGCCAACGCACCGCGTCGAAGCTTTCGGCGACCGTCTTCAACACCGTGCGCGCTTGGGCGCATTTTCCGCAGCCTGATGTCAAGAATATCTCCACGAGAATCATGGCGCCTAACCCTCCTCGCTTGCTTGCCGGCGCGGCTCGTTGGCATCGAGGGTGGCTAGGATGGGACATGCGTCCAGCGGCAGATCCCCGCCCTCACAGCGAGCAATTAGGTCGTTCAGGGCTTGGGATATCACCTGTAAGGCTTTGATCTTGCCTTCGACGAGCAGCTTCTTCTGCACGGCGACACTGCGCACATCGGTGCAACAGGCGTTTTCGGAAGCGCGCAGCGTCAGCAATTCATGCGCTTCTGCAAGGGAGAAGCCGCAATCTTGGGCGTGCCTGATAAAGCGCAATTGGCGCACCGCTTCCTGCCCGTAGAGGCGGTAGCCCGCCGCGCTCTTGCCGGCTGGTGCGAGCAGACCTTCTTTCTCGTAGAAACGGACGGTGTCGGCACTCACACCAGCGAGGCGCGCCACCTTGCCGACGGTGAGCGTGTTGTCTTGCATATCCCATGCGGATGATTGCTTGCGTCTCATGATAATCCCCTTTCCGGGTGCTTGGCGGCAAGCGGTGGAGCGACCCCGTGCCCGACACTTCCGACCACACCGAAGAACAGCCGCGGCCGGCCCCACAGGGAGTTGAAGAAGATGCTGGTGACGCTAACCGCCATTGCCCCCATCGCCTAGGCGGGATACAGGAACCCGGTGGCAGCGAGCGGGATGCCGATGCCGTTGAAGAGGAAGGAGAACGTCACGTTCTGCAAGAACTGCCGCGGCATGCCTTCGATTTTCCAAGTCAGGGCCTTCATGACGCCTCGGGATCTGTCGGGAACAATTCAATGTTAGACCTTAGAGTATGCTCCAAGGTCAAGGGATCGGATGCCGAGAACACTCCCATCCGGTGCTCGACCGGGATGAGGCGCGTGTTCCGGTGCATCGTGGTCGTGTATTCTAAACGATGGTTAACTATCTGCATTGGCGGATCGGGAATGCTTTGAGAGATTTTCCGGAAAAGGTTTTCACGACATGGTGCGAAGTGCCCGCGAACTTCCTGATTTTGCGATTTGCTCCGAGGATCGGCATGATCGACACATCCATCAGGGTAGTCGCGCGAATGCCTTGCGTAAGGCGAGTGGCGTGAGAGCCCCTTGAATCAGAGTGGCATGCCCGGTTTTGTCTGCAAACAACATCGTTGGCACGACCGGGATGGGCAATACATTCAACAGACGGGTGTTGGCGCGAACCTGTCTTCCGATTTCTGGAGCGGGAAGCGCCTCTTCGATGCCGCCGTTTTCCGGCCGATAGTGCTCCTCGTTGTAGGCCAAGGCCGACAACGGATGCGCCGATTGGAGGATGGCGGCGGCTTTGCCGAGGCTGGTTGCGTCAACCACGGCGACAGGAAGCCACCGCACTTGCACTTGCTCGGCCCGGATGAACGGCCGCAAGCTCTCGTAAAGGAAGTGACACCCGGCACAATTTGGATCGAAGAAGACATAAATGATATGCGAGCTTTTCCTCTCTGCAATCCAGGTCGCCTTTGACACTTGAGCTAACATGTTGGCAGGCATGCTGCGGGCCGCACGGGCGGCGGGAACAATCCATAGTGTGGAGATGATCGCGGCGAGAGTGATGAACGTTTTCATTTCGGATTCCCTTTGTTCCATTGATATTCAACGATTATTACATCGGGCTTTCCCATTTCCTCAGCGCACCTCAGACTCAGATGGAACAGCCGCCGGTTACCCGGTCGCGGCCATTGCAGTTCGGGATCAAGGCATCCACATTCCAAGGCGGAACTTTGAGTTTGTGCTCAGCGTTACTGCAATTGCCATAACCTCTAAGTTCCATCTCCAACTGCGATTAAGTCCTGGCGGCGATGGCGTCCCGGCGAGGATCGTGCCGTCGCCGGATCCATGGTCTAGGCTTGGCCGAGGCCTGCGGCACGAAGTGCCTGTTCCTCGATGCCTGCACCCGAGCAGCACGACGCCAACTGGTCGTTGATGGCGACCGCCGGCACCGAGCGAACACCTAGATCGCGAGCACGTTTCGCAACGTTGATATCGTTCATATCGAGGATTGAGACCTCGCACGCACTACACGCCAGGCGATTAACGAGTTCGATGGCAGTTTGGCAGGCGGGACAACCCGCGCTGAAAACTTCAACTTTACGTTTGGTAATCATGGTATTTCTCCAGGTTAATAAGGTAACGGTGCGCGAGAACTACCGGCTGGAAAGACCATGAATCCCGCGCACTATCACGGTAGCCCTTGGACCTTGCTCCAAAGTCAAGCACTTTGTCGATGCGGCTATCCCGCACAGCAGGTCAAGGGTGTATGTAAGAAAGATAACGAACCGCTGTTCAAATTCTCAAGCCTAAGCTAACGCGGAGCTACGCGATGGATTTTGTTGACACCTGTCCGGCAATTGCGCCGCATCGTAGCACTGGCCCCGGCATTTCTGCCGTTTTCCCGGGTGCCTCCGCCGCTCTGGGCGAACTACGTCCCGGGTAGCCGCTCATGCGGCCCACACCGTCCATCGCCGCAGGTTGTGTGCGATGGACAGCAAGACGCCGCGCGCTCTTTTTCAAGCCGATATAGCGGCATTGGTCCAGCGAGCGGCGTTCCTTCCAGTCGCCAAGAATGTGTTCGATCTTGGCCCGAATCTTGGATCAGCGGTAAATGTGCGTCTTGAAACCGTGCGCCACCGGCTTGCCGTTCTTGACCGCCCAACGGGCTTCCCCATCGCTACCGCTTTTGCCTCTGGCCGGCGACTTCCTCTTGAGCGAGCATGGTGGCGAACAGTTCTTCGGCAACACTCGCCTACAGCAGGCGCTTGCGGAACCGCACCGGCACGGTGTCGTCCGGGAGGGTATTGGCAAGCGGCAGGCCGAGAAGGCGGCGGTGGGAAGGATGATCGGCGCACTGGGCTGCGCCGCTCGAGCATCAGTATTTTGATGCACATCAGTGGATCGGCCGAGGGCTTGCCGACCACGCCATATAACTGGAGCCAGTAGACGCGAGGGGTGTTCAGTCGATCAAACGCGCCACTTTGACCAGGAAATGGCGTCGAATACCTGGAGTTCCAGCGCTTTGTCACCAAGGGATTTCCGCGGTTGCACACGACTCTGCATGGTTGGCGGTCTCTCCGTCGTTGTAATGGCCCAATGATATCAATCGGCCATGGCAATCGGGCAGGTTATGCAGAGGGTTCAGGTTAACAACGTTATTCTACGCATAGTGGCGTATCTCCTAATGGTCGTTTTGATGTATCGTAACAACAAACCAGATACCCCGCCTTTTTTCAACTGCTTAAACACCAGTTTCGGTTGTAACTCGCAAACTCCATCAGAGAGAGATCGCGCAGGCTCCACAGAAAGTCCGGAGGTATGGCTATAATTGTTACCCTCCTGACGTCATACAATAAGGGCTTGGCAAATTGGGGCAGCCATGTAGAGCTCGACGCCGTGTCCGATGCGCTTGCATACGCCCTTCGCGGCTTCGGGAACGTTATCCTCCCTTCGCCACGTCGCACATATGCCCGCGCCCTACGCCTTCTGGCGTCTACCCACCCCGTGCTTCGCATTTATATGGCGGGCAGCAATTGATCATCGGCAACATTTAATTATGTGTCATTCAGATGTGAACTGATGACGCGTCATCAGTTCTTGCTTTTTTATAATCATTTTGTTAATTTCGAAATTATGGAAACAAAAAAATCCTCTCGATCTGCCCCAATCGAAGCCGATGTCTGCAAGGTACGCTGCTTCCATCCAGTTGAAGTTCAGCAAATAAGCCAACGCCTGCAAGCCGATGAGCCGCGGATGTCCGCCGCAGCGGAGCTGTTCAAGATGCTGGGCAGCGCGAAGCGCCTAACCATCCTGCGTGCGCTGCATTATGCGGAACTCTGTGTGTGCGATATCGCCCATGTGTTGGGACTGAGCATGGCCGCCACCTCGCAGCAGCTTAGGCAGTTACGCAGTCAAGGTTGGGTTGCCATGCGTAGCGACGGCAAAATGGTGTACTACCGGCTGAGTAAGGAGGCCCCACTCCGTGAGATGGAGGCGGCGCTGGCGACGTTGGGCGCGGACTGCGCTCAGGGCGTCGAACGTTGATCGCGTTCAACGCAATCATCGTGGTCATCTGGCGCCTCATAGAAAACACGTGGACGCTCTACTTGGAGGCTGCTCCGTGGGTCATGGTTGGCCTTCTAAGCGCCGGTTTGATAAAAGCATGGGTGCCCCAGCAGCGATTAGCCCGTTGGTTAGGTGGGAACGGGCTTTGGTCATCGGCCAAGGCAGCGCTAATTGGCGCACCATTACCCTTATGCTCATGTGGTGTGATACCGGTTGCATTGGGGTTGCACCGCGCCGGTGCGTCGCGTGGATCAACACTGGCGTTTCTTATTGCAACGCCGGAAACGGGTGTCGACTCGGTAGCCACCTCTTACGCGTTATTAGGCCCCTTCTTGACGATTGTCAGGCCGGTGGCCGCGATTTTGAGCGGCGTCTTGACCGGTCTGGTGGCGAGCTTAGTGCCAGCGGCCGGAAATCCGCCAACATCCACGCTTGGCATAAGCCATTTTTGTAATACGACATGTGGTGAACTTGAAGAGCGATCAAGCGCCGCTAATCAGACCTCAGGTTTCAGCAGCGATTGTGGTTGCCGTGGCAATGCAGTGGCGTTCGAGGTGTGTAAGAACGCGCACTGGTGGTCCCGCACCTGGTCAGGTATTCGCTACGCCATTACTGAGCTACTGGACGATTTCAGCCTTTGGCTTTTTATTGGTCTGATGGTGGCTGGGATTACCATGACTTTGGTGCCACCAACGGCGCTCGCATCCTACGGAAGTGGTCTGTCGGCCATGCTCTTTATGCTAGTCGTCGGTGTACCATTTTATGTTTGTGCCACCGAGTCAACACCGATTGCCACCGCCATGTTGTTGGCCGGTGTTTCTCCGGGAGCCGTGTTGGTATTCCTGCTTGCTGGGCCCGCGACGAACCTGGGCACTGTCGGGGTGTTGCGTCAAGAATTTGGCATGCGTTTTATGGTGACCTACATCACCGGCATTAGTCTCTGTGCCATCGGTTTCGGACTCCTGACCAACTACGCGGCGGCCGCCTTGGACATCAACATCGCCGCCCAATTGCACGCCAGCCAGGAACTTGTGCCTGTGTGGATCAAATATGCCAGCGCTCTCGCACTCACCGTGCTTGCTTTACGTCCACTGCGTAAACACGTACTTGGGCTTCCAGGAGTGTCTGCTCTCATCGATGGCGGCGATGGCAAAGATGGTTAAAACAGGCTCCGAATTTGTGATGCGTTCATTGGCTGCTTCCGCCCTTCTGTCGATAGGGCTGAGCGGGTGCGCGAGTTATCATCCGAAACCACTCTCGGCGCCGGCGAACGCGGCCAGGTTCTCGAAACGTTCATTAGACAGTGCCGTGTTGCATGCCTTCATACAAACCCAGCGCGGACATCCCGTGACGGCGTGGCCGCCCAAAGCATGGACACTGGACGACCTCACCTTGGCCGCGTTACATTATCATCCGGAGCTCGCACTTGCGCGCGCCCACTGGGCGAACGCCCGGGCCAAGGCCATCACGGCAGGCGCATACCCGAACCCCACCCTCCAATTTCTCCCGCAGTATGCAACAAACGCTGACGCTGCGATATCGCCCTGGACGATCGGCTTGTCGGTCAATATTCCGATATTGACGGCCGACAAGCGCTCGTATCGCATCGCCGAGGCGCTCGACAAGGCCGAAGCGGCCCGGCTCGACGTCGTGCAAACCGCGTGGCAGATTAGATCGCATGTGCGCAAGTCATGGCTCAAATTCTATGCCGCGCAGCGCCGGGTAACGCTGCTGAATAACCAGGTTCAGGATGCATCGGCGTTGCTCGATGCGTTTAGACAACAGCTTGACGCAGGGCAAATCTCCCAGCGCCAAGTGATCCAAGCGCGCCTGCGATTGAGAAACGCGCAGTTGAACCGCGCAGACGCGAAGGCCATCGAGCGCCATGCACGTGCGACCCTCGCCGGCGCTGTGGCTGTACCCGTGACGGCGCTGCGCGGTATACATTTCGACTACGCTGCGGTACGTAAACTACCCGCACCAAAGAAGATGCCCACAGCACGGTTCAAGACCTATGCGCTAACCCAACGCCCCGATATTCGCGCAGCACTGGTACGTTACGCCGCCAGTGCTCAAGCGCTGAAATTGGAGATCGCGCATCAGTATCCCAACATTCAAATTGGCCCCGGCTACAAGTGGGACCAGGGAGTGCATAGGTGGTCGATCGGTTTTTCGCTCGGCCTGCCGATTTTCAATCAAAATCAGGGGCCCATTGCCCAGGCACGTGCTCAGAGGGAAAAACAGGCCGCCCAATTTCGCGTGCTGCAAGAGCACATCACGACCCAGTTCAACAGCGCAATGGCTGCTTATCAGGCGAGCAGCCATCAGTTGAAACTCGCGCAGTATCTGCTCAAGGCAAGCCAAATACGACTTGCTTCGGCGCGAGCATCCTATCAGGCCGGGGAAACAAATCGCGTGAATCTGTTGCGCATCCAGTTGGAGACGCAGGGTTATCGCCTTGCGGTTCTGAAAACGCAGGTACAGGCCGAACGGGCGCTGGCGACGCTGGAAGATGCCTTGGAGCATCCGCTATATCAGCCGACGGCGGCGTCTCGCGCCATCGAAAAGATAGCCCCGCCAGTGCATACCCCATCCCATGACCCATCCACGGAGGCGTTCTCATCATGAAGCGATGGATTAACCTCGCGATCCTCGCACTCGTTGTCGGCTCTAACCTGGCCACGTGGCCCTCGGCTCAGGCAGACGAAGACGAAGGGGGCCCACTCATTGCGACGCCACAGCGCGTTTTCACGGACAACGGCGTCACCTACGTCAAGCTCGATACCGATACGCAAAAAGCCATTGGTCTGCAGACCAAGACGCTCAAGCCGGCGCATTATCGCGCCAGTCTCCGCGCGTATGGTCAGGTCATTAACCTCAGTGCCTTGCTGCGTTCCTACCAACAACTCGCCAGCGCACAGGCAAAGGCCAGCCAGTCCCGTGCGCAGCTCGATGCATCGCAGGCCGAATACCGGCGGCTGAACAGTCTTTATCGAGACCATCAGAATGCATCGAAAAAAGCCGTTCAAACAGCGCGCGCGACCTGGCAGTCTGACCAGGCCTCTGCCCAAGCCGCCGAGGGGCAAAAGTTTGCCGTCACCAGCGATCTCGAAGCCCGATGGGGCGCATCGATTACCCGGTGGATGATCAAAGACAGCCGATCTTTCCAAAGGCTGGCCAACGGCAAAAGTCGTTTGTTGAAGCTAACGTTGCCTTTGGGCAAGGCGCCAGCGAATCCGCTCCGAAGCGCACAGTTGCTGTTGGCCAACGGGACCACGGCGGCGGCATCGCTCATCTCGCCAGCCCCCACGACCGAACCCGATCTGCAAGGCCAAAGCTATTATTTTCTGGCGACATCGCAGGTGAAGCACTTGAATTACGGGCTCCGCGTCACCGGCCTGATGTCTTATGGACCCCAGCACCGCGGGGCCGTCGTTCCGAACGCGGCTGTCGTCTGGTCCCAAGGCAGCGCCTGGGCTTATGTCAAGATGGGCGATGAGCGCTTTGAGCGCAAGCCGGTACGTACCGATACGCCGGTACCTGCCGGATGGTTCCAGGCCGGTGGGCTAAGCCCCGGCAACCAAGTTGTCACCCAAGGTGCTGCAGTTCTGTTGTCCGTGCAGGCCCTAGCCGGCGGGCCCAAAGGCAGCGCAAGCGAAGACGGCGACGGGGACTAGCCAATGCTCAAGCGCATAATCACCGCCTCGCTGCAGCACCGTTGGGTGGTGCTCGCACTCGCCAGCCTGTTGGTCATCTACGGCGGCTACCGCCTCAGCGACGCGCAATACGATGTATTCCCCCAGTTTGCTCCGCCCCGGGTCGTGATCCAGACCGAGGCGCCGGGGCTTGCGCCCAGCCAGGTCGAGCAGCTCATTACCACCCCCATAGAAAGCGCGGTGAATGGTGTGCCCGGCATCCAATCGCTGCGATCGGGCTCGATTCTGGGATTGTCGGTCATTACCGTGACCTTCGACCCGAACACCAACATTTATCGCGATCGTCAGGTGGTAGCCGAACGGCTTGCCTCCACCTCGGGTCAATTGCCGAGCAGCGCGAAATCCCCGGTGATGACGCCCCTGATTTCCTCGACCGGTAAGGTGCTGGTCGTAGGGCTGACATCCAACACCCGCTCGCTGATGGACGTGCATACGGCGGCGCAATGGACCGTACGACGCCGGCTGTTGGCGGTTAAAGGCGTAGCCAACGTGGTCGTCACCGGCGGTCAGGTGCGTCAACTGCAAATTCAACTGAACCCGCAAAAGTTGGTGCAGTACGGGCTGTCCGTTGCAGACGTGACTTCTGCCGCACGGCGCGCGACCGGCATACGCGGCACGGGGTTCATCGACACGAGCAATCAACGCATCGAACTGCAGAGCCAAGGCCAGTCACTCACCCCGGCTGCCCTGTCCGACATCACGCTGACCACTCGACATGGAGTATCCATCACGCTCGGGGATGTGGCCCGCGTTCAGGCTGCCCCTCAACCGCCCGTCGGGGCAGCGCTCATTAATGGCCGGCCCGGCGTCGAATTGAGCATTTTCGAGCAGTACGGCGCCAATACGGTGCAAGTAACGCAGCGCCTTGAGAAAGCACTTCATGGGCTGCAGCCCGCGCTCAAGGCGGCTCACATTCAGATGTCACCCAACCTGTTCCGGCCGGCGACGTTTGTTCATCGCGCCATCGATCATCTACGTTCCACCTTAGCGATCAGCGGCCTCCTGGTTGTTGCGGTGTTGTTCTTTTTTCTGTTCAACTGGCGTACAGCACTCATTTCGCTGGCGGCGATCCCGCTGTCGCTGCTGACAGCGACCCTGGTGCTGGACCTGCTGGGCTACACGCTCAATACCATGACTCTCGGGGGGCTGGCCATTGCCGTCGGCCTGCTCGTCGACGACGCAGTCATTACCGTCGAGAACATCTATCGCCGCCTGCGCGAGAACCAGATTGCGCCACAACCCCGGCCCATGTTACGGGTTATCCGCGACGCCACCCTGGAAGTGCGCAGCGCCGTCGTCTACGCCACGCTCGCCATCGCCATGGTTTTCATTCCGGTGCTCACGCTGCCAGGCGTGGCCGGGCGCTTGTTCGGGCCCTTAGCCTATGCTTACATCCTCGCAACCCTGGCTTCGCTCGCTGTTGCACTGACGGTGACGCCGGCGCTGAGCTTCGGGTTGTTAGCGCATGGCAAGCTCAAGGCACATGAGCCGCCGCTGATTGGATGGCTCAAACCGCGCTATGGTCGGCTGCTTGATCACGTCGAACGCCATTATCGTTTGGTGATCGTTGCCGCAGTGCTGGCCGCTGTTGCGGGCCTGGTCGTTGTGCCTTTCCTCGGCGCGCGCTTTATCCCGGAACTCAAAGAAGGCCACTACATCGTGCACATGACCGAGGCCGCCGGGACATCGTTAAACCAAACTGTGGCCCTCGGAAAAACCGTGGCGCGCGAGTTGTTGCGGTTGCCCTATGTCCGCTCGGTCGCCCAAAAGATCGGGCGAGCACCGCAAGCCGAGGATATCCTGGGCCCCAACTCCAGCGAGTTCGATGTGGATCTCAAGCCGCTGACCGGCGCTCAGTCGCAAGCGGCGCGGCGGGCGATAGAAAAGACCGTGGCGGGCATTCCAGGGGCGAATTTTGCGGTCAAGACCTTTCTGTCCGAACGTATCGAGGAAACCGTCTCCGGCCAGACGGCCGCCGTGGTTATTCATGTCTTCGGTAAGCAGCTCGACACGATGAACCGGGAAGCCAAGGCCATCGCCCGAACGTTGCGTCAAATACCCGGAGCAAGCGACGTCCAGCTGCAAGCGCAGCCCACCACCCCCAAGCTTATAGTGAAACTGCAACCGGCCGCTCTGAAGCGGTGGGGATTTCATCCATTGAACGTGCTGGATACACTGCATACGGTCTATGGCGGCGATGTGGTGGGCCAAGTCTACGACGGCGACCGTATCTTCGATGTCTCGGTTATCCTGCCTCCCAAAGATCGCTCCAGCGTAGCCGACATAGGCAGCCTGCTGATCAAAAGCGCCAGCGGTGTCTACGTGCCTCTCAAGTCTGTTGCGCGGTTGTATGTAACCAGCGGGCCCAAAACCATCCTGCATGAAGGGGGTCGGCGCGTAGCCACCGTGACCGCGAACGTGGTGGGTCGCGATACGGTATCATTCGTAGCACAAGCCAAACAACGCATTGCACAGACCATTCATCTGCCCGCCGGCAACTACCTGGAGTACGCGGGTACGGCTCAAACGCAGACGCAGTCCTCGCGACAGCTTATCGCCAGCGCATCGATCGCGGCGATATTTATCGTCTTGCTGCTCTCTTTGGTGCTGGTTTGGCCACGAAATTTGCTGCTGATTCTGATCAATGTGCCGTTCGCTCTGGTGGGCGGCGTGCTGGCCGTGCTGGCGTTTTTGGGAGCCACCCTGTCCATGGGTGGCATGGTTGGCTTCGTGACCGTGTTCGGCATCACCCTGCGCAACTCCATCATGCTTATCGCCCACTACGAACATCTGACCCGCAACGAGCATATGGCGTGGGGGCCGCAGACGGCTATCCGCGGGGCAAAGGAGCGACTGGCGCCGATTCTGATGACCGCGCTAGTCACCGCATTGGGTTTATTGCCATTAGCATTAACCAGGCAAGCACCCGGCAACGCGATTGAAGGACCAATGGCCATCGTCATACTGGGCGGGTTGGCCACCTCAACCGTGTTGAACTTGCTGGTCATGCCAGCGCTGGCGCTGCGATACGGGCGGTTTATTGATTCTCAATGATCTTAAGTAGCCGCCTTAGGAGAGGCGGAGTTCGCAACCCCGGTTGTTGCGGAAAATGCAACACGTAAGCAGCAATTTTTCGTTGCCCTCCAATGCGCAAGTGCAAGCCGTATAGCGGCTCTTTGAACCGCCCCTGGTTTACCGGAGACGCCACACCTTGAGAGGATGGAGCCACGAGAACAAGCAAAGAATAGCCAGCGGAATTGCGCGAGCGCGCGGTTCGATTAGTTAATGCGGCGAGATCGGTTCGATATGGCCCGCTGCACGGTGGAGCGGCTGATGCGCTGCCTCTGGCTTCAGGAGGCTGCCTACCCGAGGTGCAAGGCAGTACGCAACGGTGCCTAACCCCGAGCAGTAGCATCCTGCAGACTTGGTCAAACGCCAATTCACTGCAACCCGCCCCCATCAGCTGTGGGTGGCCGATTTCACCTACGCGGCGACTTGGCTGGGATTTGTCTCTGCTGCCCTTCGCGATCGATGTGGTTGCGTGCCGAATCGTCGGTTGGCGCGTAGCCCGAACCATGAAGACAGCGCTTGTCCGTGATGCGCTGGAGCAGGCGCTATGGGCGCGCAAGGCCCGAGAAGGGCCCATCCATCACAGTGGCCGGAGACGTCAATATCTCTCCATCCGTTACAGTGAGCGCCTTGCTGAGGCTGGGGTGAAGTCGTCGGCCGGAACCAGCGGAGACGCTGATGATAACGCCATGGCTGAATCGATCATCGGCCTATTCGAAGCCGGCGTCATTCACCGGCGCGGACCGTGGCGCAGCCTGCCAGAAAAGCAGGTTACCCATGCCAATTCAGTTGATCTTTACGAAGCTTCTGTAAACTATTCGAGAGGATTCCACGTTCAGATTGCGAAAAACCGTCCAGCACTTTATGCAAGAACATCAACGCTTCTCTGTCGTCCCCCGACAAGACAGGATCATCCAACATAGCACGCCAAGCCGCCTCGCATGAGACGGGGAGATTCCTGCTCTGGTCCTGTCGTGTGACACGAGCTCGCTCCGCATGACGCCCGTTTCCCATTCCCGCCCCAAACGACCGGTTTAGAGACCACTAGATAGCTGCTAAACTAAATTACAATAGACTTGAGAAGCAGTCATGGCCATCAAATTCTCCGATGATCTGGTTCCTCTGACCGGCCTGAAGGTCAGCTCGGATCGTATGATGAAGCGCGCAACCGAGACTCACCGACCCGTGCTACTCACCAGTCGGGGTCGGGGGGGCGAGGCGTCGCCGTGATCCAGTTGGTCGCTGATTACGAAAAGATCGAGGAAGCGCGGGCCTTCATAAGGGCCGTGGTCAAAAGGTTAGTCGACCTGGAAGCAGGGGACGAAGTATCCCTCGCGGACGCCAGGGCGCGGCTCGGTCTGTGACCGCTATGTCCATGGTGGTTATCAACTTTGCCGTGGCCGCACTGTGCGATCTCGAGGCGGTGCAGGCCCGGTATGTCCAGCAAAGGGGGCTGGATATCGGGACGAAATTGGTGGCGGAGGTATTCCAACGCGTCCAGTCCTTGGCCGACCATCCGGATACGGGAAGGATAGTGCCTGAGTTCAACCAACCCGTTTTGCGCGAATTTATCCATCCGCCATTTCGGATCGTGTACTGGCGTGATCCTCAGCGGGTGAGGATCGTCCGCATCTGGAAATGGGACGAGGATACCGATAGTGCCAACGACATCTGATAACCCGAACGCCTCCGTTTCTGTATCCACACGGCCCTGGCATGTTCAGCCACAGGAGACGGTGTTCCGTGAACTCGACGCCGGCGCCACCGGTCTCGACACGGCCGAAGCCACGCGGCGCATGGAACGGTACGGCCCGAACCGCTTGCCGGAAACCCCTCCCCGCGGCCCGCTCATGCGCTTGCTGGCGCAATTCCATAACCTCCTGATATATGTGCTGCTCGGTGCAGGGCTGATTGCCGGGGCGATGGGACATTGGGTGGACACCATCGTCATCCTCGGCGTGGTGCTGGTCAATGCGGTAATCGGGTTTGTGCAGGAGGGCAAGGCGGAAGATGCGCTGCGTGCCATCCGTAACATGCTCTCCTCGCAGGCGATGGTGTTGCGCGACGGCAGGCACGTGAGCGTGCCGGCCGAGGAGTTGGTGCCCGGCGACATCGTGCTGCTGCAATCCGGTGACAAGGTGCCGGCGGATCTGCGCCTGTTTCGGGCCAAGGGCCTGCAGATCCAGGAGGCGGTGCTTACCGGTGAATCGGTGGCGGTGGAAAAGGGTACCGCTGCGGTGAGTCAAGACGCGGCGTTGGGTGACCGTCTGTGTATGGCCTATTCCGGTACCCTGGTCACCCATGGCCAGGCCAGTGGCATCGTCGTCGCCACCGGCGCGGCCACCGAGATCGGGCGTATCAGCGGTATGGTCGCCCAGGTTCAGACCCTGACCACGCCGCTGCTGCGGCAGATGGCGGTGTTCTCGCGCTGGCTCACCGGCGCGGTGCTGATGCTGGCGCTGGCGATGTTTGCATTCGGCGTGCTCGTGCGCGGCTTCAGCGCTGCCGAGATGTTCATGACCGTGGTGGGACTGGCGGTGGCGGCCATCCCCGAAGGCCTGCCCGCAATCCTCACCGTCACGCTCGCCATCGGCGTGACGCGCCTGGCCGGACGCAATGCCATCATCCGCCGCTTACCCGTGGTCGAAACGTTGGGCTCGGTCAGCGTGATCTGTTCCGATAAGACCGGCACCCTGACCCGCAACGAGATGACCGTGCAGAGCATCGCCACCGCTGACGGCGTGTATACCGTCGAGGGCACCGGCTACATCCCGCGCGGCGGCTACCTGCTCGAGGGTCAGCCAATCGAGGCCGATCAGGCGCCCTTGCTGATGCAGGCGGTACGTGCCGCGCTGCTGTGCAATGACGCCACACTGGAACAGAAGGCGGATAACTGGCGCGTACACGGCGACCCGATGGAAGGTGCCCTGGTGGTGGCGGCGGTCAAGGCTGCACTGGAACCGGAGGAGGACCGGCGGCAGCATCCGCGCACCGATCTGATCCCGTTCGAATCCGAGCACAAGTTCATGGCTACGCTGCACCATGGCCACGACGGCAGGGCCATGATCTATCTCAAGGGCGCGCCCGAGCAGGTGCTGGCGCATTGCGCCAAGGCGCAGGGCGCGGCGGGCGAGGAACTGCCGATGGATGCCGAGCGCTGGCGGCAACAGGTGGAGGAGCTGGCGAACCAGGGTCAGCGCGTGCTGGCGGTGGCCTGCAAGCCGGCGCAAGACCACCAGCAGGAGCTGGATTTCAACGATGTGGAAGAGGGTCTGTTGCTGCTCGGCCTGTTCGGCCTCATCGATCCGCCGCGCGAGGAAGCGATAGAGGCGGTAGCCGAGTGCCGGACCGCAGGTATCCGGGTGAAGATGATTACGGGTGACCATGCCGGCACGGCACGCGCCATCGCAGCACAGCTCAATTTGGAAAACAGCGCCGAGGCCATCACCGGTCACGACCTCGATCGGATGGACGATACCGCGCTGGCCAGGCGTGTGTGGGACGTGGACGTTTACGCGCGTGTCAGTCCGGAACACAAGCTGCGGTTGGTCACGCTGCTCCAGGCGCAGGGTTCCATCGTCGCCATGACCGGCGACGGCGTCAATGACGCCCCCGCCCTGAAGCGCGCCGACGTCGGCATCGCCATGGGCCACAAAGGCACCGAGGCGGCCAAGGAAGCCTCGGAGATGGTTATCGCCGACGACAATTTCGCTTCCATCGCCCATGCCGTCGAGCAAGGCCGCACCGTCTACGACAACCTGAAAAAGGCGATCGTGTTTTTGCTGCCCATCAACGGCGGCGAAGCCATGAGCATCATGATCGCGGTGTTGTTCGGCTTCACTCTGCCCATCACCCCGGTGCAGATCCTGTGGGTCAACATGGTGAGTTCGGTGGCGTTGGCCATGGCGCTGGCGTTCGAGGCCACCGAACCAGAGACCATGCGCCGCCCGCCGCGACCGGCAAAAGAAGCGATGCTTTCGGGCTTCATGCTCTGGCGCATTGCCCTGGTATCGACCCTGATGGCTGCTGGCGTGTTCGGCATCTTCGGCTGGGCCAGCGCGCACGGCTCCACACTGGAAGAGTCCCGAACCTACGCGGTCAATACGCTGGTGGCGATGGAGGTGTTCTACCTGTTCAGCGTGCGCTATTTGCGCGCGCCATCGTTTAAGCTGGATCAACTGTTTAGCTCGCGCGCGGCCCTGATCGCCGTGGCGGTGGTTGTAACGCTGCAGTTGTTCTTTACCTATGTGCCGTTCATGGAGCGGTTCTTCGATACCCGGCCGGTGGACTTCGTGCATGGCCTGGAAATCATCGCGCTGGGCATGGCGCTGTTCATGATGCTTGAACTGGAAAAATTCGCGCTGCGCAAGTGGCGCAAGAAGCACCATGGTCGACGCGACAGTCCGGGGCGGAGCGAGGCCGAATCGTGACTGTATTCCCGGACGTGTTCACCGAGATGGCGGTGTTGCTGCTGTTTGCCGCGGCGGTGGGGGCTCTGAGCGTGCGCCTGCGCCAGCCCTTGATCGTCGCGTTTATCGCCGTGGGTATACTGGTTGGCCCGTCTGTTCTCGGTTGGGTCAGCGCGAACGACCAGATCGATCTGCTGGCGAAGTTCGGCATTACCCTGTTGCTGTTCGTCGTCGGCTTGAAACTGGACCTGCACATTATCCGCACCATGGGGCCGGTCGCCCTGGCGACGGGGCTTGGTCAGGTGATATTCACCAGCGTCGTCGGCTACCTGATCGGTTACGCCTTTGGCATGACGCCGGTCACGGCACTGTACGTGGCGGTTGCGTTGACGTTCTCCAGCACCATCATCATCGTCAAACTGCTTTCCGACAAGCACGAGGTGGATACGCTGCACGGTCGCATTGCCCTGGGTTTTCTGATCGTGCAGGACCTGGTCGTCGTATTGGTCATGATTGGCCTCAATGCCCTGGGTGCCACCGGTGAAGCCTCGTTGACGCAGGCGACATTCGCCGTGCTGATCAAAGGTGCGGGGTTTCTTCTGCTGGTCGGACTGGCGATGCGCTACTTGCTACCGCGGCTGCTTCACATGCTGTCCCGCTCCCAGGAGTTGCTGGTGCTGTTCGGCATCGCCTGGGGAGTGGCGCTGGCGGCGCTCGGTGTGATGCTCGGATTCAGTAAAGAGGTGGGCGCTTTTGTCGCCGGCGTGTCACTAGCCTCCACGCCTTACCGGGACGCGCTTGGGGCGCGCCTGACGGGCGTGCGTGACTTCCTGCTGCTGTTTTTCTTTCTTGACCTGGGAGCGCGACTTGATCTGGGATTGCTGGGCGCCCAACTGGTGGAGTCGCTGGTGTTCTCCCTGTTTGTCCTGATCGGTAATCCCCTCATCGTCATGGTCATTATGGGATTGCTAGGATATCGCAGTCGTACTGGGTTTCTGGCGGGGCTCACGGTGGCGCAGGTCAGCGAGTTCTCCTTGATCCTGGGGGCGCTGGGTCTAAGTCTCGGCCATATCAGCGCCGAGACCATGGGATTAATTACCCTGGTCGGATTGATCACCATCAGCGCCTCTACGTACATGATTATCTATTCGCACCCGCTGTATAACCGCCTGGCGCCCTGGCTCAAGATCTTCGAACGCCGCTGGCCTCATCGGGAGGCAGTGCAGGAGGCAGCACCGGGTGACGCCGTGCCGCAGGTTATTCTATTCGGGTTGGGGCGGTACGGAAACGGTATCGCCCGGACGTTGCGTGAGAGAGGCTGGCGGGTGTTGAGCATCGATTTCAACCCAGACCTGGTTCGCGCAGGCGATCCCATGGGACACCCAGTCATGTTCGGAGATGCCGAAGATCCCGAATTCATCGCGACTCTGCCGCTTGGGCGGGTGCAATGGGTGGTGAGCACAGCGCGTGAACGCCACGTCAATCTATCGCTGATCCACTCCTTACAGAGTCTAGGTTACAACGGCCGGATCGCCATTGCGACGCAAGCACTGGATGACGTAGCCAGACTGGAACAGGCGGGCGCCGATCTGATTCTGGCGCCTTTCGCGGATGCCGCCCGCGAGGCGGCCGACCGCATCATGGGGCACGATTTGCCGCAACAACTGGTACTAGCAGGCCAATAAACCGATCTGCGAGAATTATACATGACGCTTAGAGTATTAAGAAATTGGCTAGTCAACGGTCGCATCGCACGGCCTGCTGCTTTCAAGCATGTGGTGGATGCTCACCGACGGCGATATACCGTCGTGGCGGATAGGTATGCCGACCGTGTCGTTCACGGTGATCGTCAGCATAGCGCTGCTACCGCCGGCACCCCTAGTCTGGCGGGAATTACTCAAATTTACACCCTTTTTCCTTCGGCGTTCTTTGCAGGGTGGTGCGAATGTGGCCTGGTGGACGTTTCATCTCAGCATGCCTATCGCCCCGGAACGCATCGATTTCCCGCTTCGGCTGCCTCTGGGACTGCTGCGGGTGATCTTGGTCAACACCGTGAGCCTGTTGCCGGATACATTGAGCGCAGAGCTGCATGGGCAAGCGAAGATTCATGTGCTGGATAGCCTGGGAGATTATATAATCGAAGAAGGCCCTGGAACAAAGCGTGACGCGCATGTGTGGCGCGTCGCCGATAACTTCCCGCGGAGGTAAATGAGATGCAGCGATTCAAAAACATTCTCTGTGTAATAGAACATGGAGAAGCCAGCAAACCAGCATTGGGCCGGGCTATTGCGCTGGCAGAGAACAATCAGGCCAGCCTGACGGTCGTCGATGTGATTCCACGGGTGCCGGCCGGCATTGGCATGCCGGATGGTGGTCCGATCTCCAGCGAACTGCAAACGGCAATGGTGCGCGAGCATGAGGCATGGATAGAGACTTTAATTAAACCCTACGGCCAACGCCTCAATATTCAGCATAAAGTCCTGCTCGGCATATCCTTTCTCGAGGTAATCCGAGAGGTATTGCGCAACGGGCATGACCTGGTGATCAAATGTCCTGAATCGCCGGGCTGGCTAGACCGGCTTTTCGCCGGTAACGATATGCACCTACTGCGTAAGTGTCCGTGTCCAGTTTGGCTGGTCAAGTCGGAGATGCAGGAATCCTACCAGCGCATCCTAGCGACCGTGGATGTGGACGACAACTATCCACCCGCAGAACTGAAGACACGCCAAGCGTTAAATGGCCTGATCATGGAACTAGCCGGTTCTTTGGCTGCGTCGGAGTTTGCGGAATTGCATGTCGCACATGCCTGGGAGGCGATCGGCGAGAGCGCCATGCGCCATGGGGCATTCATGAGCCAGCCGGAAGACAAGGTTAACGCCTATGTCGAAGAGGTACGACGGCGTCACGCCCAGCTTCTGGATGCGCTGATGCAAGAGACGAGCGTGAAACTGGGGCCAGACGCTATGGACTACATAAAACCCCAATTGCACCTGCTGAAAGGATCAGTGCGCGAGGAGATTCCGGCGCTAGCCAAACGTCTGCAGGTCGACTGCATCGTCATGGGGACGGTGGCGCGCACTGGCGTCCGTGGGTTCATCATTGGCAATACCGCGGAGACCATTCTGGCGCAGATCACTTGCTCGGTGCTGGCGATCAAGCCGCCCGGCTTCGTCACGCCGGTTACACTGGAAGCCTGACCAGGCATGCAAAATCCTTACGCATCACTAACGTTGTTTCTGTTACTGAACCTCGACGTGGGCGTGTGGCGGGTGTTGCACGGTCCGACAGCAGCTGATCGCATGCTGGCCGTATAGCTATTTGGCACGACTTTAGTAGCGATTGCTTGCCGTGGCAGCGGGCAATGCAGCGCTGCGCGACGTAGTGCTAATGTTCGCCCTGCTAGCGCTAGTTGCGAGTTCGACGGCAGCATGTTTGGCGGCAGAACCGTCTGCAACGGCTGGACCTCCGACGAAATTACCCGGTTGTGGTAAAAAGCCCGCGATTTGTTTGATCTGCATCGACGGGGAAACCAAACCGCTACCGGCCCTGGATATCCGGGGCCGGTTTCCCGTTCAGGGCGTCAGCGTTACCGTACCGTTCAGCAGCGCCTTGGGATCGATGGGCACGGTCCGTTGCGGAATCTTGCCCTCGCGCATCAGCTTCACCCGGTTGCGCTGGATCCACTCGTCCACCCGCTGCAATATCCCCGCCTTGTCGCCGCCGAAGCCCATTGCCCAACAGTGCTTGTAGGTGTACTGCCGCGGGCAGTCGCCGACGTACAGCTGGCGCGGCGCACCCGCCGGAATATGGAGAATCATGGCGGATGCGTCGTTGGATGCTTGCAACGAGGTCATCTATGCAATACCCACGAAGACCGGCATGCCCGTGATTTATGGAGCACTTGGCGGTGTGCTGTGAAAGATATTGTCCATCTTAATATCTGTTTCCGGTGGGAAGAACAGCACGTGGTAACCACGCTGTCAGTAGAGTAGGCAGCATGGCAAACCTGGAATACAAAATAGACGATTGGCGACCCGGGAACGACTCATTGACGAACGCGGAACGCTATCTCGTGGTTCGCCGTGGCGGTAATGGCGACATCTATATCAGCATTCGCGAAGGCGGTGACGGTAATCACCCCGAAAATTAGCAGAGACCAAAAGTAGAATTTTCTCGTAAACTGAACGAAGGAGATTCTGCATGAAATCACTCAGATCTTTCTTCGGTTTTGAGGCTTTTCGCAGCCTCTCTGGCTATGGCTTCTAGTCCTTTTTCGTTCATTCTTGCTTATCTCCCTTTTAGGGTTAATGATAAGCAAATACACAATCTAATTTACAGTCTCAATAATTTTTATATTATATACAACGCATTGAAAAATTTAGCGGTGCATTTTTTCGGCGCCAAACAGCAAAGAGAGCGTTTTTTTAACTCACTCTTTTTCTTTATTGCCCGAATGGATGGCGGCGTACAATGGTTTCCGCACGCTCCGGGCCGGTGGAAACAATATCCACCGGTACGTTACAAATTTCCTCGATGCGCCGTAGGTAATCCTGGGCCGCCCGCGGCAACTGTTCGTATTGCGTCAGCCCTACCGTACTTTCCTTCCATCCCGGCATCTCTTCGTAAATCGGCTCACACTGTTCCAAGGCCTCGGCGCCTACCGGCAAGATGTCGCTGTTACCGCCCTCCATGGCATAGCCCACGCCAATGCGCAGCGTTTCCACGCCGTCCAGCACGTCCAGCTTGGTCACGCACAAACCCGTAACGCCATTAATTTGGATCGAACGCTTCAGCGCCGCCGCGTCAAACCAGCCGCAACGCCGCGCCCGCCCCGTCGTTGCGCCGAATTCATGCCCTTTTTCGGCCAAATGACGGCCAATGGCGTCGGATAATTCGGTAGGGAACGGCCCGGCGCCGACTCGAGTCGTATAGGCCTTGGTGATACCCAGAACATAATGCAGCATCTGCGGCCCCACGCCGCTGCCGGTGGCGGCATTGGAGGCGATGCAGTTGGAGGAGGTGACAAAAGGGTAGGTACCGTGGTCAATATCCAGCAATGCGCCCTGGGCGCCCTCGAACAACAAATGCTTACCCGCTCGGTTGGCTTCAAACAACAGCCGGGGAACATCCGCCACCATGGGCTTCATCCGCGCCGCCAGGGCTAGGCTGGCTTCCAGTGTCTTCTGGAAATCAACCGTTTCCGCGCCAAAGTAGTTTTTTAGGACGAAATTATGATAATCCAGGACTTCGCCCAGCTTCGCCGCGAACCGCTCGCGATGAAACATATCCTGCATGCGGATAGCGCGGCGCGATACCTTGTCTTCATACGCCGGGCCGATACCACGGCCGGTGGTGCCGATTTTTTTCGCGCCCTTGGCGACTTCGCGCGCGTTGTCCAAGGCGATATGGTAAGGCATAATCAGCGGGCAGGCCTCGCTGATTTTCAGCCGACGGATCACATCGACGCCAGCGGCTTCCAACATGTCTACCTCTTCCAGGAGCGCTTGCGGGGAAACCACCACACCGTTGCCAATATAACAGTCCACTCCATCCCGCAGCACGCCCGAAGGAATCAGGTGCAGCACGGTTTTCTCGCCGCCAATCACCAGGGTATGCCCGGCATTGTGACCGCCCTGAAAACGCACCACGCCATCGGCGCGATCGGTCAACCAGTCTACGATTTTGCCCTTACCCTCGTCGCCCCATTGGGTGCCGATCACTACTACGTTTTTCGTCATTTGCACTGCCATTCCTATGTCATCGTTTAATGCGTATCGTTCAGCGCCACGACTTCCCAGCGATCGCCCTGCCGCACCAACACCCGCTCGCACCCCAGTTCACGTCGGTGAGGCTCGCTTCCCGGCAACTCGACGACCACAACTTCACCCTGGGCGCGTAAACTGCCGATTTTATCCTGTAACGCGGCATCCTGAACATAAGGGGCTAAAATACCGCCCGTTCCCGCCGCTGGCTGGGTCAGCCCGGCCAGTATACGCAAATCCATGCTGAACCCAGTCGCTGGCCGAGCGCGCCCGAACGCCTTACCCACCTCGTCGTAACGCCCACCCTGGGCGACCGCCGTAGCGCGGCCCCGTGCATACGCGGCAAACACAACCCCGCTGTGATAACGGTAACCGCGCAACTCCGCCAAATCGAAACACAGGCTGGGTGCGTGATCCCCAAGCTGAGCCGCCATGGCGCGCAATTCCGCCAGCGCATGGTGAATTTCCTCGTATTCTGGCAAACAGCGTGCCGCTTCGTCCAAAATTTGCGCGTCGCCATACAATTCAGGCAGCAATCGCAAGGCATCGCGGACCTTACCCGGCGCGCCAGCGGTGAGTTCCTCGATCCACGCCTGGTCCTTGCCTTGCAACGCCTGGAACAAATCAGTAGCGTGCTCCGCGCCTACACCCGTCAAGGCGACCAAATGGCGGGATATGCCCACATGCCCAATATCTAGATGAATGTCGTTAATACCGGCGCACGCTAACGCGTTCAACATTAACTGCTGAATTTCCACATCGCTTTCCAGCCCGCCGTGACCGAATAATTCAGCCCCGATCTGTAACGGTTCGCGCGTCTGGGTAAAACCATTCGGCAAAGTATGAAGTACGCTGCCAGCGTAGCATAGCCGCACCACGCCCTGGCGGTTCAGCAGGTGCGCATCGATACGAGCGGCTTGTGGCGTAATATCCGCGCGCAATCCCATCATCCTGCCGCTCAGTTGATCGACCAAGGTAAATGTCTGCAACTCCATGTCGTAACCGGTGCCCGTCAACAACGACGGCAGGTATTCCAGCAATGGCGGGACGATCAGCCGATAGCCGTGGGTATGAAAAAGATCGAGCAACTGCCGGCGAAGTTGCTCCACCCGCCAGGCGTCGGGCGGCAAAATGTCTTCAAGGTATTCGGGAAGCAGCCAGGTGTGCATTTTTTATCTACAGCGTCGAAAGGGAGGGATCAAGAGGCCGCTACGCGTGAATTAGGTAAAGCATCAGCAGCCCCGCCAGCATGGAAGAGATCCCAACGAAGCGGAGCTGCCCATCGCTCATTTCAGTCATCCGGCGGAAAGCCTGTCGCCATAATGGCGGCGCCATGAACGGCACGATGCCTTCAATAACCAACATTAATCCGATGGCGGTAAGAAGGTGGACAGCCACGGCCCACCCTACTTCACGTTCGGATTCTTCATATACTTGAAAAAGTCCGAGTTGGGCGCCAACACCATGAGGTCGCTCTTGTTCTTGAAGCTATTGCGGTACGCTTCCAGGCTACGGTAAAAACTATAAAATTCTGGGTTACGGCGATAAGTCTTCGCGTAAATGGCCGCCGCCTTGGCATCGCCTGCCCCTTTTATTTTCTGCGCCTGGCGATAAGCCTCCGCGATGATGATCTCGCGCTGGCGGTCGGCGTCGGCACGGATTTTTTCCGCATCGGCGGCGCCTTCGGCGCGCAGCTCGTTGGCGACACGCTTACGCTCCGCCTCCATCCGGCGATACACCGACTCGCTGATGGCCGGCGCCAAGTCCACTCGCTTGAGCCGCACATCCAGCACTCTAACGCCCATTTTCTCAGCATCCGAGTCGGCTTTGGTGCGAAGAATATTCATGATTTTATCGCGTTCGCCGGAAATGACATCATGCACCGTCCGCTTGCCGAACTCGGCGCGCAGCGAATCGTTGATCGTTTGCGCCAGACGAACTTCGGCCTGGCGTTCATCGCCACCGACGCTGACGTAGTACTGCAGGGGATTAACCACGCGCCATTTGACGAAGGAGTCCACGATGACGTTTTTCTTCTCGGAGGTGATAAAGCGTTCCGGCATGGAGTCGAACGTACGGATCCGGGTATCGAAATAACGTACGTTTTGCAGCAGGGGAATTTTAAAATAGAGTCCCGGATTGGTTTTTACCGAGACGATCTTGCCAAGCTGAAAAATGATGGCGTTTTGCCGTTGGTCGACGGTGAATGCCGACAGACTCAACAGCAGCAGCACCGCCAAGCCGGCGACGATCAAAAGACTGGACTTGGATTGGCTCATGGGCGTTCCTCTCGCTCGCGGCTGCGGAACGCCGAGCGCGAGCGGTAGTTATCGGTTGGCTTAGTGGCGGGGGGCGTCGTGTCCGTTACCGCTGGCGACGCGGCCGAGCTTGACGGCTTCGCCGCCGGGTGCATTAATTTGTCTAGCGGCAAATATAACAAGTTATGGCCGCTCTTCTGGTCTACCAGCACCTTGCTGGTGTTGCTCAAGACATGTTGCATGGCGTCGAGATAGAGCCGCTCCCGCGTAACTTTCGGCGCTTTATCGTACTCCACCATCACTTGCTGGAAGCGGCTGGCGTTACCCTGAGCGGTGTCGATGACGCGCTGCTTATATCCTTGGGCCTCCGCCAGTAGGCGGGCGGCGGTGCCGCGCGCCTTGGGGATGACGCCATTGGCGTAAGCCTGTCCCTCGTTCTTCAGGCGCGCCTTGTCCTGCCCAGCTTTCACGGCATCGTCGAAGGCTGCTTGCACTTGCTCCGGCGGCTGCGCGTTTTGCATGGTGACTTTGACGATATTAATACCGGTATGGTAGTAGTCGAGGATCTTTTGCATTAGTTTGGCGGCGCGCGCCGCTACTTCCTCGCGCCCTTCGTAGAGCACGAAATCCATCTTGTTTCTACCGACGACTTCCCGAATAGCGGACTCCGCGGCCTGTTTCACCGCCGCGTCCGGATTACGGTTACTGAACAAGTAGTTCTTGGCACTCTTCAGATTGTATTGCACGGCGAATTGAATATCGATGATATTCTCGTCATCGGTCAGCATCAGCGATTCGCTGGGCACCGCGTTCTTGACGTTGTCGCGATAGCCGATGGGAACGGTGCGAATTTGATCGATGTTGATGACCGTTACTGTCTCGATGGGATAGGGAAGATGCCAGTGAGGGCCTTCCCGGGTCGTCTCGATATATTTACCGAAGCGCTGCACCACTCCGCGGCTAGCCGGACTCACAATATAAAATCCGCTGGCCAGCCAGACCGCGACGATAATGCCGACGAGCAGGCCGACGCCGCCAAGACGGCGCGCCGGCGATCCACCACCGCCACCACCCTTGCCGCCAAACAGCCCGGCTAAGCGCTGATTGAATTTATGCCAGAGTTCATCCAGGTCGGGCGGGCCGTCGTTATTGCGTCTACCGCCCCATTGGGGATCATTCCAAGCCATAAGCGTGTCCTGTGTGTTTAAGCAGAAAATAGTGCCAGCCCGCTAAAGAAGCGAAGCTCAACGGCTGGCGCGGCTTTACGCGCCGGCTACGCACCAGCGCTTTTCCCCATGAATCGCGACGGCTGCCTCCGCCAACGCTTGACGCAGCAAATTTAAGCCATCTCCCGTTCTCGCGCTTACTTTAACGCAAGTCATTCTACCATATTCATCCCGCTCCACTGCCGGGCCGATCTCCGTCGTATCGATTTTATTCAGCACCAACAACTGGGGAATCTCCCCCGCGCCGATCTCCGCCAATACCTTATTAACTTCCGTTTGCTGCCGTTCCCGGTTGCCGCTGCCAATATCGATCACATGGAGTAGCAAATCCGCTTCCACCGCCTCGTCCAATGTTGCCCGGAAAGCAGCGACCAGCGTATGCGGCAAGTCTTGGATAAATCCCACCGTGTCCGACAGCACGACGGCACCGGCCGCCGGCAAATACAACCGGCGACTCGTGGTATCCAGCGTAGCAAACAACTGATCGGCGGCATAGGCGCCAGCATGGGTTAGCGCGTTAAATAAAGTGGACTTCCCGGCGTTAGTATACCCCACCAGGGAAACCGACAGCACATCCGCGCGGCGTCGGGCACGGCGCTGTATCGAATGCTGCCGTTTGAGCTTGACCAATTTTTCCTTGAGCAGCTTGACGCGCTTCCCCAGCAAACGGCGGTCGGTTTCCAGCTGGGTTTCGCCGGGGCCGCGCAGGCCAATTCCCCCTTTTTGGCGTTCCAAGTGCGTCCAGCCGCGCACCAGCCGTGTTGACAAATGCTCTAGCTGCGCCAGTTCCACTTGAAGCTTGCCCTCGTGACTGCGCGCGCGTTGCGCGAAAATATCCAGAATCAAGCTGGTACGGTCGATCACCCGGCAATTCAACCGTTTTTCCAGATTGCGCTCCTGGGCGGGCATCAAGTCGTGATTAAAGATCACCACATTCACATCGCGGGCGGCAACGGCTTGGGCGATCTCATCCACTTTTCCCGCTCCGGCGAACAACGCTGCATCCGGACGGTGCCGTTTACCCTGGATAACGCCTGCCACCCACAAGTCGGCGCTTTCCGATAACAGACGGAGTTCCTCGACGCGTTCCGCGTAATCCGCCGCGCCCATGTCGAACGCGACGAGCAATGCAACATCGCCGCTTTCGGGACGATCAAACATTAGGATTCGGCGGGTTGCTCAACATTGACGTTGACCGGACGCGCCGGAACGACCGTGGAAATAGCGTGTTTGTAGACCATTTGGGTCACCGAGTTTTTCAGCAACACGACATACTGGTCGAAAGAATCGATATGGCCTTGGAGTTTGATGCCGTTCACCAAATAAATGGAAACCGGCACATGTTCTTTGCGCAAGGTGTTCAAAAATGGGTCTTGTAACAGTTGCCCTTTGCTCATAGTTTTCTCCGAACACTTTCAAGTGGGTATGATTAATTTATTTTAATGCAATCAATTTGTTGTTGACAGCCTACCTAGCTATTCTAGCAGGTTTCCAGAAACCGGCGGCGGGAGAATTGGCTTTACGCGCCGCCTTAATCAATCACCGCGTTTCTCAGTTTCTCCGCCGCTTCTTCTGGGTTGACGGTGTTGACGTAAAGCCCGGAACCCAATTCAAAGCCGGTGGGAATCGACGTGCGAGGACAAATTTCCAAATGCCAGTGGAAACTCGGCGCGTTCTCTTCGCGCATGCCGTCATGGGGAACGGAATGCAGGAAATAATTATATTGCGCCCCACCGATAACCGATTCCAGCCGCGCCATGGTGCGCCGCATCACATCCGCCAGGTCATCAAGGTCGTCGTCGCCGATCGCGCTAAAATCGCTTTGATGGGCCAGCGGCAGGATATGCACTTCCCATTCAAAACGACTCGCGAAGGGTTTGATGGCAATAAACTTACGACCCCGCTCGATAACGAACTGTCCAACGTGAATTTTACGGTGAATTTCCCCCGACTCCCGGTCATAGATGGTCGCCTCAAAAGTCAGCGCCTCGTTAATCAGAGAACAGAAAATACATTGGTGGTGCTTGTCATAAAAAGCGCGGCTATTTTCTACTTCTGCCTGGAGGTTCTCCGGCACGACCGGCATAGCAATAATCTGACTATGGGTATGGGGAATGCTGGCGCCCGCCGCCGGCCCGAAATTTTTAAAAACCAGTACGTACTTGAGCCGTGGATTGCTTTCGTAAAGTTGCCGCATACGGTCGCGATAGGCGCCGAACAGCATAGTGAGATGCGCCTGGCTCATGTCCTGGACGGCGATGCCATGCTCATTATGATCGATCATCACTTCATGACGTCCGTAGCCGTCAATGGTCTGCTGCAAGCCAAAACTCAGGTTGGCTTCGCTCCGATCATCCCCCAGCACGGGATAGAGATTTTCCACGATACGGATGCGCCATTCGCCGGAGGGGGGATAGGCAGCGATAGCCGGCGGCGTTTTATCTTCGTTCCCGGTACAGAAGGGGCAGGTGTCCACATGCTTGCGGGTATCGCGGGGCGCCAGATCCTCTGCTTTCTTCGGCCGCATGCTGCGCGCAGTCGCCACGAGCACGGATTCGTTGGGAATGATCGGGTTGATACGGATTTCCCGCACTTCTTGGTTCTGTGAATCGGCCATGCTTTCTCCTTCTGTCAACTTCGTCATCGTTTGGGCGCGCACCTCGGCGACCGCACGTCAGCCAAACGCCCGTTTACGGAAACGCCGCTCTCGTCGCGCCCGATTTGCCTCGCCTTTGGTGAGGGGCGCCGCCTTCTTACCAGCATAGGGGTTATGCGCTTGTTTAAACTGCACTCGGAGCGGCGTGCCGCTTAACTTGAAGGCCTCGCGAAACACTTTTTCCAGGTAACGGCGGTAGCTGTCGCCGACACCGTCTACCGAAGTGCCGTGAACCACGATGATCGGCGGATTGCTGCCACCCTGATGCGCATAGCGCAACTTTGGGCGGCGCAGGCCGGAAACCGGCGGCGGCTGCTTAGCAACGGCTTCTTGCAGGGTGCGGCTTAATTTAGGCGTCGGCATTTTCACCATCGCCGCCGCGTATGCTTCGTTGACGGATTTCATCAGCAATCTCACGCCACTTCCTGTCAGCGCCGAGATATAGTGGCATCGAGCGAAACCGAGAAAGTTCAATCGTCGTGCGATGTCCCCCTTGATTCGGTTGCGCCGGTCCGTGTCTAGGCCGTCCCACTTGTTAACCGCGAGCACCAGCGCGCGACCGCTCTCCAGAACAAACCCAGCAAGGCTCGCGTCCTGGTCGGAAATATCTTGCTGAGCATCCACGAGCAGTACAACGACATTGGCGTCTTCAATAGCCTGCAAGGTTTTCACGACGGAAAACTTTTCCACCGCCTCGAAAACCTTGCCGCGCTTACGCACACCGGCGGTATCGATCAACACATAATGCTGTCCGCCACGCTCGAAATCGACGTAAATACTGTCTCGAGTCGTTCCCGCCTGGTCAAAGGCAATCACGCGGTCTTCGCCGAGCAAGCTATTGACCAGGGTGGATTTACCGACGTTGGGGCGGCCCACCACGGCTATTTTCGGCTGTTTTCCCCCGTCCGCCGGCGGCTCTTCTTCCCGTGGAAAATCCGCCAGCGCCAGCTCCACCAACTCGCGCACGCCATCGCCATGCGCGGCGGAGATTGCCACTGGCTCGCCCAACCCCAATTCGAAAAATTCGGCGGCGACTATCGCGCGCGCCATCCCTTCCGCCTTGTTGACCACGACCATGGCTTGGCGTCCCGACTGACGCACCGTCGCGGCAATCGCCTTGTCCATGGGCGTCAATCCCTGGCGCGCATCCACCAGAAACACCACCTTATCGGCTTCATCGATTGCTTGCTGGGTTTGGCGCGCCATGTGATGGAGAATGCCGTCTTTCGCTACCGGCTCGAATCCCCCGGTATCCACAACCAAATAGGGCTTATCTCCTAGCGCCCCATGGCCATAATGGCGATCCCGAGTCAGCCCCGGCAGATCCGCCACCAAGGCGTCGCGACTGCGGGTTAGACGATTGAACAGCGTGGACTTGCCAACATTAGGCCGCCCAATCAATACCAGGGTAGGTTTCATCGTTTTGGCGGCGCGCCCTATTTAAGCCGGAAGGTGTAAACACCCCCATCGCGGGTTTGCACCAGCACCCCACCGGTCAAAGGAACCGGACGCGTAACAATAGCGCTGCCATCGGTAGCGGCCCGTCCGGCGAATGCGCCGTCCTCGCGGGATAGGAGGTGAAGATAACCTTGAAAATCGCCGACAGCCACGTAATTGCCCACAACCGCGGGCGTGCTCAAACGGCGGGCAAATAGCTTACGCTGCGTCCAGACACGCTCACCGGTATTTTTATCCAGCGCCACCACGTCGCCGTTGGCCTCACTGATATAGACATTATGATTATCCACCGCCAGACCGGCGATGCTCGACATTTTCCGCGCCCAAACGATATTGCCGCTCCGCGCCTCGAGGCAAGCCGCCCGCCCCTGGTAAGTCACCGCATACACATGACGGCTATCCATCACGGGATTACTGGTAATATCCGCGATTCGCTCGATTTCGGTCGCGCCATGGGGAATGGCGACATTGGTCTCCCATCCCAGGTTGCCGCTGGCCAAATCGATCGCCGCCAGCTTGCCGCCACCATATCCGGCGAATATCGCCCCCCCTTCGGTTAGAATCCCGGCGTGATTCCATACCGTCAGCGCCGGCGTGGCGTGCTCGTAAAACCACTTAATCTTGCCGCTTGCCGCGTCATACGCGGTAATCCGGTTATCTTCGGTGCGCACCACCACGAGTCCGCGGGAAACTCGGGGAGCGCTCAACACCTCGCTGGATGCCGGTGCGTGCCAAGCGGGCTTGCCGCTATCTTCAGCGAACGCCAGCACCTCGCCGTTTCCCGTACCCACCACTACGCGGCCGGCGCCGGCGCCGACACCGCCGGTCAGCTTCCGCCCGGCGTTAATCCGCCACTGCGTTTTACCATCCGCTAAACCCAACCGGGCAATGGTGCCGTCATGACCCGCCACATAGACGCTGCCGTCATCGACCCACGGGGAAAAGACATAGCCGTCGCCATCCGCAACATGGCGGCTCCACGCGAGGCGCAGCGTCACGCGAGGCGTGAAACTCACCAGTGGCGCGGGCTGCGGCCCCTTATTGCCGCTAGAAAGTAGGCCGAAGCCTGAGGACACTTCTCCTTTTAAAGAAGAACAAGCAGCCAGTGGCATTATCACCAGTCCCAGCAGCGCCAGCCGGACCATACCAATCTTATTCCATGTTCCCGTCATCACTCCGCTCCCAGCGCATCTAATTTCATCTGAACGACCTTGCGGTATTCCAAATGCTTGTCCAATTGCGCTAGCGCCGTTTTATAGGCGCGCTTCGCCTTGGCCGTCTGTCCCTGTGCCGCTAGAATATCGCCCGAAAGATCGGCGTACAACGCGTCGAAGCTGGCGCCGTGCTTGGCGTTCAACAATGCAAGCGCGCCCTTGGCGTCCTTTTCGTCGAACAAAACACCCGCCAGGCGCAAGCGGGCAATATCCTGGAGCGCGGGCTCGCCGGCATGGTCGATAACCCACTGCAACTGGGCCTTGGCGCTCTTGGCGTTGCCATGCGCGTAATTGGCGTGCGCCGCAATCAATGCGGCTCGCGGCGCGTAAGCGGTGCCAGGATAGCGGCTCATGATTTCCCCCGACGCCTCGCGTATTTTCGAAACATCACCGCCTTGCGCGACCTCTTGCAATACGCCAAACAAGACGGAAGCCTGCGCCGCCTGACGCCGCTGATAATAGCGCCAGCCCTGGATGGCCGAAACGGCTATCACCAGCACCAGCACCCCCGCCATGAGTGCGCCGCCATAACGCTTCCACCAGGCTTTCAGGGCGTCGAATTGTTCCTGTTCTTCTAAATCCAGCATAAATCGATTCCTCGTTTAGGATGTCGCCAAACCGCCCGGCCCCGGGGAAGACAAGACGTCAACCGCCTCTTCAAGGGACAGCTGGGCCTGCTCGCCCAGTTCGCGCAGCGGTTTAAGCGTTAGTCTATCCCGCGCCGCTTCGTCGTCGCCGATAATGATCGCGTAACGCGCCCCGCTGTGATCCGCCTTTTTCATTTGCGATTTAAAACCGCCGCCGCCGCAATGGTAAATCACTTGAATGCCGTGGTCACGCAGCCGTTCCGCCGCGCACAAGGCGAAGCGGTCCCCCGCCGCACCTTGGTGCACCAGGTAAACATCCGCTGGCGGCGACGGTGCGGCCACTTGCTGCTCGGCCATTAACGCCAGCAAGCGCTCTACGCCCATGGCAAAACCGCAGGCGGGCGCGGGCTTGCCGCCTAGCTGGGCGAGCAGGCCATCGTAACGTCCGCCGGCACACACCGTTCCTTGCGCGCCTAACTGATCGGTTACCCACTCAAACACGGTGAAGTTGTAATAATCCAATCCCCGCACCAGCCGCGGGTTGATTTCGTATTCGATGTCCGCCTCGCGCAACGACTGCTGCAATTGCTCGAAGTGCTGGAGCGCGTCTTCTCCCAGGTCATCCATGAGACGCGGCGCATTGTCGATCATTTCCTGCATGGCCGGGTTTTTACTGTCCAGGATACGCAGCGGATTCGCGTGCAGGCGGCGCTTGGCGTCTTCGTCCAGCCGCTCGACATGCCGCTCTAAATAATGGACGAGCTTTTGGCGATGGCGGCGGCGCGCCGCGCTATCGCCCAAGGTATTGATTTGCAGACGCACATCGGTCAGCCCCAGGCGCTTCCACAAGCGGCTCGTCATGAGGATATGCTCCACATCCATATCCGGACCGGGAAAGCCGAATGCTTCTACGCCGACCTGATGAAATTGGCGGTAACGCCCTTTTTGCGGACGCTCGTGGCGAAACATCGGCCCCATGTAATAGAGCCGCTGGGGCGCGTTATACGATAAATTATGTTGCATCACTGCGCGCGCGCAACCGGCGGTGCCTTCCGGCCGCAACGTCAAACTTTCGCCGTTGAGCGCATCGATGAACGTGTACATCTCCTTTTCCACAATGTCCGTTACCTCGCCGATAGAGCGGATGAAGAGATCCGTGCTTTCAACAATCGGTAGGCGGATAGCGCGATAGCCGTAACGCTTTAACCAATCGACGGCGGTTGTTTCAAAAAATTCCCAAAGATGGGCATCGCCGGGAAGAATATCATTCATTCCCCGAACGGCCTGAATGGTATGGCTCATGCGGTTGTAATCACGTCGTTTAAAATGGATTAAGGGGAACAGCCCGGCTATTTTTCCGCTGCTGCACGTTGTGCCGCGATGTGCGCGCGGATTTCCCGCTCTAGGTCATCGACTAGGGTTGCTTCCTTGAGCTTACCCACCGGCTTCCCGTCCCGATAGAGCAGTAAGCTGGGAGAGCCGCCGGCGACCCCGATATGAGCCGCTCGCGCCTCGCCAGGGCCATTCACCACGCAACCGATGACCGCTACGTCGAGGGGCTCCAGCACATCCTCCAGCCGATTCTCCAAAACGTTGACCGTTTTAATCACGTCGAATTCCTGGCGCGAGCAAGTAGGGCAAGCAATAAAGTTTATCCCCTTGTTTCTGAGATGTAGGCTTTTCAATATATCAAAACCGACCTTCACTTCTTCCACCGGATCGGCGGCCAGAGATACTCGCAAGGTATCGCCGATTCCCTGGCAAAGCAGCATGCCCAGGCCGATGGCGGATTTAATTCCGCCGGCGCGCAAACCACCGGCTTCGGTAATACCTAGGTGCAATGGCTGCTCGATCCGACGCGCAAGCAAGCGATACGCTTCGAGGGTCAGAAAAATTTCCGATGCCTTGAGACTGACCTTGAAATCCTGGAAATCCAGCCGGTTCAGAATATCGATATGGCGCAACGCCGACTCTACCAGCGCCGCTGGAGTCGGTTCGCGATATTTTTTCTGCAAGTCCTTTTCCAGAGAACCGGCGTTCACCCCAATGCGAATGGGGATGCCATGATCCCGGGCGGCGCGCACCACTTCCGCCACCCGCGCCTCGCGACCGATATTGCCAGGGTTAATCCGCAAGCAATCCACACCCAGTTCGGCAACCCGCAAGGCGATCCGGTAATCGAAGTGAATGTCCGCCACTAACGGCACCGGCGACTGTTTTTTAATCTCGCCAAAGGCGTCCGCCGCTTCCAGCGACGGGACGGACACCCGTACAATATCGGCGCCGGCGCTCGCCGCTTGCCGCACCTGCGCCACGGTAGCCGCTACATCGCACGTTTCGGTATTGGTCATGGTCTGCACGCTAATCGGCGCATCGCCGCCGACCAATACGTCGCCGACACGAATCTGCCGGCTTTTACGGCGCGGAATTTGATGAGAGAACATGTCGATTATTTCAGCGTCAGGTGCGCCACGTCGATTTTAGTGTAAGGCGCTAAGTCTACCGGGCGGCCATTATAGATTAATTTAACCGTTCCGGCATTGCCGACGACCACTTGAAGCGGCGCCCGACCATAGACGTCCTGATGCCCGCCAGCGTGGTTAAGCTGGGAAAAAATCACCGCGCCGCTCCCGTCGCGAACCTCCACCCAGGAGTCGGCGCTGAATTTCAGACCGATATGGTCCGGCCCGCTGCCGGCGACGCCATGCGCGACGGCTGGAGAGACAGAGGGAACGACGACGCTTTTGGCCTGTGTGGACGGTGCCGAGGAACCCGCGAGCGCCGCTGCCGGGGAAGGATGCGCTGGCGGCGAAGACTTAACGACGGGAGCGGATGGCGGGGGCAAAACGGGGGCCGGTGCGGGCGGCGCTTTACTCACCACGGGCAGCGGTCTCCTCGCGGCGGGAGCCGCCGGCTTCGGCGCCGGCGGCAGCGAATGGGCGACCACGCGAGACAATCGGTTTTGTACCTGCAAGCGGGCAAGCACGCCGGGGAAATAATGGTAGAATCCCGCCAGCAATCCCGCCAACAAGGCAAGGCCGATGACCGCGAATCTATATTTTCCCCAGCCTGGGGAGCGTGCATCGGAAAAACTGACCGCCTTCGATGGCGCGACGCTCAACGGCGCCAGGGTTTGCGGGCTGCGTTGCTGATAGGCGGCGAGTAACGGCCCGGCGTCGATTTGCAGTAATTTAGCGTAGTTGCGGATGAAACCACGGACAAACGTCGGTCCCGGCAACTGATCGTAATCTTCCGCTTCCAGCGCTTCCACCTGGCGTATGCCGAGCTTTAGATGACGCGCGATATCCGCCACGCTCAACCCAAGTTTCTCGCGAGCGACGGTCAATTGCCGCCCCATATCTACCGAAGAGGCAGCGGACACATCCGGCGCCTGGGTTTCAATTTCTTCCGTCATGGCTGTTTTCCGTCGTTTAACGCTTGGGTCTCCTTGGCGCCGGGAAAGCGATCGCGCAACATGAGCGTGTAAGTTTTTTCGGCATTCACGTCGCCCGTCTTACGCACAATTCGGACGCCCAACCACAATTGCCCGGCGGTTGGCGTGGGCGTCTGCCGGATAAACAGGGAAAAATAGTTGGCCGCCGCCTTATAAGCGCCTTGGCGGTAAGCGATCCCCGCCAAGTAATAGCGCGCCAGCGTTAGACGGGGCTGGTGTTGCAGCGCCCGGCGGAAATACATAGCCGCTTGTTTATCGTCCTGTAATTTCAGGCTGCAAATACCCGCATTGTAATAGGCTTTCTCCGGCGTTGCGTACAGCGGGTTCTTCAACGCCGCCAGGAAATGCGGGATGGAGTCTTTGGGATCGCGGCGCTGGCAAAGAAACCAGCCGTAGTTGTTCTGTGTATCGGAATTCCCTGGGCGAAGACTGATGGCCTGTTCAAAATTGTCCTGCGCTTGTTTGTCTTCCCCCAATCCCATATAAATCAATCCTTTGATGTTATAGGCGGGGGCGTAGTCGGCATCGGCGTTGATCGCGGTTTTTAACTCTTGCAGCGCGATGCCGATCTGGCCGCGACTATAATACGCTGCGGCCAGATCGGTGTGGATTCGCGCACGCGTGGCTGGCGGCGCCATGCCGTCATCGGCCCGTACCGCCGGGGCGGCCGTGAGTAGTAAGAGCAACGTCCCTAGCAGCCACCGTTTCATGCCACTGTCCTCAGGATGCTGCGTTCGCGCCGCCGCGTTTTGTCCTGCACTCGACCGGCCAGCTGACCACAAGCGGCGTCAATATCATCGCCGCGCGTTTTACGGGTAGTCGTCACGCGCCCCCCTTGAATCAGCACGTCCCGGAAATGTTGAACCGCCGCCGGCCGAGAACGGTTAAACTCAGCGCCGGAAAAAGGATTAAAGGGGATTAAGTTAAACTTACACGGAACATCGCGGGTCAACGCAAGCAATTCCCGCGCATGCGCGGGACTGTCGTTCACCGCATCGAGCAAGACATATTCAAAGGTAATGAAATCGCGAGGCGCATCCGCCACATAGCGGCGGCAGGCCGCCATCAACTCCCGTAGCGGATATTTTTGGTTAATCGGCACCAAGCGGTCGCGCAGCGCGTCGCTAGGCGCATGCAAAGAAACCGCAAGCGCCACCGGGCAAGCCGTCCGCAGCCGATCCATGGCGGGAACGACGCCAGCGGTGCTCACCGTTACCCGACGCCGCGACAGGCCGTAGCCGAAATCGTCCAGCATCAGCCGTAACGCGCTAAGGGTAGGGCCGAAATTCAACAGCGGCTCTCCCATACCCATCAGCACGACATTGCTTACGATCCGCTCACCTTTTGGGTCACGCCCCAGCGCCTTGTTTGCCCACCAAATCTGGCCGATGATTTCCGCCAACGTCAGATTACGGTTGAACCCTTGACGGCCAGTAGCGCAAAAAGCGCAGGCCAAGGCGCAGCCTACCTGAGTAGAAACGCATAGCGTTCCGCGCTCGTCCTCGGGAATAAAAACGGCTTCCACCGCGTTGCCGCCATTCAGTTCCAGCAACCATTTACGTGTACCGTCATGAGAGCGTTGCTCCCGCAGCAGGCGCGGCGGCGCGATCACCGCGGCGCGCGCGAGCTTCTCGCGCAACACTTTGGACAAATCGCTCATGGCATCGAAATCCGTCTCGCCGAACTGATGAATCCAGCGCAGCAACTGTTTAGCGCGGAAAGGCTTCTCGCCGGCCTGCGCTAGAAACGCCGCCAGACCGTCCACACCATAATCGAGGAGGTTCGCCGTCATTAACGGGAAAAAATCTCCAGCGCCGGAAAAAAGTAGGCGATTTCCACCGCTGCGGTATCCGCACCGTCGGAGCCATGGACGGCGTTAGCGTCGATACTCTCGGCGAAGTCGGCGCGAATGGTGCCGGCCTCGGCCTTTTTCGGGTCGGTCGCCCCCATTAACTCGCGGTTTTTTTGAATGGCGTTTTCTCCGTGCAGCACTTGAATCATGACCGGGCCGGAAGTCATAAAATCCACTAAATCCTTAAAAAACGGACGCTCGCGATGCACAGCGTAAAAGCCCTCGGCTTCCGCTTGGGATAAATGCTTCATGCGGGCAGCGATGACTTTAAGCCCGTTCGTTTCGAAGCGGGAGTAAATCTTGCCGATCACGTTCTTAGCCACCGCATCGGGTTTGATAATAGAAAGGGTACGTTCAACTGCCATGCAAAGCTCCAAAATATAGAGGGGAGATTAAAGTTCGCCCGGTTCATCTGAAAAATATGTAAAAATACCACGCTATGGGGATAAAATAAACATTGCGCGCGGTGGCGCGCCTGCATCCGGCACTCCAGACGCGCCTGGCGATAGACCATACAACCACAAGGAACAGGCCGATGACCGAATTCACGCGGGATACCGAGCAAAACACCTTACAAGGCCGCGCCATCCGCCGCCTGGCCGTGGCAGCGGTGCTGGTGGGCGTGGCCGTCGTCGCGTTATCGATTCTCAGCCACCGCAAGACTGTCCCACCGCCAACGCCCACCACGCAAACGCCGGCCGCGCCACCCCAAGAAACCATGCGTTCCGTCGAGGTCGCGCCCCCTCCGCCAGCGCCACCCGCCGTAGCGGCGCCACCCGTACCGCAACCCGCGCCACCCGCCGGCATTCCCGCAACACCCCCGCCCCCGCCGCGCGTCATTAACGGCGCCACGGTCACCGAAGCGCCGGCACGCGTGCCGGCCAGGGCGAAGCAGAGCGTGCCGCCACACCGGCAAAAACCGCGCGCTACATCGGCGCGCCATCCCGCCCCGCCGAAGGAAGCGCCAAGGGAAACGCCACCCAGCGCAGTCAGCGAAACCGCGCGCCAGGCATCATCCGTCGCGCCACCTGCCGCGCCGCCATTCCCTCCGCTTGCACCGAAAGGCTATGTCGTGCAACTGGGTGTCTTCAGCGATTACCACAACGCCATGGACTTGCAAAAACGCTTGGCGCAGCATGGCATCAAATCGTATACCGAAACCCGGCTTAACCTCGGCCCCTTCCATTCCAAGGCGGAAGCCGAACAGTCAATGGCCAAGCTTCGCCGCCTAGGCATCAGCGCGGTCGTGGTGCCCAACCGCTAGGCGGTCTAGCGTCTCGCGCCGGCCCGGTGCGCTAGTGTATAATTTCGCCTTTTGCGCTGGAATATAGAATCTATGGAAGCGGAACAAATCAACGCCATTTCCCATCGCCTCGACGATCTCAACGAACGTACGCTCGGCTTACGGGGGTATCTTTGACTTCGATGTCAAGCAGGAGCGGCTGACCGAAGTTAGCCGGGAAATGGAAGACCCGGCGGTATGGGATCGCCCTGACCGCGCCCAGGCGCTGGGGCGTGAACGCCGGGCGCTGGAAACCGTGGTGCTCACCCTTGACGCACTGGCGCAAAATCTGCGCGACAGCCGCGAGCTATTCGACCTGGCCGAAGCGGAGGGGGACGACGACACGCTATCCAGCATCGCTGGCGACGCGCAGCGCATGGAAAAAACCGTCGAAGAGATGGAACTGCGGCGGATGTTCTCCAATCCACTCGATCCCAATAATTGTTTCGTTGACATCCAAGCCGGGTCGGGCGGCACCGAAGCCCAGGATTGGGCATCCATGCTGGAGCGGATGTATTTGCGCTACTGCGAACGACGCGGATACCAGATGGAACTGTTGGAAGAGTCCGAAGGCGAGGTGGCCGGTATCAAAAGTGCGACGCTCAAGCTAACCGGAGACTACGCCTATGGCTATCTGCGCACGGAAACCGGCGTTCACCGGCTAGTGCGCAAGTCCCCGTTCGACTCCGGCAACCGGCGCCACACCTCCTTCGCCAGCGTATTTGTTTATCCCGAAGTGGACGATTCCATCGCGGTGGAAATCAATCCCGCGGATTTGCGCGTCGATACCTACCGCGCATCCGGCGCCGGCGGCCAGCACATCAACAAAACCGACTCGGCGGTGCGCATTACCCACCTGCCCAGCGGTATCGTGGTGCAGTGCCAGAACGACCGTTCTCAACATAAAAATCGCGCCGAAGCCATGAGTATGCTGAAGGCGCGGCTATACGAAGCGGAGCTGCGCAAGCGCAGCGAACAAAAGCAGGCGTTGGAAGACTCCAAGACCGATATCGGCTGGGGCCACCAGATCCGCTCTTACGTTCTCGACCAATCGCGCATTAAGGATCTGCGCACTGGCCACGAGACCGGCAATACCCAAGCGGTGCTGGATGGCGATTTAGACGATTTCATCAGCGCCAGCTTGAAACAAGGGGTTTAAGGCATGAGCGACAACGAGCAAGAACAACAACACGACGAGAACCGTATTATCGCCGAGCGCCGCGCTAAGCTGGCGGCCTTGCGCGAACATGGCGGACCGTTTCCCAACGATTTTTCGCGCACCCATACGGCGGCGGCCATTCATGCCGCCCACGGCGGCCGCGCCAAGGAAGCGTTGGAAACCGACGCCGTGGAAGTCGCCGTCGCCGGGCGTATGATGCTGAAACGGGTGATGGGCAAGGCAAGCTTTGCCACGCTGCAAGACATGAGCGGCCAGATCCAGCTCTACATCAGCGACGGGCTAACCGGCGCGGAAGCGCACGAGGCGTTCAAACATCATGATATCGGCGATATTCTCGGCGCTCGCGGCACGTTGTTCAAAACCAAGACCGGCGAGCTGTCCCTTAGAGTGCACGCGTTGCGGCTGCTGACCAAAAATTTGCGCCCCCTGCCGGAAAAGTTTCATGGGTTAACCGATCAGGAGCAAAAGTACCGCCAGCGCTACCTCGATTTGATTACCAACCAGGAAACTCGCCAGACCTTTATCGTCCGGTCGAAGGTTATCCAGGCGGTGCGGGATTTTCTGGTCACGCGCGATTTTCTCGAAGTGGAAACACCCATGATGCACCCCATCCCGGGCGGCGCCACGGCGCGGCCATTCATCACCCATCACAACGCGTTGGATAGAGCGCTTTATCTGCGCATCGCGCCGGAACTCTATCTCAAACGGCTAGTCGTAGGCGGTTTTGAAAAAGTATTTGAGATTAACCGCAATTTCCGCAACGAGGGACTATCCACCCGGCACAATCCGGAATTCACCATGGTCGAATTCTACGAAGCCTACCGCGACTATCATTACCTCATGGACTTAACCGAGGACATGCTGCGGACGGTCGCCCATGCCGCCGTCGGCAACGCCGCCGTCAACTACCAGGGGCATGCCATCAACCTCGCGCAGCCGTTCGCGCGGCGCACCATCGCCGAAGCCATTCGGAACTACCATCCCGAGTACAGCGAAGAGCAGCTTCACGACCGCAAATTCCTGATCGACGCCCTGAAACAACGCGATGCCGGCTATCGCCCCACTGACGGCGTCGGTGGCCTGCAATTGTCGCTATTCGAAGAAACCACCGAGCATCAACTGATTCAACCGACTTTCATTGTCGATTACCCGGCGGAGGTTTCCCCGCTAGCGCGGCGCAATGACGACAACCCGGCGATTACCGATCGTTTCGAACTCTATATTGCCGGCCGCGAAATCGCCAATGGTTTCTCGGAGCTGAACGACGCGGAAGACCAGGCGGAACGCTTCATGGAACAAGTGCGGCAGAAAGAAGCCGGCGACCACGAGGCCATGCACTACGACGCCGACTATATCCGCGCTCTGGAATACGGCATGCCACCCGCTGCTGGCGAAGGAATCGGCATCGATCGCCTGGTGATGCTGCTGACTGATAGTCCCAGCATCCGCGACGTGATTCTATTCCCGCAACTACGCCAGGAATGCTAGGATGCGATCGCGCCAATGACGCGATGAAGAAATGTGATTGCCGGCACACAGCCACCCACGCTGGGTCGCCGGCATCGCAACGGCTTACCCGCTTTCGGCGCATTCGCCGTTCCCTGCGACTGTCCCTGGTACACTCTCTTAGCCCGCTGTAGCAGACGCGCCGGCCATCGGCCATCCCTCCGCCGCACGCATGAACGACGCCTGCCGGCGCGCACTTGACCTCCATCATTGAAAAAGCGCGGCGCTTCGATTACATTGAAGCAAGCGCCCGCCTGGAAACGCAACGCAACACCGTAATCGGAATTTAACGCGTCCAACGCGCTTTATGGGCAACCAATCCGTTTATCCATAAGGGGTCACCATGGAGCAAGCAACGACGATACTCGTCGCGGAAAGCGATCCGGCCAACCTGGAAATGATTGCCCGCCTCCTGGAGGAGGCAAACTATACTGTCGTCCGCGCGACTAGCGGCGCGCAAGCCCTGGGCGAGCTTAAACATACGCCCAGCCGTTTCGGGGCCGCGATTCTGCAATGCCAGCTCCCCGACATGAATTGCATGGCGCTGCTTAAGCAAATAAAAGCCCACCCCCTTCTCAAGGTCATCCCCCTCATCGTTCAGGGTGAAGGCAACAATGAGCCAGCCATGGTAGAGGCCTTGCGCACCGGCGCGCATAGCTATCTGGACAAGCCAACGGAATCAAAACTGCTGCTGGCGGTCATCCAAACCGCGGTAAAAGATTATCTTTACCACCGCAAGCTGCAAGAAGAAATCGAGCTACGCCAGAGTCGGCTGAACACCATGCAGGCGGGACACTTCAGAATTCGGACGCTGGACGAGGCCACCGATCTTGGCAGCCTGATCGCCAGCGCTTACCCCGAATCGGGAATGATTGTCGTCGGTCTCACCGAGTTGCTCATCAACGCGATTGAGCACGGCACCTTGGAAATCGGCTACCAGGGAAAATCCGAACTACTCGCCACGGGTAAATGGCTGGAAGAAATTCAGCGCCGCCAGACCAGCCCCCAATATGCCGACCGCTATGTGGACGTCGTGTTTCAGCGTCTACCTGGAGAAATTCGCATTAATATCAAAGACCAAGGTAATGGCTTCGATTGGCGGCCATATATGGATATTCGTCCCGAACGAATTTTCGACACCCACGGGCGCGGCATCGCCATCGCCCGCCAAGTCAGCTTTGACGAACTGGAATACCGGGGATGTGGCAACGAGGTGGAGGTAGCGAACTTCTACCCCGGCGACAGCGACGACACCAAGGAATATTAAATCCGCCCACCGGTTTCTCCTACTCGCGCGCGCGGATTGGTCATTGAGAATATCCGATTATTCTGATAAGGTATTGGATTAACCACGGCAGCGGAGCGGATAGCTCGCCGCCGCCAAAGAAAATCAACAGGAGAACCGAACGTGAGCGATTTTGTCACCTCCGTGGAAGTCAGCGCGGCGACTGGCGCATTCGATGCCATTATTTATCGAGATCAAGGCGATTATTTTTCGGGTTATTACATTAACCAGCAAAACGTCAACTTTCTTTTCCGCTTCTATAAATGGTTCGCGCAGGGCGTCGAAGAAGTGGACAACACCGTCCATCTAGACCCGGCGGCTTACGAAAAGCTCAAGGAGGAAAACCCGGAATTATTGGAAAAACTCGCGCACACCATCCCCCACCGATTTATAGAAGAGGCGGCGGCAAAATCGTGCTTTAGCTACGATCTGCGCCCCGAATTCGTTCTCGATGGCGAGGGAGCGCGCCTGCCACAGCCGATCAGGATAGAGGAAGAGGCATTTCTCGAATTGAAGCAGGAAGCCGACGATTTCATTGGTCAATGGTTATGGTACGCCGCCGATCAACCGGAACAGATCAGCGAATTCATCCGTCAAGCGGAGAAGCAGGAATGGCGAGAATATCCCGTCAATATTCGTCCCGCCCTACGGGTAAAAATGCGGCTTCACGGCGGCATCGAAGACGGCACGGTCGCCTCCTATCGTTTCGGACCGGAAACCGAGCAATTGAGCACGGACGACGTTGACCAGTATAACATATTGAATCTTCTGGTGGAGATTCGCCACGTCGCCCAAAAAATTTATACGCACTGGCATTAAGCACCGGTTCCGGCCAGCCGGGCGCCGCCCTTAACGGCGGGAAATTCCCGCCGTTAAGGGAATCCGTTACAATAGTTGTTTCCAGCAATCGTCCACCCTAAACCGAGCGGAGACGCATGAAACCGCGCATTTCCATTATCGCCGCCATGGCAAGAAACCGTGTGATCGGCATTCGCAACACCCTCCCCTGGCGCCTGCCGGAAGACCTTAAGCACTTTAAAGCACTGACGCTGGGGCATCATATCCTGATGGGGCGCAAAACGTTCGAATCCATCGGCAAACCCCTGCCGGGACGCACCACAGTCATTATCACCCGGAGTCCGGTGTACCGAGCCGTGGGGTGCCTGGTCGTTAATTCCATCGACAACGCCCTAAGCGCCGCCCAAGCGGATAGCGAGATTTTTTTCGTGGGTGGCGCCGACCTTTACCAACAGGTCTTAGGGATTGCCGATCGCTTATACTTAACCGAGATTCAGGCGGAGTTCGCGGGAGATGCGTGGTTTCCGCCAATCGACACCGCCCAATGGCGGGAAATCGAACGTACCGTCCGCCGCGCGGAAACCGACGACGGCTTACGCTATGATTTTGCCGTTTACGACAAACAGCGGCGCGAGGAAATGTACGCCTAGCGCGAGTGGAGAAATCACAACCGCCGCCCCCACAGCTTGGCCTAAGGGACGGCGGCCGTTACCGGACACGGCTATAAAACGACGACTTCCGGTAAGGGAAACCCGTTAAAATTGCTGGCGTAGGCCGTCGTATACGCACCCGTGTTGGGAATATAAACGTAATCGCCCTCCGCCAAGTCTTCCGGCAGCATGTCATCGTGCACGATGACATCCATTGAATCGCACGTGGGGCCGGCAACGGTGCAGGGAATCTCGGTGCCCTGGCGATCGGTATACACTTCGAACTGCAATCCCTCGTGCGCCTCCATCATGCCGCCGAATACCCCCGCATCCAAATAAACCCAGCGCGTCCCTTGGCGGGTGGCAGTGCCAACGACCCGGCAGATAAAATAGGCGGAATCGCTCACCAGAAAGCGGCCGGGCTCGGCCATAATGCGAATATCATCGGGCAAATCGGCAATCGCCTCGTTCACCGATTCACCGATTTTCTCGATCGATGGAATCGGCTTCAAATGGCGCACGGGGTAGCCGCCGCCGATATTAAGCAAGCGTGGCATCAACCCATGATCGCGCATGATATCGAATACCATCTTGGCGTTTTCGATCCCCACCCGCCAATTTTCCAGATTACGGCACTGGGAGCCCACGTGAAAGGTGACACCGGCCAAATCGGCGCCGAGCTTCGCCGCCTCGGCGATAATTTCCCTGGATTCAGGCAACGTCGCCCCGAATTTCCCCGACAACGGCCAATCGCTGCCGATATTCTGGGTATCGACCCGCAGATACAGCTTGGCGTCTGGCTTGATCCGCACTAGCTTACGCAACTCGTCGATGCTGTCGAGGACAAACCACTCCACGCCGATACGGGCAGCGTAATCGATATATTCGCTAGATTTAATCGGGTTGCTGTAATAAATATTCTTAGCCGGCACGCTGAAACTGCGCAGCATGTCCAGTTCCGAAATGGAGGCGATTTCAAATCCGACCCCTTCTTGGATCAAAGTACGAATAACGATCGGATGGGGATTCGCCTTAACCGCGTAGTGCGGGTAAACACGAGGCATAGCTGCCTTGAGGCGGCGGGCCTTGATGCGGATCAGTTCGGGATCGATCAATAAAAATGGGGTGTTATAGCCCTGCCGCACCGCCTCGCGCACGCGGGAGAAATCCAGACTAATTTCCGGATGCGTATCGTAAATATCGATGAGGCTGTCGGCCATGGCTAAACTCCGGGGAAGCACACAACGTTAATCAACGCGGTCACAAATTCGATTTAAAAAAAGAGAACCATCCGTCAAACGCATGATGGCTATTATGGTTCCCTTTTGTTAAGCCGTCATGAACACCGTTACATTCGCGGTAATGTCACTCCCCGTTGCCTTTGATACTTTCCCCCCCGATCCTTATAGGAAATTTCGCATACATCGTCTGGATCGGACTCGAAGAAAATCACTTGCGCGACGCCTTCGTTTGCGTAAATTTTCGCCGGCAGCGGCGTCGTATTGGAAAATTCCAGCGTTACGTACCCTTCCCACTCGGGCTCGAACGGCGTCACGTTGACGATAATTCCGCAACGGGCGTAAGTGGACTTACCCAGACAAATCGTTAATACATTGCGGGGAATACGAAAATACTCCACCGTGCGCGCCAACGCGAAAGAGTTGGGCGGAATAATACAAACGTCGCCTTTTACGTCGACAAATGAATTGGAGTCGAAGCTTTTCGGATCGACAATCGTGCTGTTGATATTGGTGAACAGTTTGAATTCATCGGAACAACGGATATCGTAACCGTAGCTCGAGGTTCCATAAGACACGATACGGCGGCCAGCCACTTCCTTGACTTGGCCCGGTTCATAGGGCGCGATCATGCCGTATTCTTCCGCCATGCGACGGATCCACTTATCTGATTTGATACTCATGCCTTCAGCACTCAACGTCACCGCCGCGCGCGGAGCAAACCGCCCCGCGGCACGGTGCAGGGTTACGTATTTTGAATAACGATGTTGGGGAATCGTTGGCTATAATCCTGCGCCTGGATCGCGACTTTTGCCGCCACCCGGCGAGCGATTTGGTGGTAAATTTGGCTCGCCCGGCTATCGGGATCAGCTACCACCGGCGGTTTCCCCGCGTCGGTTTGCTCGCGGATATGAATATCCAGCGGCAACGCCCCGAGAAACTCGACATCATAATCCTGACACATTTTCTCGCCGCCGCCCTCGCCGAATATCCGCTCCTCGTGGCCACATTGGGAACAGATATGCAAGCTCATATTCTCGATAACGCCCAGAATGGGAATATCCACCTTCTCGAACATTTTGAGACCCTTGCGGGCATCGATCAGGGCCACGTCCTGGGGCGTGGTGACGATAACAGAGCCGGTCACCGGCACCCGCTGCGCCAAAGTCAACTGCACATCACCGGTGCCAGGCGGCAAATCCACCACCAGATAATCCAACGCATTCCAGGCGGTATCCTGCACTAACTGTTCCAGCGCCTGGGTCACCATCGGCCCGCGCCAGACCATCGGCGTTTCCGCGTCGATCAAGAAACCGATGGACATGGCTTGAATCCCATGCCCTTCGAGAGGCTGTAATTTATTGTCGGCGGTATCGGGACGTCCGTCGATACCCAGCATGGTGGGCTGGGACGGCCCGTAAATATCGGCATCCAAAATCCCCACCCGGGCGCCCTCGGCCGCCAGCGCCAACGCCAAATTCACCGCCGTTGTCGATTTGCCCACGCCGCCCTTGCCGGAAGCGACGGCGATGATGTTCTTAACCCCTGGAACGAGCTTCACGCCGCGCTGAACGCTATGAGAAACGATTTTAGAGGACACGTCGACAGCGACATCGCCGATGCCGTCAATCGCCTTCAATTGATCGGTCACCAGGGCTTTAATGTCGTTGGAAACGGTTTTAGCAGGGTAGCCCAAGACAATATTCAAGGAAACGTTGTCGCCGTCAACCTTGATGTCGCGCACGCTTTTTGTCGCCATAAAGTCTTTGCCGGTATTGGGATCGACGACTTCCTTCAGCGCCGCCTGCACTTGAGATTCTGAAAGGGACATACGTTAAAGCTCCTGAAATCCAGCACGAAAGCTGTCAGTTTAAACAATAATTAGCGCGGTGCCTATCTTAGTTTTCCCTCGCCGGACAAATTAAACCCCTTTTAAACAATGGGTTTCACCTGGACTTCCGCCCGCCCATGACAAAAAACGGCGCAATTTCCGTAAACTAGTCCCCCGGACGCCGGCATTCGAGAAACATCGCCCGTGGGTTCCTCGCCGCGGCGTATTATCCTACAATTCCGCTTTTCGCAAGAAACCGTCCCGACAAAACGCCATGACACAAAAAATTCTGGTTACCAGCGCACTCCCCTACGCCAACGGCGATATTCATCTCGGCCATCTGCTGGAACATATCCAGACTGATATTTGGGTGCGCTTTCAGAAAATGCAAGGACACGAGTGTTATTACGTTTGTGCCGACGACACGCACGGCACGCCCATCATGCTGCGCGCCGAGCAAGAAGGCGTGTCCCCCGAGCAGTTGATCGCCGAGGTGCATAACGCGCATTACGCCGATTTCCAAGGATTCCACATCCACTTCGACAACTACTATTCAACCAATTCCGAGGAAAACCGGTATTTCGCCGAGGACATCTACCAGAAACTCAACGCCGCCGGCCTGATTGACATCCGACCGATCGAGCAAGCCTACGACCCGGTGAAGCAGATGTTCCTGCCGGACCGTTTTATCAAGGGGACCTGTCCCCGCTGTCAAGCGCCCGACCAATATGGCGACGCATGCGAAGCATGCGGCGCGACCTACGCGCCCACCGAGTTACTCGACCCGGTATCGGTTATCTCCGGCGTCCCCCCCGTGACCCGGACATCCGAGCATCACTTCTTTAGGCTCGGGCAATGCGAGGACTTCCTTAAACAGTGGACGCAATCGGGCAAGCTCCAGCCGGAAGCCGCCAATAAATTGGCGGAATGGTTCGAGACAGGGCTGCAGGATTGGGATATTTCCCGCGACGCGCCTTATTTCGGTTTTGAAATCCCCGGCGCGCCGGGCAAATACTTCTACGTCTGGCTCGACGCCCCCGCTGGCTACATGGCAAGCTTTAAAAATCTGTGCGCGCGCCGGCGCATCGACTTCGATACGTTCTGGCGGCAGGGATCGGAAGCCAAGCTCTACCATTTCATCGGCAAGGACATTCTCTATTTTCACACCTTGTTCTGGCCGGCGATGCTGGAATTTTCCGGCTACCGCACCCCGACCAATGTCTTCGTTCACGGCTTTCTCACCGTCAATGGGCAAAAAATGTCCAAGTCGCGCGGCACCTTCATTACCGCCGCAAGTTATCTACAACACCTCGACCCGGAATACCTGCGCTACTATTACGCCGCCAAACTCAACAGCAGCATGGAAGACATCGATCTTAACCTGGACGACCTTGTCGCCCGGGTCAACAGCGACTTGATCGGCAAATACGTCAACATCGCCAGCCGGACAGCGGGGTTCATCGCCAAGCGCTTCGCGGGAAAACTCACGTGCAGTATGTCCGCCGCGGACACTGATCTGCTGAGCCAGCTTCACGCCGCAAGCGGCGCTATTTCAGGGGCTTACCAGATGAGGGAATATAGTCGCGCTATCCGGGAAATCATGCAAATCACCGATGTGGCGAACCAATACGCCGACGCCAACAAACCCTGGGAACTGGCCAAAATCGCCGGCCAGGAAGAACGGCTTCACGCCGTATGCAGCACCTGCCTGGAAGCGTTTCTTCTCCTCACCCGCTATCTCAAACCGGTATTGCCCAAGCTCGCCGAAGCCGTCGAGCAGTTCCTCGCCATCGAACCGCTGCAATGGGAACCCACGTTGACGCGCTTAGCCGAGGGACACCCTATCAACGCCTATCATCATCTCATGCGCCGCATCGAGCCAAAACAAATCACCGCCATGATCGACGCCAATAAAACCAGCCTCGCGCCAGCGGAAAATCACTCGCCGGCGCGCCACGCCGAATCCCAGCAACACGCCATCCAACCGGCTGAGGAAACCATCGCTATCGACGACTTCGCCAAGATCGATTTGCGTATCGCTGCGATCACCCATGCCGAACATGTGGAAGGCGCAGAGAAACTACTTAAATTAACCTTGGATGTGGGCGGCGAGACCCGCACGGTATTCGCTGGCATCAAATCCGCCTACGCGCCGGACGCGCTGATTGGCCGAATGACCGTCATGGTGGCCAATCTCGCGCCGCGCAAGATGCGCTTTGGCGTATCCGAGGGCATGGTGCTGGCGGCAGGTGGCGACGGCGGTCTTTATCTGCTCTCCCCCGACAGCGGCGCGCGTCCCGGCATGCGCGTTAAATAACAGGCGGGAAGACCACCTTCACCAAGGCGCCGCGGCCACCCGCGCCGCTGCCCAGGATCACGCGAGCGCCATGCAGCATGGCGATTTCCCAGACAATGGCCAGCCCCAGCCCGCTACCGTCCGCGCCGTTATCCAACACGCGATAAAAGCGCTGAAACACCCGTTCGCGCTCGGCCTCGGGAATACCGGGGCCGTTATCCTCGACCATCAGCGCGATTTCCTCGCCTCCCGTCACTCGCACCGTCACTCGACTACCCGGCGGCGCATAACGGATCGCGTTATCCAACAGATTATCCAACAGCATCCGCAGCCGGACGCTATCGCCGATCACGGTCACCGGATGCGGCGCGGCCTCAAAACCCAGGTCGATATTTTTTCCCAGCAACGCCGTCGACGCCCATTCTGCGGCGGCTTCACGCGCGACGCGATTAAGCTCCAGGGACGACAACGCCGTCCCTTGGGCGGCGTCCGGCTCCACCCGAGCAAGGGCCAGCATTTGGTTCACCAGCCGAATGGCGCGGCGGCTGCTGGTATCCAATTGTTCCAGCGCATGATGGACTTCCTCCGGCCGGGATAAACGCAACGCCACGTCGGTCTGCGTTTTTAAACCAGCCAGCGGCGTGCGCAACTGATGCGCGGCATCGGCAATGAATCGCTGCTGCGCTTCCAGGGCGGTTCCCAGCCGGACCAACAACGCATTAATGGAAACCACCAGAGGCCGCACCTCGCGGCACACACACGTTTCATCCAGCGGCGACAGATTCCGGTAAGAGCGATCGCCCACCTCCCGCCGCAATTTCTGGAGCGGGATTAGCGCCCGCTCCACGCCGAACCAGACGATCGCACCGGCCAACGCGATTAACAACAACTGCGGCAGCACCGTACTGCTCAAAATTTCCTGCGCCAGGATGTCGCGCTGGTTCATCCTTTCCGCCAGCTGCACCACGACCGGCGAAGGCGCACCATGCACCGGCACCCAGATGGCGGCGATTCGCACTGGCTGGCCGCGCACTTCCCCGTCACGCATAACGCCACCGGGACGGCGGGCCGCCGGCGGCGCATGTAGCACGGGATCGCCGCTAATAACGGCGCCGCCGCCGTCGCGTACCTGATAGCAAACGTTATGATCCCCGGTCGCGAGAATCCGTTGCGCCACCGGCGGCAAAGGCACCACGACCCGGCCGTTTATCACTTTCACTTGTTCCGCCAGCGCCCGCGCCAAATCCAACAAGGAGCGGTCATAAGCCAACGTGGAGAAATTAATCGCCAAATAATACGCGCCGACACCGCCCACCAGCCATAGAAACAGCAAGGGAACCAGCAGCCAGGATAATAGCTTGCGCCGTAGCGAGGGCGCGCTAGTCATAGGTGGGCAAATTCAGTAAGTAGCCGAGCCCGCGCATCGTGCGAATGGTCACACCGTAGGGAACGAGCTTTTTGCGCAAGCGGTGAACGCAAACCTCGATGGCGTTGCCGCCGGCCTCCTCGTCCCATCCGTAAAGATGTTCCAGCAACTGTTCCTTACTGACCACCCGCCCCGAACGCCGCATCAGGACTTCCAACAGCGCTAGCTCGCGAGCGGAAAGATCCAGCGTCTTATTCTCCACTAGGGCGCAATGTCCCGCCGGGTCCAGCCGCAGCGGCCCAACGGACAATCCGTTACCGCGCGCGCCGTGGCCGCGGCGCAATAGCGCCCGAATCCGCGCCTCCAGCTCGGGCAACGCAAACGGCTTGGTCATATAATCGTCCGCGCCGAAATCGAGCCCATGCACCCGGTCATTCACGCCATCCCTGGCGGTAAGAATCAATACCGGCAACTGCTGGCCCCGATCGCGCAACCGGCGCAGCACCTCGAAACCATCCAGTTTTGGCAAGCCCAGGTCGAGAATCGCAAGATCATAAACCTGGTTTCCCAAGGCGACGTCCGCCTCGGCGCCGTTTCTCGCCCAATCCACGGCATTGCCGGAACGCCGTAGCGAATGAATCAGCCCATCGGCCAGCACGGCGTCGTCTTCGACCAACAACATGCGCATCGCACAACCCTTCATCTGATAATGAAAAACACGCCCACGCCGCTGGCGATGGATTTCGCCGGTTGACGCGTTCTCCGGCCGATATTTTGCACTCCCCGGCGGCAAAACGCCACGCGAGTGTGCGCCATGGCTGCGCATCGCGGCGCCACGCCCTAAAATAATGGGGATTACCGAGGATAATGATCGGACGCCTAGCGCCCGACCAGGAGAAACCGCACAATGAAAATCACGCAACAGTTGAGGATCCACGGCAAGGTGCAGGGCGTATTCTTCCGTGAGTCGATGCGCGCCCAAGGAGCCGTGCTCCACGTGACCGGCTGGGTGCGAAACCGGCGGGACGGCACGGTCGAAGCCATGGTGCAAGGCGCGCCCGAGGCGGTGGCGATGATCGTCGCCTGGGCGCGCCGGGGTCCGCAGGCGGCGCGGGTCGATCATGTCGACGTGCGCGCCGGGGAAGGCGACTATACGACTTTCGACCGTCTGCCGACCCATTGATCCCGGCGCCGTATTTCAAGCAAAACAGCGGCGCAATCGTTGATAATAGGCGGCGGCGTCCGGCACGTCCTCCGCCGGCGCCCAGGACGCTTTTTCCTCCGCCGACAATGGCCGGTAGGGACCGGCCTTGGCCTCGAAAAATACGGTGCCTTCTTCTAGCCCCAATACCGAGTGGAATACGCCATGGGGAATATTCACCGCCACCGTGCCGTCGCCGGGCTGCAATACCGTGGTAGACGTGGCATTGCCATCCGCGTCGAAGAACACCACGCCCAGGCGGCCGCGCAAAATAATCATCGCCTCGTCCTTGCTGGCGTCCAAGTGACGATGCGGCGGAATATACGAACCAGGCTCGACGGCATTCAACAAACGATGGCAGATTGCGTCGTCATGAGAATGAAAATTATGGTTACGGCGGCGGCGGGGACTAGCCGCCGCGGCGCGGGAAATTTCGTCGAGCAAGGAGCGATCGATCAAACACGGATTCGTCATGGCGCACTTTCGGTCAGCGGTTGCATAAAACAATCGGCACACAACCGCGAACGGCGTTGTGTTTTCGTTTGACTTTGTTAATATTAGATTCGCATTATGCCGTTAAGCTGGACGTTAATTTAAGCACTCTCGCCAAACCCGCGGCGAGAAATACGCGACGAGGCCCCTATGAGCAATCGTTCGACCGCCAGCGTTTCCAGCGCTGACTTGCGTAACCGGCAGCCGCGCTTCCGCGCGATGGAATCCGGCCACCGCGCCTGCCTGGGTTGCGGCCAGGCGCTGGCCGCCCGGCTCGTTACCGAGGCCGCCGGCCCCGACGTGGTGCTCGCCAACGCCACCGGCTGCCTGGAGATTTTCACCACCCCTTGGCCGGAATCGGCTTGGCGCGTGCCTTGGATGCACTCCCTATTCGAGAATACCGGCGCAATCGCCGCGGGTATGGAAGCGGCGCTCAAGGCGCGCGGTAAAAGCACGAAGGTGCTCGCGTTCGGCGGCGACGGCGGCACTTTCGACATCGGTTTTCAGGCGCTCTCCGGCATGCTGGAGCGCGGTCACAATGTTCTCTACGTCTGCTACGATAACGAAGCGTATATGAACACCGGCATCCAACGCTCCAGTTCAACGCCTCACGCCGCCATCACCACCACCTCGCCCTCCGGCAAGGAGCGGATGGGTAAGCGCCATCTCAAAAAAGATATTATCTCCATCATCGCCGCGCATCACATCCCCTATGCCGCCACCGCCTCGGTCGCCTACCCATCCGATATTCGGAAGAAAGTGCGGCGGGCATTGGCCATCGAGGGACCGACGTTCCTCCAGATTCACGCCCCTTGTCCGCTGGGCTGGGGACACGAAGGCGATCAGAGTATCGCCGTAGCGCGGCTCGCCGTTCAAACGGGTCTATTCCCGGTGATCGAATTGGAACGCGGCCGTCTCACCGGCGCCATGCCGATTCGGAACGTCCGCCCGGTCGCCGACTATCTCAACGCGCAGCAGCGCTTTCGCCATCTGTCCCAGGACAACGAACGCGCTGAAAAAGAAGTCGCGCATTTACAGGCGCTGGCCAATCACAATATCGAAACCTACCGCTTGGAAGGCGACACGCCGGATTCGATGGACAGCGAAGGAATCGATACAGTGCGCCGCGGCGGCATGCGCTGGGCGTAATGGAGAAAACCATGCCTTCTTTAACCTTACCCCGCAGCGGCTATGCGCTCCCCGGCACGTCGCTGCATTTCAAAACGGGTTCATGGCGGGTGCAAAAACCGCTTCATCACCACCGTGCCGCACCCTGTCACACGGCTTGCCCCGCCGGGGAGGACGCCCAGGCCTATCTCGCCCAAATGGACGAGGGCCACCCGGAAGCGGCCTGGAAAATCTTAGCCGGGGTCAACCCGCTACCCGCCGTGACCGGCCGGGTATGCCATCATCCCTGCGAAACCGCCTGCAATCGCGGCCACTACGACGAAGCCGTGGCCATTCATCATGTGGAGCGGTTTCTGGGCGACGAGGCAATTCGTCACGGCTGGCGCTATCCGGTCTCGCGGCCAAAGCGTTCCGCACCCCAGGCCGCGGTGATCGGCGCCGGGCCGGCGGGGCTTTCGGCCGCCTACCATCTGATCCGCTTAGGATACCAAGCGGTTTTATTCGACCAACTGCCGGAAGCGGGCGGTATTCTACGTACCGCCCTGCCTGCTTACCGTCTGCCGCGCGACATCCTGGATGCGGAGATCGAACGGCTACTGGGCGCCGGCATCCATTTTCACCCCCAGCATAAATTAGGGCGCGATATGTCACTCGACGAGCTGCGCGCGGACTACGCCGCCGTTTTCCTCGCCCCCGGCAACCAGCGAAGCCGCGAATGGAGTATCGACGGCGCCGTGCAGCGCGATTTGCATGTCGGACTCGATCTCCTCCAGGAATGGGTAGCGGTAGGCACCGTCCCGCATATCCGAAGCGCGGCTATTGTCGGCGGTGGTAACACCGCGGTGGACTTGTCGCGGATACTAAAACGCGCCGGCGTAACGGATGTCCATGTCGTGACCCACCAGGCCCTCCCCGGCACTGATGCGGCGCACGACGCCACCATGTCGGCTATTCCCCGGGAAATCACCCAAGCGACAGAAGAAGGCGTTATTTTTCATCCCCATCGCGGCATTCGCCGGCTGATTTTGCGCGGTGAAAAAGTGGTGGGTATCGAACTGGTACATATGAAAAAACTGTCGCGGGAAAATGGAGAATCGCGTACCGTCGCATTCGAAGGCACCGAAACCGTGCTCCATGTCGATCAAGTCATCCCCGCCATCGGCCAGGAAATTGATCCCACCGGCATGGAATCGTTGTTACGCCAACAGGCCTTTCTCGTGGTCGACGCCTGGGGACGAATCGCCGGACAATCGAACGTATTCGGCGGTGGCGATGCGCGCCAACACAGCACGGGAACGGTCAGCGGCGCCGTCGGCGATGGCCGGCGGGCAGCCATCGCGATCGATGGCTTGCTCCGGGTGCAAGACGCGCCAGCAAACGATAACGAAACGCCGCTTCCTTTCGATCAAATCAATCTCCACTACTATGAGCGTGCGTCCCGCCAAATAGCGGGCACGCTGCCGGTGGGAGCGCGCCAGGGCTGCGAGGAAATCGAACAGGGGCTAAGCGCCAGCCAAGTTTCCCAGGAAGCCCGCCGTTGCTTCTCTTGCGGCAACTGTCTGGCCTGCGATAACTGCTGGACGCTGTGCCCCGACGAAGCGGTGCTGAAAACCCAGGAACTCGCCAGCGATGGCTCCCATTATGTCTTCGACTACGATTACTGCAAGGGCTGCGGCTTATGCGCCCAGGAATGCCCCTGCGGTTTTATTGTCATGGAGGAAGAACTCTAACGGCGCCTTTCAGCCGCGTCCGCCGCGCCAAGGCGCTTTTTTTCCCGCCCCCGCTAAGGCAACGCTCTGGCTGGTTGCTGGGCGGTGTTCCCCGGCGGGGAACAGCCGGGATGCGCCTTTCGTTGGTGGAGCGGAATTAACCCGCGCCGGGCAACCGTTGTGCCGCCACACCGCCTTTAGCACGGATATGCCCGAGATATAAGGCGTCGAAACCGTCCACTACGGATGATTTAACGGCGTCCATTTGCGCCAGCGCTTGGCTCCAGGCGGCGATCTTCGGATAATCGGCGGCGGTGTACAGCGCCAGATGCGGGTTGAGCAGGTCTAGCCGCATGAACAGCGGCGCATAAGCGGCGTCGATCAGGGAAAAATCCGCTCCATTGAAATACGGCCCCTCGCCGACCTCGGCCTCCACCCGCGTTAGTTTGTTCAGTAGGGCTTGGTGGCAGGCCTGGTATTTCGCTTCGCTATCCGCGGTCGCCATCATGAAATGATCCATCAACAAGGAAGCGCCGAATTCGATCCAAGCGCGGTTCTTCGCCCGGCGCAAGGGATCGGCAGGATGCAGGCTGCCGGGCGTCACTTCGTCGATATACTCGTTAATCACTGCCGATTCGAACAGGACGGCCTGATCGTCCACCCGCAGCAAAGGCACTTTTCCCGAGGGAGAAAGTTCTAAAAACCACGCAGGAGGATCGGCAAGGTCGATGTAGCTGATCCGAAACGGCGCATGCTTATACAACAGGGTAATGACGGAACGCTGCACAAAGGGACAAACTTTAAAACTGACCAACTCGAATTCCATAACTTCTCCATTTTAACGACTGCAATACTGTTGCCATACCGGCTCGTCTGGCTGTGCGCATAATTTTTCCAATAGCCGCGCGGCGGCGCCTAGGTGCGTTTCCGCCGCCGGTGACAGAGAATCACCGAGCTCGAAACGCTCGCCGCGTACACTCAGCAAAAAAGCGGGGGGAGGCGGCCGCCGGTAGACCTGCTCATACGCATACAGCAACGCCGCCGGCGTCATCGCGTGCGTCGTGTAACTCACGTCCCGCGCCGCGCCCAGCCGGGAAAACGCAAATGGCGCGGGGCAAGCCACATGGGCATCGATAAACAACGCCAGGTCGCGGCCTTGCAGATCGACGGCGTGCTCTACCTGTAATTGAAAATCGGTGAGCAACTCGGCCGCCGGCCAGTCCGGCCGCGTCGCCTGCAACGCCGTCAGCCGCTCGATCAGCGCCGGACCCGCCGCGTCGTCGCCGCGGCTTGGATTGCCATACCCGAAAACCACTAGCCGAGCGTCATCCACGCCAACCCTTAAACAACGCAGAAATCGCCGCGAGAGTCCTTGACCAGGCGATCCACGACCTCCCCTTGGGCATCTACCAATTCCACGCGTAGCGGCATTTTCCCCAAGGCGTGTGTCGCGCACGACAGGCAAGGATCGAACGCGCGGATAGCCACTTCGATATGGTTGAGCAATCCTTCGGTGAGTTGCCGTCCATCCAAATAGCGTTCCGCCACCCGGCGGATCGCTTCGTTCATCGCATGATTATTACTGGTGGTGGAAACGATCAGATTCGCCATCGTGACCACATCGTCCTCATTAACGCGATAATGATGGAATAATGTGCCGCGCGGCGCTTCGATCACGCCAACCCCCTCCAGCGCCTTCTCGCCGGTCACGATCAAATCGTCCCGCAATAGATCGTCATCGTGCAGTAATTCCTTGATGGCTTCCGCGCAGTACAGCATTTCGATCATCCGCGCCCAATGATAGGCCAATGGCGAATGAATGGGAAAGCCGCCGCCATAGGCGATGAACGCGCGCCGTTCGGCTTCGGCCAACGGCGTGGGGATAAAATCGCAGTTATTGATCCGCGCCAGCGGCCCGACGCGATACCAGCCAGCCTCGGGGCCGAGGGCCATGATAAACGGGAATTTCATGTACGACCAGCTTTTGACCTCCTCGTGCAGATATTCGCTGTAGCGACGATAATCCACATGGTCGAAAATCGTCCGCCCCGTGGCGTCTTTCGCCCGCAGGCCACCATGATATAAATCGAGAGCGCCATCGGCGCGCACCAGCCCCAGGGTGCTGGAGCGGAAATAGCCGAAACTGCTATGAAAAGCCAGATTTTCGGTATAAATCCGCTTCATTAGCCGGATTGCCTCGCGGCTGGCGGAAATGACTGGATAAATGTCCTTCAGCAGGTAATCCCGATCTGCTGGCGTCAGGCATTTGTTCATCCCGCCCGGAACCGCGCCGGTGCCGTGAATACGCTTGCCGGCGGTCAGGCGGATCACTTCCTGGCCGAATTTACGCAACATCACGCCGTCGCGGGCGATTTCGGGATATTCCTGGGCCACGCCGACGATATTGCGCCGTCCGATGTCGCTGTCGAAACCGAAGAGCAAGTCGGGCGACGATAAATGGAAAAAATGCAGGGCATGGGATTGCAGTACTTGCCCCATATGCATCAGCCGGCGCAGTTTTTCGGCAGCAGGCGTCAATTGCCGCGCGCCTACCAGCAGGTCGATGGCCTTGGCCGCGGCAAGATGATGGCTCACCGGACAAATACCGCATAACCGCTGAACCATCACCGGCACTTCCCAATAGGGGCGTCCTTGAATAAACTTCTCGAACCCCCGGAACTCGACAATGTGCAGCCGCACTTGGCGAATATGGTTTTCGTCGTCAAGCAATAAGGTGACCTTGCCGTGCCCCTCGACCCGGGTCACCGGTTCGATCACGACCCGGTTGAGTTTTTCCGGGTCGCGCGCGGTTTCCAACTCGAACATTGATCTTCCTCCGGTCTCGGCCGCTCAGTCGTAATGAACAAGGGAATAAGACAGCACGGGCTCTCGCCCGGCGAGAATGTCCGTAAGAAACGCCCAAAACGCATCCGCCGGCGGCGGGCAGCCCGGTAAAAAATAATCCACTTTCACTACTTCGTAGATGGGGTGCACTTTGTCGAACGGCAGCGGCAGTTCCGGATCGTTGGGAATCATCCCATTCTTCAGCCCGACGCCGTAATGGTAAACCTCGTCGAAGCACTCCCGCAAATCGAAACTATTGCGTATCGCGGGAACGCCGCCGGTAATCGCGCACGCCCCCACCGCCACCAGAATGCGGCAATGCTTACGGAACTCCTTCAGCACGTGCACGTTTTCCGCGTTGCACACGCCGCCTTCCACTAAACCGATCTCGCTCGAACCGCAGTGCTTGATGTCGGTCAGCGGCGTGCGGTCAAATTCCACCTGCTCGACGAGATCGAATAAGCGCTCGTCGATGTCCAGCAGCGACATATGGCAACCGAAGCAACCCGCGAGAGAGCACGTCGCCAACCGCGGTTTCCCTGATTCAGCCATGATCTCCCTCCTTATTTTTCCGGCCGCCGCGGGCGTCCGCCGCACCGATCGGCTGGCGATCGTATAAACGATGGCCAATGGGAACAGCGAATCCTTGCCGCTTTTTCAGGATCGCGCCGACAGGACACACCGTCACGGCTTTATCGGTCACCGCCAAATCGGTGTCTCCCAGTTTCCCGCTCGCCGCGTTCACAATCAAGTGGGTATGGATTCCCCGCCCGCTCAAGCCAAACACATGCTTGCCATCGACATCGCGGCTCGCACGCACGCATAATTCGCAAAAAATGCAGCGGTTACGGTCAAGTAGCACATCGGGATGAGACGCATCGACTTCCCGCCGAGGAAACAAGTGGTTGTAGTGGGGCGACAACATCGCCAGCCGGTACCCCAGCGCCTGCAATTGGCAGTTGCCGCTCTTCTCGCAAGCGGGACAGATGTGGTTGCCCTCGACAAACAACATTTGGATCAACGCACGGCGCAAGTCGTTTAATTCCGGCGTATCGTTTTGTACGCGCTGCCGATCCGTGGCCGGGGTGGTGCACGCCGCCGCATGACGGCCATTGATATCGACCGTGCAGAGTTTGCAACTGCCATGCGGCACGAATTCCGGATGATGGCATAACCGCGGAATATAAATTCCCGCCGCCGCCGCCGCCTCCATGAGCGTCTGCCCTGGTTCGAAGGGAATTTCCTCGCCGTCGATCGTGACGTGGCCCTGGCTCATTTCCTCGCTCCCAAGTGCGCCGCCGCGTCATCGCGGCCGGTGATTTTCCTGGCCGCCTCCAGCGCCCCGTCTAGATCGAACGCCGGTTCGAATTCCTTGGTTTTTAACCGCCGGTCGAAATCGCCGCGAAACTTCTCCAAGGTCACCAGCACCGGATTCGCCGCGGTCTGTCCCAGTCCGCAGTGACTCGCGACATGGGTCAACCGGCCCAGTTTCTCCAATTCCGCTAAATCAACCGCCGTACCATTCCCGGCGGCGATCTTGTCCATCCCTTTTTTCATTAAGGTCGTCCCCACGCGACAAGGGGTACAGAACCCGCAACTTTCATGCGCGAAAAAGGCGGTGAAATTACGCGCCACCTCGAACAAATCACGCCCTTGGCCGAATACCATGAAAGAACCACCGGTAGGCAAATCCTCGAAGCTCACCCGGCGATCGAACTCCTCCACGCCAATGATGGTTCCCGACGGCCCGCCGACTTGCACCGCGTACGTATCCCGTGCGCCGCAATCGTCCAGAATCTGGCGAATGGCTACGCCATAAGGGTATTCATAAATTCCTGGGCGTTCGCAGTCGCCGCAGATGCTGAGCAGCTTGGTGCCGCTCGACTGCGGCGTGCCCAAGGCGGCGAATGCGCCGTCGCCATCCGCCACGATTTTTGCCGCGGCGGCGAATGTCTCCACGTTATTCACCACCGTCGGTTGCCCTAGGTAGCCGTGGCTCACGGGGAAAGGCGGCCGGTTGCGCGGCACGCCGCGCTTGCCCTCTAGCGATTCGATTAGGGCCGATTCCTCGCCGCAAATATACGCCCCGGCGCCCAGATGAATTTCAATATCGAAGTGAAAATCTGCCGCTCCTAATATGTGCTCTCCCAAGAATCCCCGGCGACGGAGGTCCATTAAGGTTTCCTCCAGTTGCGGCAGTAGGTAGCGGTATTCGGCGCGCAAGTACAGAAAACCACGGCGCGCGCCGATGACGCGCGCGCACACCGCCATGCCCTCGAAGACTTTCTCGGCGTGGCGGCGCAGCAATACGCGATCCTTAAAAGTGCCCGGCTCGCCCTCGTCGGCGTTGCACACGACACAACGCGCCTCTCCCTCGGCATCACGGCAGAAAAGCCATTTCATCGAGGTTTTAAAACCGGCGCCGCCACGCCCCCGCAAGCCGGATTGGTCGATCATCGCCAGAGCGGCCTCGCCGCCACGATGAATGGCGGCGTCGAGCGCGCGTCCCGCCGTCCAAGCTCCGCTGAGCAACCAATCGCCGCGCTGGATATTATCGTCGATGGAAAAATAATCCGGCGGCCATTCGGCTAACGGCTTGCCTTCCCGCACCCAGCCCGCGATCGCGTCGATACGTTCGGTGGTCAAGCAAGTCAACGGTACGCCGTTGACCAGCGCCGCCGGCCCTTGATCGCTTAGGCCGATGCAGGAAGCGCTCCCCACGCGTACCCGGCCATCCTCCGACAATTTGCCAGGTTCTAGCCATAGCTTCTCGCACAGGCGCTGGAGTAAGGCCTCCTTGCCCAGAAAATGGTCGGTAATATTGTCGCTGAACAGGATTTCGTAACCCCCGAGGGCGTGCCCATGGAGGAAGGAATAAAAATCGCGCACGCCGGAAACCCGTGCGCGGGGTATATCAAGCGCTTCGGCGACTAGGCCGATCGCCTCTCTGGAAATAAAACCCTGCCTATCTTGCACCACGTGAAGGATTTGAACCAAGTAGGCGGGATCGGCATGGTAGCGCTGCACCGCTGAACGCACCTGATCCGCTGTCCCGCCGCCACCGGCGTCAACCATGCGCAATGCTCCTGTCGGTTTACGGCCTCGCCTAGCGCGGCGCCCCAGTCGTTACATCAGGCGAAACCTCCGCTCTTGGCCGGGGACGATATGTCGATGTCTTTGGAATACGCGGTTAAAACCGCCGGAACATCATGCCGACGAATGCCCGCCCAGGAAGCCGTCTATCTCAAGTTCCGCTTGGAGCCAGTCTTCCGTTTCGTAGCCGCAGAGAAAACCGCGGCGTTCGGAACGATAATACGCGGCTTCCGCGATCATGATTTGACGTGCATCGCGGGACATGCCGTTACCTTTTTTAGCGGCAGCCGGCTTTCTCTTGGAGACGGTTGTCTTCGCCGCCACGGTTTTCCTCACTGTCTGTTGTTTCGCCGCAGCAGTCTTGGATGGGGTGGATTTAGATGCGCTCACCCGGGACGCCGTTCTTTTCGCCGTGCTAGTCGCCGCGCGTGCCTTCGTTTCAGCCATACATGCCTCCTCATGATCCTTTAGAGTCGAAACAAAATGAAAAATCCTCTTAAATTAAAGCACATTTTTTTTTAACTTTGATGAATATTAAAAGGCATACCCCCACGATCCGCCAACGAATCGCCAACGCGTCGATTCAGGCGGTTCCCCCGACGGTTAACCCGTCAATACGCAGGGTTGGCTGGCCGACGCCGACCGGCACGCTTTGCCCTTCTTTGCCGCATGTTCCTACCCCTGGATCCAGCGTCATGTCGTTGCCGATCATCGCGACCCGGGTCAGCACGTCCGGACCGTTGCCGATTAGCGTCGCGCCTTTTACGGGATAAGTCACCTTGCCGTTTTCGATCAAATAGGCTTCGGCGGCGGAAAAAACGAACTTACCGCTGGTGATGTCCACCTGGCCGCCACCGAAGTTGACCGCGTACAGGCCTTTTTTCACCGATTGGATAATTTCCCGCGGATCTTTGTCGCCGTTCAGCATGTACGTATTGGTCATGCGCGGCATGGGAATATGGGCATAGGATTCGCGACGGGCGTTGCCAGTGAGCGGCGCGCCCATGAGCCGCGCATTCAGCGTATCCTGCATGTATCCCTTGAGGATGCCGTTTTCGATCAGCACCGTCGATTGCGTCGGGTTGCCTTCGTCGTCGATATTGAGCGAGCCCCGCCGCCGCGCCAACGTGCCGTCGTCAACGACGGTCACCCCGGACGCGGCGACTCGCTCGCCAACGCGTCCGCTAAAGGCAGAACTGCCCTTACGGTTGAAATCGCCTTCCAGACCGTGGCCAATCGCCTCGTGCAGCAATATGCCCGGCCAGCCGGCGCCCAACACCACCGTCATCGTCCCCGCCGGCGCCGGGCGCGCGTCTAGGTTAATAATTGCCTGATGCACCGCCTGCTGGGCATATTGATGAATCACGTCGTCGCTGAAATAAGCGTAATCGAAGCGTCCGCCGCCGCCGGCGCTGCCCTGCTCGCGACGGTCTCCCTCCTCGACGAGAACTTGCAGGGAAAGGCGCACCAAGGGACGCACATCCGCCGCCACGACGCCATCGCTGCGCGTCACCAGCACAACCTCGTACTCGCCGCTGAGATGGGCCATCACCTGCGTAATGCGCGGATCGATGTGGCGCGTGTAACGTTCCAGCCGCTCCAGCAGCGCGACTTTTTCCGTGTCCCGTAAACTGGCTAGCGGATCGTGGGGCTGGTAAAGCGCATGGCCGCCTAGCCATTTTACCGCGCGAACCGCACCCTCCCCGCCCTGGCGGGCGATGGCGCGGCTTGCCTCGGCGGCCTGATGCAACGCCGCCAGGCTGATGTCGTCGGAATAGGCAAACGCGGTTTTTTCGCCCGCCACTGTGCGCACCCCTACGCCCTGGTCGATGTTAAAACTACCCGCTTTGACAATGCCTTCCTCCAGGCTCCAGCTTTCAGCGCGTGTATATTGGAAGTAAAGATCGGCATAATCCACGCGATGGGTCATGATCTGATCCAGCACATCGCGCAGCTGCGCCACATCGAGCTGATTGGGTAACAATAAACAACTTTTCGCCGTTTCAAAGAGCGTTTCCGCGTTGGGAATTAAAATATCGGCTGACATACTCTCGCTTTCATTCCTGTCATGACTGGCTGATGGATCGGATCGCCTATCTTCCTCAGCATTGGTGAAGGGTGCGGTGCTGCAAGGCAGGTAGGCTGTTGCGCAAGGACGACTGATACGCCCGGTTCATGCTGGCGATCACCACGCCAGAACCGCGCGGCAACCGATCCAACACCACGCCCCAGGGATCGACAATCAGGCTGTCGCCATGCGTTTCGCGGCCATTCACATGGTAGCCGCCTTGCGCCGGTGCGACGACATAAGCCAGGTTTTCAATGGCGCGGGCGCGCACCAAGGTTTCCCAGTGGGCTTTGCCGGTGGTCTCGGTAAACGCCGACGGCATCACGATCAAATCCACGTCTTTCATCGCCCGATAGAGTTCCGGGAAACGCAAATCGTAGCACACCGACAGCCCCATCCTGCCGAACGGCGTTTCCAGCACCACCACACGCTCTCCCGGTTCGATGGTATTTTCCTCGTGATAGTGCTCGTTGCCTAAATCCAATCCGAAGAGGTGGATTTTATCGTAACGCCCGACTTGCTGGCCGTTGTCATTGTAAACCAGGCAACTGTTACGCATTTTCCCCGGCACGGCGGCTTCCAGCGGCACCGTGCCGCCCACTAGCCAGATCCGGTGTTTTTTAGCCATCGCGCGCAGAAATTTCTGAATGGGGCCATGGCCTTCCCGTTCGCGCACCGCCACCACGTCCATTTCCTTCATCCCGATCATCGCGAAATATTCGGGAAGTACCACCACATTGGCGTGCTGCGCCACCGCTATTTCGATGAGCCGCTCCGCCTCGCTCAGGTTAGCGCTCATGTTCGGCCCTGAAGCCATCTGAATACCCGCGATGCGGAAAACACCCGGCTGCTCTTTGTTTTTGGCGGCAGCCGCCGGTGCGTTCCTGGTTCTTTGCGTGGGGATCATTTCTTTTGGGTTTGTATGCTTAAAGGTTGATTTGCCGCTAAATCGCCGATAACGCTAAGGCGGCTGGCCTCTACCGCCAGGGAGATCAGCCAGGAACGCAATTCCTCCGCCTTGGCCGTGGACTCGTCGCCGGCGGCGCGATGGATAATGATATGCATATCGGGATGCTGAAGATAATGTTCAACCGCCTGATGAACCGCCGGCTGCGCCAGAATAATCCGCCCCGTGCGCGGCAACGCCCACAACGCGGGAGAAATCTCCCCCCCCGCGGCATAAGCGGCCGCCGGACCCATGTTCAACAGCGCTGTCACGATCAGCGGGATAACCCGCCGCGTGCGAAAATCCGTCATGTTCGATCCTTTCCGTTAACCGCTAACCGCCAAACAAGCCAGTAACCGGTTTTTTCCCCAACTTACTTACCTGAGGAGTATCCCAGGTGCCGCTAATCGCGTATTCATAGGAGACTAGATGGCCGATGGGATCCTTCAAAATTTTCTGCAGCAGCAGCGAGGTAATGCCCACGACCGGGCCACCTAGTAAAGCGCCTGCTACGGAAACACTTTCTCCGAGCAAGGGGGTGACGCGCACCGTCAGCGCCTGACTCTCCTTGGCCAAATTGGTCTTGCCCGACATTTCGACTAGCGCGGCTGGGCCTTCCATTGTGAAATCATCACTGGCGAGTACGCCGTGGCGAAGCCGCAAGGTGCTGCTAATATGGTTGAAAGCGAATCCCTCGCTGAATATGTCCCTGAAGTCGAGCGTAATCCGACGCGGCAACGACTGGAGACTGAGAATGCCAATCAGCTTGCCAATACCGGGATCGACCTTAAGAAATTGCCCGTTATTCGCCGTCAACGCCAGCGTTCCCGACATCGTCGGATAATTAATATGTTGGGGACTGCCCGCCCAAGCGACTTTGCCGCTCAGCTTGGCCGTGCCGCCACTCACCATGCCCGGGTAACCGAAACGGCCAAGAAAATGACCAATATCCTTCACCGCCAGGGTCAGTGTCAACCGGGTTTGCGGCGTACTTAGCCAATTTAGCCATTGACCGTGGGCGTCGAGGGTAAAATCGGCGTTGCTCAGTAACAAGCGGTCAATGCGCCAATCGTCGTCCGTCGCGGCAGGCAATACATTGTGACGGTATGCCGCCGCCAACTCCAATCGCCCCAACGCGCGCCGATTGACGCGCAAATTGTTGCACACGATATCCAGCGCGGGAAATGTCCGTGTTTCCTGCGCCGCCATTCGGCCGGGCGCGGGTTGCACCATTTGCTCCGCCGGCGGCAAGGTAAAACGCTGGAGGCGAGCGGTGATCTTACCGTTCCCTTGGGGCTGCCAATGTATCGTACCGTCAACATCCGGGCCGTGCAACGTGACCTGCCAGCGCCCGCCGCCGGTAGCGCGCGCGCGCGCCTGTACGCCATGGAAACGACGATTGAATACAGTGACCTGGTCCACGTCGAGATTCAGCCCGGCAAGCTCGCCGGCTGGGCTGCCGCTGCCCGGCGTCCGCGCCCACAACGCGCGCCAACGGTCGATGTCCAGGGCGGCGAGATGACCGCCTAGCCACACGCCTGGCTGCTTGGGCAACACCGCCGTTTTGCCGAAATTCACCGTCCCTCGTTCGATGACAGCGCGCCCATTCACGTCATGGCGAAGAAAAATTGCCGCCAGGCGATTGCCCAAGGCGGCTGTCACGACATCCTGACCATTGCCGACCCCGCGTTTTTCCAGATGAAACGGCAAGGCATCCCGCCCTAGCTTATCGAACGGCGCGGGGAGATTCGAGCGTAAGCCGACCAAGGATGAATCGAGCGTAACGTCGGTCCGCTGCTTGCGCAATACGATGTGGGCGCGCCAATCCGCCGCCCCGCTTAACGTGCGCAGCAAGGGATTTGCCGACGCTTGCCGCAAGTTAGCGGCGCTGAGCCGTCCCTGGGCACTGATCCGCACGCGGCCGCCTGGCTGAGACGCAATCCGGATCGAGGCTGGACCGCCCAAAATGCGCGCCGACAGGCGATCCGCCGCCACAGACGATTCGCTGAAGTGCAGCGTACCATTCACCTGGTCCAGTGCCGGCATCTCATGGCCACCCTCGATCCGATTGTCCATAAATTGGTAACCCCCCGTTACCTGGGTATCTTTCACATGGTTCAGCGGCATATGAAGCTTCAAGGTTAACCGGCCATCGCCGCGCGCCCGCATACCCTCGGTGAATCCCTCTACTTTTTTCGCGAGCGGACTGTGGTTGATGAAACGCAGCATCCCGGCGGTCGGCCCTGCCGCCGCCCCCGTCACCTCCAGGACTTCCTTACCGGGCGTTTCCAAATCGGGGATCACCGCGCGTACCGGCCCCAGCCGCATGCCGAAAACGTCGCCGTGGCTGACATTCACTTCCATCCGCCCGCCATGGAACAACAGGTCGCCCGTCACGTTGTCGATTTGCGGCCATCCCACCGCGTAATGCAACGTGCCTCCACGAATATTCGCCGTTACCCGGAAGAGACCGTTGCGGTCATCGACGAAGGGGAAATCGGCGAGGTTGCCTTTCAAGCGTAACCGCGTATCGGTGGATGTCCCCGCCAGGAATGCCTGATCCAGCCAGCGACGCGCATCGGGGTTCACGCTGAGGGGAATATAATGGCGAACATAGCGCGTATCGACGCGGAATAACCGCGCCGTCAAATCGATTACCCCGGGCGCGCCGCGCACTAAACGATAATGGCCGAAGGCATTCCCGGCAAGGTGCGCGTTGGCAAAGGAAGCATTCGTGAGATTTACGTCAACTTGGCGACCGTGAACCGTCCAGTTCGCTTGGGCAGCCAACGCATCCAAGCGCAGTGGTGCACGAAAAATATGGGGCAAGACCAGTCGTCCTTGACGGGAGATTAATGAAAACGCGCCGCCTTTTTCATTCGCGGTGACATTGCCGCTCACCCCGCCGAACCCCGGTAGCTTGCCGTAGGGCTTCATGCCGAGGTCGGTGAAACGGCCCTTCACGCGATAATGTTGCGGAGCGCTCCATGCGCCGCGCCAATTAACGAAGAAATGATTGACTATTCCCTGTGGCGCAATAGTCGCTAATTTCCGTCGCAGTGGCGACGGCAATGGCAAATAGGCGCTGAGTTTTCGGAGCGGCGCCAACGCCACTTGTTTCAGCCGAATTTCCCCTTGGGCGGGCAACGCCTGGGTCGCCGGCGAATAACGCATCGACGCGTCGGCGGGAGCCAGCGCAATCCCTGCCGGTGTTGCCAGGGAAAGCTGCTGGGCGCTAAACGCAAAGCCGCCGCCGACCCGCTTCCATCCCAGCCGCCCTTGCAGCCGGGTTAACGACAACGCCGGTAGATCATCGGCCAGACGCACCTGAATCGCGTTCAGCCGGACATCCGCCACCACCTCCAACGGCTGCTTGCCGTCGAAGGTATACCACAATCGCACCCCGCCGCTGCCGCGGTTCAGGGTAAAAGGGAACGTCAGCCACGCACGCCAGGCGCCCAAATCGGCATGGTCGAGATGAACGTACAACTCACCGCGCCAGTTCGCCCAATTTCCCGCCGCCGCGCCGCGCACATCTCCGCGAATATCCAATGGCGACGCCAGAGAAGCGGGCGGAACCGCAGTTAGACCGAAACGGTGGCGATCGCCATTGTTATCCAAACGAAAATTGACCCGTTTCAACGCCAGCGGCGGCGCTTGGCGTAAGTTATCGCGCCATTGCACCCAGGCGTTGCGGATCAAGACGTGATGTTGCCGCAGTACCCAGCCGGCAAAGCCGCTGCCGCTCCCCGGACGGTTAACGGGAATACCCGCGACAGTGATGATTCCGTCGCTGCCGCGCCGTGCCGTCAAGGTCGGGGAGTCGATGGTTAAACGGTGCAGCCGCACCGTGCCGGAAAATAAGCTCCACCACGACACCACCCCCTCCACCCGGCGCAGCGCCAATACCGGTTGCTGACGATGATCGAACAGCGCCACGTTCCACAACACCAGGTGCGGCCGCAAACCGGCCCAGTCTGCGCTAACTTGCCCCAAGGTAACACGGTGGCCGACGGCCTGACTAATGGAGACGGCAATAGTATTGCGGTATTGGTTGATATTCGGCAGCAACCAGAAACGCAGCGTCAGCACCACGCCGGCAAAAAGAAACACCGCCGCCAGCAGGACGGTCGCCAGCCAGCGACCAAGCCGGTAATAAACGCCGCGCGTCAGCGGGAAGGGGAACAAGCTAGGCCCGCCCCCACCTTCCGTCATTTCCGCGGCGCGCCATTATTTCACCGTTTCCTTCAACTGATCGAGAATCGCCGGGTTTTCCAGGGTGGACACGTCCTGGGTAATTTCCTCGCCCTTGGCGATCGCACGCAACAATCGGCGCATAATCTTTCCGGAACGGGTTTTTGGCAAGTTATCGCCAAAACGGACTTCGTCGGGTTTGGCGATCGGGCCAATCTCGACGCCCACCCACTGGCGCAAGGTTTGGGAAATTTCGTGCGCCTGCTCGCCCAGCGGGCGCTGCCCCTTGAGCACGACGAAAGCGACGATCGCCTCGCCCTTAACTTCGTGCGGCTTACCCACCACGGCCGCCTCCGCCACGAGGGGGTTAGCCACCAGTGCGGACTCCACTTCCATTGTGCCCAAGCGGTGCCCAGAAACATTCAGCACGTCGTCGATCCGCCCCATAATCCAGAAATAGCCATCGCTGTCGCGACTCGCCGAGTCGCCGGCGAGATAATACTTACCGCCCAAGTCCTCTGGAAAATATGTCCGCTTGAATCGTTCGGGATCGCCCCAGATAGTGCGTAACAGGGATGGAAACGGCCGCTTGATGACTAAGAAACCGCCTCTGCCTCGCTCCACCGGTTGGCCGGTTTCATCGACAATATCGGCCATAATGCCGGGCAGCGGCAGCGTGCAGGAACCGGGTTTAGTCGCCACCGCGCCAGGCAACGGCGAAATCGCGTTGCTGCCGGTCTCGGTCTGCCACCACGTATCGACAATGGGGCAGCGCTGCTGGCCGACAACCTCGTAGTACCACATCCATGCTTCGGGATTGATCGGCTCGCCGACCGTCCCCAGCAAACGCAGCGAGGATAGATCGTATTGTCCGGGCAGATCGGCGCCCAACTTGATGAGCGAGCGGATCGCTGTCGGCGCGGTGTAAAAAGTCGTCACCTTGTGATCTTGAATCATCTTCCAGAAGCGGCCGGCGTCGGGATACGTCGGTATTCCCTCGAAAATCAGTTCGGTCAGTCCCATCGCCAGTGGACCATAGGCCACATAGGTATGGCCGGTAATCCAGCCGACATCGGCGGTGCACCAGTACACGTCCTCTGGCTTGCAATCGAACACCCATTTCATGCTCAGTATCGCCCCCAGCAAATAGCCGGCGGAACTATGCTGCACGCCCTTGGGTTGACCAGTGGAGCCGGAAGTGTAGAGGATAAACAACGGATCCTCGGCGTTCATCCATACCGGTTCGCAAGACTCCGATTGGCCCGCGACCAGATCGTGCCACCATATGTCGTGCTCGCCATGCCAAGCAATCTCGCCGCCAGTCCGTCGGTACACCACCACTTGCCGCACGCTATCGCAATCGCCCAAGGCGAGCGCCTCGTCCACCGCCGCTTTTAAGTGCACCGCCTTACCGCCGCGCATCCCTTCGTCGGCGGTCACCACGACCTTGGCGCCCGCATCGAGAATACGCTCATGCAAGCTCTTGGCGGAAAACCCCCCGAACACCACGGAATGAATCGCGCCAACACGAGCACAAGCTTGCATCGCGACGATCGCCTCGATACTCATCGGCATATAGATAATCACCCGGTCGCCCTTGGCAACGGATAGCGCCTGCAACCCATTGGCGAAGGCGCACACCCGATGATAAAGCTCGCGGTAGCTCACCTTGGTCACCCGGCCGTCATCGGCTTCAAAAATAAGCGCCGTTTTATCGGGCTGGGTTTCTAGATGACGGTCTAAGCAATTGTAAGAAACGTTCAATTCCCCGTCATAAAACCACCGGAAAAAAGGGGCAGCGCTTTCATCCAGCACCTGGGTAAATGGTTGACGCCAATGGATAAACTCTTTCGCCAACCGGCCCCAGAAAGCGGTATAGTCTTTTTCCGCTTCGGCCGCCAACGCCTGGTAACCCGCCATGCCGGAAACGTTAGCGCGCGCGCGGAACGCCTCGCTGGGGCTAAATACCCGCGTTTCACTCAACACTGATTCGATAGTCGCCATTATTTTCTCTCCCAAATATTCTCTTCGCGGCAATATTAAAATGTTCCCCGGTGACTAAATGGATGGACTGCCTGTTATGATGGAACGATTCGCCGCTCAAACCGCACGGCCCGGCCCGATACGATAAATCGCGCTTCATTTTACTCCCTTTGCCACGGATGAATAGCCCTATACGCCCCATTCCACCGCGCCAGCCATTAAGCGGCCCGCTCGACCGAATCGCGTATGCGCTCCGCTATAGCCGCTACGCTCAGCGTCTGTTGCACGGCGATCCAACACTGCGGGATTGGCTGGCCGCCCATGTTGGCACGCCATGGCGACGCCAAGCGATGGAAACGCTGCTCGCCGCCGCTCCCGTCGATAACGAAGACACGCTCAAACACGTGCTGCGCCGCCTACGCCAGCACGTGCTGCTACGCTTAATGGTGCGCGACTTGACGGGAATGGCGGATATTGCCGAAGTATTCGCCACCGTCACCACCCTGGCGGAAGTCACGGTGCAATTCGCCGAACGCCATTGGGATCGCTGGCTCAGCCGTCAATACGGCGACCCTCTGGGCGAATCGCGTGGTGAACGGCAGCACCTCATGATCGTGGGCATGGGCAAGCTGGGCGGTGAAGAGCTCAATGTCTCCTCCGACATCGATCTGATTTTCGTCTACCCGGAAGACGGGGAGACCAACGGCGCGCACGCCATTAGCAATCACGAATACTTTATCGCGCTAGGGCGTAAACTCATCAGCGCAATCAGCGAGATCACCGCCGACCATATCGTATTCCGGGTGGATATGCGGCTACGCCCTTACGGCGACAGCGGACCGCTGGTGGTAAGCCTGCCCATGCTGGAACAATATCTTGAAACCCAGGGCCGTGAGTGGGAGCGCTATGCCTGGCTCAAGGGCCGACCGTTATCCGGCGGCCGCGACGACGCGCTCACTGCCGTGGTGCGCCCCTTTATCTATCGCAAATATCTGGATTTCGGCGCCTTCGCCGCCATGCGCGCGCTCCATGCGCAAATCCGCCAAGAAGTGCAACGGCGTGATTTACGCGACAACATCAAGCTTGGCCCCGGCGGCATCCGCGAAATTGAATTCTCCGCCCAAGTATTCCAATTGATCCGCGGCGGCCAAGATCCTCGTCTGCAACTGCGCCCCACCCTGGCGGCGCTCGACGCGCTAGCACAGCGCCGCCTGCTGCCCGCCGAAGTCGCCGGAGAATTACGAGACGCCTATATTTTCCTGCGCAACCTGGAACACCGCCTGCAATATCTGGAAGATCAGCAAACCCAAACCCTGCCGCAACAAACAGAGGATCAAGCGCTGATCGCCGAAGCCATGGGCTTTGGCGACTATCCAGCTTTTCTTCACGCACTGCATCGCCACCGCCAGCAGGTTAACCGGCATTTCGAGCAAATCTTCGCGGCCCCTCAAAGCACCCAGGAAGAACATCCGTTGACGGCGCTATGGCGCGGCGCGCTAACCGAGACAGATGCCGTCGCCACGCTAAAATCCCTCGGTTACCAGTGGCCGGCGCAAAGCTGGCAGCGCCTGCAAGCGGTCAGGGAAAGCACCCGTTACCGCCAGCTACCCGCAGCGAGCCTATTGCGCTTTGACGCCTTGCTGCCGCCGCTAATCGAGGTGGCCTCCGATGTCTCCAATCCCGACGACACCTTGGAAAGAATTCTTCGCCTGCTGGAGCACATAGGCCGCCGCGGCGCCTATCTCGCCTTACTGCTGGAATATCCGCAAACACTCCGGCAAGTCGCCCGCCTATGCAGCGCAAGCGCCTGGCTCTCCGACACGTTGGCACGCAATCCGCTGTTATTGGATGAATTGCTCGACCGTCGCGTACTCTATGCGCCACAGGACAAAGCCGCGCTCCAGACCGAACTGGTGGAAATACTGGCGGCGGCCGACGACGACACCGAACGGCAAATGGATAGTTTGCGCCAATTCAAGCACGCGCAAGTTTTCCATGTAGCGGCGCAGGATCTGGCTGGGCTGCTACCGCTGGAAACCTTGAGCGACCAGTTGAGCACGGTCGCCGATCTCGTCTTGAACGAAGTGCTGCGCTTAGGCTGGCAAGGGTTACGCCATCGCCATCGCGCCGATCCGCATTTTGCCATCATCGGCTACGGCAAACTTGGCGGCCGGGAACTCGGCTACGCCTCCGACCTCGACCTCATTTTCCTCTATCGGGACGATGCGCCGGAAGCGCCAGCGGTTTACGCCCGTCTCGGGCAACGCATCAACGCTTGGCTGACGTGCTTTACTCCCGCTGGCATCCTGTACGAAACCGATCTACGATTGCGGCCGGATGGCGCAAGCGGCTTATTGGTCAGCCAGTTGCAAGCATTCGAGGAATACCAGAAAAATAGCGCCTGGGTATGGGAGCACCAAGCGCTGACCCGGGCACGGTTTGTTGTCGGGGACACGGCGATTGGCGCTGCTTTCAATCGTATCCGCGACGCGGTGCTGCGCCAGCGCCGGGATACCGTGGCACTCCGCGGGGAAATCACCGCCATGCGGCGGAAAATGCACGCCGCCCACCCTAACCCGAGCAACTTATTCGATCTCAAGCACGATCGCGGCGGGATCGTCGATGTCGAATTTATCGTGCAATACTTAATTCTGGCCCACGCCTGGCGATACCCGGCGCTAACGGACAATGCCGGCAACCTCGCGCTACTTCAGCGCGCCGCCGACTATGGGCTGATTCCCGCCGATCTGGCGGAAGCCGCACGCGAAGCCTATCGCTTATTTCGCCGCCGGCAGCATCAACTGCGGCTACAAGGCGAAGCCAATGCACGAACCACCCCAGCGCCTCTCGACCCGCAACGCGACGCGGTATGCCGCCTGTGGGACGCCATCTTCCCCGGCGAAGCCGCTTAATCCACCGCCACTCCGGCCGCGCGCTACTTCTATCCATCGCGGCGACGCGCTAAAATGATTATTTTGCATCTCCTGGAGAATGAACGATGTCAATGGCCGACCGCGATGGTCTTATCTGGTACGATGGAAAAATGGTTCCCTGGCGCGAAGCGACAACCCATGTGCTCACGCATACCTTGCACTATGGCATGGGCGTATTCGAGGGCGTCCGCGCTTACCAGACAGCCAACGGCTCCGCTATCTTCCGCCTCAAGGAGCATACCGAGCGCCTATTCCGCTCAGCCCACATCCTCGGCATGGCGCTGCCATTCGACCCCGCCACGCTGGCGCAGGCACAACTTGAGGTCGTCCGCCAAAACAAGCTGGAATCCTGCTACCTACGGCCCATGGCCTTTTATGGCCCGGAAGCCATGGGGATTTCGGCCAAAGAGTTGAGCGTCCATGTCATCGTCGCCGCCTGGCCGTGGGGCGTGTACCTAGGCAAAGAAGCGCTGGAGCACGGCATCCGGGTCAAAACATCGTCCTTTACCCGCCACCACGTTAACATCACCATGTGCAAGGCCAAGGCCAACGGCAACTACATGAACTCCATCCTGGCGCACCACGAAGCGGCTCACGATGGTTACGACGAAGCCTTACTGCTGGATGTGGAAGGCTATGTCGCGGAAGGTTCCGGGGAAAATATATTCATCGTGCGTCATGGCAAACTGTGTACGCCCGACCTCACCTCGGCGCTGGAAGGCATTACCCGTGACACCATCATCCAATTCGCCGAAGAAATCGGCATGCCGGTAGTGGAAAAGCGCATCACCCGAGACGAAGTATACAGCGCCGACGAAGCATTCTTCACCGGGACGGCGGCGGAAGTCACACCGATCAGGGAACTGGACAACCGCGCCATCGGCGCCGGACGCCGCGGCCCGATGACGGAAAAACTCCAGTCGATGTATTTTGACAGTGTCAGCGGTAAACTGGCGCACCATCAGGACTGGTTGAGCCCTATTTAAGGAGTGCGCGCATGGAACAACCAACGAACAACGAAAATTTGTTACGTGAAATCGAAGTCACGGCGGCGGACTTGCCGCTACATTGCCCCATGTCATCGATGACCCGGTGGAACGCGCATCCCCGCGTTTTCCTCCCGATCGAACACAACGGCGAAGCGCTGTGCCCCTATTGCGGCACCCGTTACCGGCTGAAAGGGCCGCTCCCCTCCGCCCACCATTAAGGGTCGCCGGTGACTAAACTATTGGTCGTCGGCCCATCCTGGGTGGGCGACATGGTCATGGCGCACCCCTTGTTTGCGCGCTTGCACCAGCGTTATGCCGGATTAAGCCTGGATGTGCTCGCGCCTGGCTGGACGCTGCCCCTGCTGGCGCGCATGCCGGAAGTCCACCGCGCATGGGAAAATCCCTTTGGCCACGGCGAATTGCGCATCGGCGCGCGGCGGCAACTGGCGCGCCGCCTGCGCGGCGAATGTTACGATCAGGCCATCGTCCTGCCCAACTCCATGAAGTCGGCGTTCATTCCGTTCTTCGCCGGCATTCCACGCCGTACCGGCTACCTCGGCGAACAACGTTATCTTCTACTCAACGACAGACGCTCCCTGGATAAAACCGGCATCCCCCTGATGGCGGAGCGCTTCGCCGCCTTGGCGGAACCGGCGGGTACGCCCTTGCCCCGCCCGATTCCCGCACCGACGCTCCGCGCCGACGCGACGGGCTACCGCATCGCCGTCCAAAAACTCGGCGTCACGACAGAACAGCCGGTGGCGGTGCTCTGCCCCGGCGCGGAATACGGTCCCGCCAAGCGTTGGCCGGCTGCTTATTTTGCCGCCTTGACGCAACGGCTGGCCGACCGCGGTTACGCCGTATGGTTGATCGGCTCCCCCAAGGATCAAACCATCGGCGAGGAAATCCACCGCCTGAGCAGCGGCGCCTGCGACAACCTATGCGGCCGCACGACCCTAGGCGAAGCAATCGACCTGCTGGCGCACGCGGCCCTAGTGGTCACTAACGATTCCGGGCTCATGCATGTCGCCGCAGCCCTCGGCCGACCGCTGGCCGCGCTATTCGGCTCGTCCAGCCCCGCTTTCACGCCGCCGCTGTCACCCCGGGCGCGGGTAATCCGTCTAGACTTGGCATGCAGTCCTTGTTTCAAACGGGAATGCCCTCTCGGCCATTTTCGCTGCATGCGGCAGCTCACTCCGGAACACGTAGCCGCCGACATCGAGACGTTAGCCACCGCCTCCGAAACAACCGTCCCATGAGCAATTCGCCGCGCAACTGCCCCGTCCAACGCCGTGCCGACCCAATATCAGCGCATGAATCAACGGCCGCAACCGGGCAACGGCGACCGCGCGCCCATCGGCCACCGCTAGCCGCGAGAGCTGAACAGGCGCGATACCTGGCTGAAAGAGGCGACGCCAAGCAACGCACTGCGCCGTTGGTTTAATCACCCACTGGCAAAGCGGCGGGGATTCCGCCAGCGCTATCGGGAAAAACCGGCGTCCCGCCCTGATCGCCGCCCGTGCCCGCGAGGATACAGTTACCGTATTTTCGCCGCGCGGGAAACACGCTTCAATCCTGCGGCGGCGTCACAGAAATACTTGGCGTCCTTGACGGGTGCATCGATCCATCCTCCCGCCAAGACACCGCCACGCCCGGCTCGCCGGCCGCTGCCTGGAACGCACAATCGGCGCCGATACTGGCGACCCAAGCCAGACGATCGCCGCTGAATAACAATGGCAATACCGACCGCCGCCACGGAGGAATCGCCGCTTCCTGCAGCAGGTTCTTCAAGCGACGGCGGGGACGGCGGCAATCCGGCTGCAACCGCTCGCCACCCCGCCGCAGCCGGACGATGACATGTTCCAGCCGGCGAAGACTAAGCCCCTGGCCAGTCACTTGTTCAAACAGCAGCGATCCGCCAATTTCCGGCACCCCGAGCATGGCCTCTCCCCGCCACGGCACTTCCAGTATCGGTGGAGCGGTATCAGGCGGCACGACCCAGGCCACGCCACGGAAACAGCGGATTTCCGCCCCCACTAACTCCAACCGTATCTGGGCGTCCGCCTTCGCCTGGCGCAACTGATGCGCCATTTCTTCCAGCCGCCGGGTGGAGGGCAAGGCAAACTGCTGGGCGACCAAAAAATAGCGTAACAGATTTTTTACCCGCGCCGGACTCAGGACGCGTAGCGCCGCTAGCATTAGGCCACCGTCGCGGGCGGTGCAGCTAAGATCGGCGGCAGCCATCTCGTTAAGCAACGCATCCGCTTCGGCGAGATGGCGGCTGGCGCGCAGCAATGTCTGACGATACGCGGGGAAACGGCGGGCGACCGTGGGGAAAATTTCGTGGCGCAAAAAATTACGGTCGAAGGCAAGGTGACGATTGCTTTCGTCTTCCACCCACACCAGCGCGTGGCGGTGCGCAAACGCTTCGATAGCGGCGCGTGGCGTTTCCAACAAGGGCCGCAGCAGCGCCGGCGCTGCCGGACGCGCTGGCCGGTGGAGAGGCATCGCGCTTAACCCCTTCACTCCCGCTCCCCGCAACAATTGCAGCAACACGGTTTCCGCCTGGTCGTCTACGTGGTGGGCAAGCACCATAAAATCGGCGGGTTGCTCGGAGAAAACACGATAGCGAACCTCCCGAGCGGCGGCCTCAAGGCTGGCGGCGGTACGCGGCACCGTCACCTCGACCACCGTCAGCGGCACGCCGCGCAGTGCGCACCAGCGGCGGCAAAATTCCGCCCACCGGCCCGCGTAAGGGCTGAGTTGGTGATTGACGTGCAGCGCCGCCAGTTGAAAAGCGTAGCGCCGCCGCGCGTGCAGCAGAAGCTCCAGCAGCACGACCGAGTCGATCCCGCCACTCAACGCCAGCATCACTCGCCGACCGGGATCGACCCAACGGGTTATGACGGATTCGACAGAATGAAATAACGCATTATCCGACAGTGACTTCTTTGAACTTACCATAACCCATTAACCGCTGGAACCTGATTTTCAGCAGGGTCTCGGAGGAATAATCCTGTAATTGGCGCAGGCTGTCTTGGAGCGCCTTTCCCATGAACTGCATTGCCGCTTCCATGTCCCGATGCGCGCCGCCCAGCGGCTCTTCGATAATTTTATCGATCAGCCCCAAGCTCTTTAGCCGGGGGGCGGTCACGCCCAAGGTTTCAGCAGCCTCGGGCGCCCATTCCGCGCTTTTCCACAGGATCGAGGCGCATCCCTCGGGAGAAATCACCGAATAAGTGGAATATCGCAACATCTGCACCACATCGCCAACGCCAATCGCCAACGCGCCGCCGGAACCGCCCTCGCCGATCACCGTCGCCACCACCGGCACGCGCAGCTTGGCCATTTCGTATAAGTTGCGGGCAATGGCTTCGGACTGGCCGCGCTCTTCCGCGTTAATGCCCGGATAAGCGCCCGGCGTATCGATAAAAGTCAGCACCGGAACGGAAAAGCGCTCCGCCAACCGCATCAAGCGCAAGGCTTTGCGATAGCCTTCGGGACGGGGCATGCCGAAATTACGGTACACTTTTTCCTTGGTGTCGCGCCCTTTTTGGTGGCCGATCACCATGACCGTCTGGCCGTTGAAGCGGGCCAACCCGCCGACAATCGCGGGATCGTCCGCGAAAGCCCGATCGCCATGCAATTCCTCGAAATCGGTAAACAAGGATTGCACATAATCCAAGGTATAAGGCCGCTGGGGATGCCGTGCCACCTGGGCGATCTGCCAGGAAGTCAGCTTGCCGTAAATATCCTTGGTCAGGCTGGCGCTTTTCCGGTGAAGCCGCGTGATTTCCTCGGAAATATCGACTGCCGAGTCCTCTTGCACATAGCGAAGCTCATCGATCTTGGCTTCCAGCTCGGCGATAGGTTGCTCGAAATCCAGAAAGGTGGTTTTCATGCGCTTCGATGCCGCAGTATAAAGGCGTAATGATACCGCAATCGCCCGCCGCCCGCATCGGCGACGGACGCTCGGCGCAATGCGTTTCCACGAAATGGTCTTCTCCGCTGGCGGTGCGACTGCATCGCCGCGTGAACGAATGCTAAAGATTTCATCGCCGCATGCCGATATTTAATTCACCAGCACGCTCGCGCGCCAGCGCGGACGCGCTAATGAAATCACGGGCAGTCGGAGGTGTATGATGAATACAGTGGGCTTTTTAATGCGTTACGACGCCGGCGGACTGAAAACCGAAAAAGATTTAGCGGACGGTTTCCAGAAACTCCTCAATAACGGCCAAATTTGGCGCTTGGAGAAACACTACATCAACGCAGCGCTCAACCTGATCGATACGGGTTTGTGCTACGCACCCGGTCTCGGCCTGGAAGGCTAAGCAGCCAGGCGTCACGCCTCTTCCGGGTAACCGCCGACGAGCGGAACGAACGCCACCGGCAGCACCGCGCGTTGCCGGATCGCTCCGCCGGCGTCCTTTTCCACCACCACCAACTCCTGGGCGCTAAACGGCTGGCCAATGGGAATCACGAGCCGCCCCCCCGGCTTGAGCTGTTCAATCAGCGCCGGAGGAATCCAGGGCGCGGCGGCGGTCACCACGATGGCGTCGAACGGCGCGTGAACCGGCCAGCCGGAATAGCCGTCGCCACAGCGCACCTCCACGTTGACGCAACCTAAGCGCCGCAGGCGTTCCCGCGCTTGATCCGCCAGTTCCTCGACAATGTCCATCGAATAAACGTGTTTGACGATCCGGGCCAATATCGCCGCCTGATAGCCGGAACCGCAGCCGACCTCCAACACGGTATCGCCGGCGTCTGCATCGAGCAAGTCGGTCATAAGCGCGACGATATACGGCTGGGAAATCGTCTGACCGTAACCAATCGGCAAGGGCGCATTGACATACGCCTCTTCCACGCGCACTGGCGGGACGAACGCCTCTCGCGGCACCGCGGCCATCGCCGCCATGACGCGCGGGTTTAGCGCGGCGCGCCCGGTATAGCGCGCGGTTTCCCGCACCTCCGCGACAATTTCGGCCAATAATCGTTGCTTAGCATCCATCGCACTCTCCTGCGCCGCGCTATCCTCCAGCGACCACAGCCCATAAATCATGGACATCCGAATCGACGACGTCGGCTTCTACCCAGTCGCCCGGTTGAAGCCCGCCGATGTCGCCTTCCAGATACACCACGCCATCGATCTCCGGCGCGTCGGCGGCGCACCGGCCAATGGCCCCCTCGCCGTCCCGCGCGTCCACCAGCACAGTCAAGCGGTGCCCGACTTTACCCGCCAGTTTATTGGCGCTGATTTCCTCCTGCAACGCCATCAGCCGCGCTTGACGCGCTTGCTTGACCGCTTCCGGTACTTGCCCCACCAGCGCATTCGCCGCCGCCCCCGCAACGGGTGAATAAGTAAAACAGCCTACGCGGTCGAGTTGCGCCGCCGCCAGAAAATCGAGCAGCTTCTCGAACTCGGTCTCGGTTTCCCCGGGAAAACCGACGATGAAGGTGCTCCGCAACGTCAATTCAGGGCACGCCGCCCGCCAGCGCTGAATCCGCTCCAGGGTTAAATCGATGTTGGCGGGACGTTTCATTGCCTTCAGCAGCGCCGGGCTCGCATGCTGCAATGGGACATCGAGATAGGGTAGGATATGACCCGCGGACATCAGCGGAATCAGTTCATCCACGCTGGGATAAGGATAAACATAATGAAGCCGCACCCATACCCCCAGCGTGCCTAACGCCTGCGCTAGCGCAATCATCCGTGTCTTTATCGGACGCCCCTGCCAAAAACCGCTGCGGTATTTCACATCTATCCCATAGGCCGCGGTATCTTGGGCGACCACCAGTAACTCACGCACGCCCGCCGTCACCAAATTTTCCGCTTCCTGCATCACCTCCCCCACGGAGCGGCTGGCCAGCGGACCGCGCAAAGCGGGAATCACGCAAAACGTGCAGTGGTGATTGCAGCCCTCGGAAATCTTTAAATAGGCGTAGTGACCCGGCGTCAACTTAACGCCATGCGGCGGCACCAATTGGGTGAACGCATCTCCCGGCGGAGGCAAATGATCGTGAATGGCCTGCATAACCTCTTGCGCCGCGTGAGGACCTGTCACCGCCAATACCTGGGGATGGGCGTCTAGCACGACATCCCGCCGCGTACCGAGACAACCGGTGACGATCACTTTACCGTTCTCGGCCAGCGCCTCGCCAATAGCGTCTAGGGATTCGGCCGTCGCTGCGTCAATAAAACCGCAGGTATTGACCACCACCAGATCGGCGTTCTGATAATCCGGCGCAATCGCGTATCCTTCGGCGCGTAAACGGGTGAGAATGTGCTCCGAATCCACCAGCGCCTTGGGACAGCCAAGAGAAACGAAGCCCACTTGCGGAATCGAAGTAACAGGTTGCTTTTCCATAACAATATAACAATATCCTTTGGTCGGGTTGACTTACTAAAAAGGACAATTGCAGATGATTGAAAATCAATCCGCCAAGATAAAATCATCGCTTCCGTTCTCAGCGTTGCCGAACGCCACTATTCCCCGAAACGGGATCAAGCTTAGCTCACTGCCGAAGGCAACCAGAGGGCGACGCGGTTTGCGGGGCGATAACCGAACTTGCGTCGGGATTCGAAATCGCAAGTTTGCGCATTTTTTCCCATAGGCTCTTGCGGGTGATGCCCAAGGCAGTGGCCGTTTCCTGGATGCGCCAATAGTGGATTGTCAACGCCTGGATGATGTAGCGCCGCTCGGTGGCGCGCAGGTAGTCGCCGAGATTCTCGCTGTCCCCCGGATTCTTCTCCCGCGGCGGAACAAGGCCGAACAAGTCCGCGGCGGTGAGGGTAGACGCCTGGGAAAGGATGCAAGCGCGTTCGATGCAATGGCGCAGCTCGCGCACGTTGCCGGGCCATGAATAGTCCACCAGTGACTGGACGGCAGCCGGATGGAGGCTGCGTCGAGATGATGCCGGACTTGCGAATTCGTCCAGGAAACGCTCGGCCAGCCACAGGATATCCTCGCGCCGCTCGCGCAAAGGAGGAACGGGTATGTGAATGACGTGGATGCGGTAGTAAAGATCTTCCCGGAATGCTCCCCTTTCCACCATTTTCCTCAACTCGCGATGGGTCGCGCACACCAGCTTGATGTCCACCGGAATCTGTTGTTCGCCGCCAATCCGCATGACAACGCGATCCTGGATCGCGCGCAGCAGTTTGACCTGCATTGCCGGCGGCATGTCGCCGATTTCGTCCAAAAATAACGTACCGCCGTGAGCCTGTTCGAAGAAACCTTTCTTGCGACGGCTGGCACCGGTAAACGCACCCTTTTCGTAGCCGAACAGTTCGGCCTCCAGAAGAGATTCGGGAAGCGCCCCGCAATTGACCGCAACGAAGGGCCGCTTGCCGTCGGAGTCGCGCAAGCGATGCAGGGCGCACGCAACCAGTTCCTTTCCCGTCCCCGATTCACCGCTGATCAACACCGAGCTAGAGGCCTTCGCCACCCGGGCCAGCGTCGCTTCGATCTCTCGCATGACACCGGAGATACCAAGTGGAGCCGTGCTGACGGTGGCGATGGAATCAGTACGCTGGCACAGGCTACGGATTTTGTCCAACAGCACGCCGATCTCGAACGGCTTGGTCAGATAGTCCTCGGCCCCCAGCTTCAGCAACCGAACGGCATCGTCGATGGCGCCGTTACCGGTAATGAAAATGAATGGCGGCAGCGGAAAATGGCCCAGCAGCAACTGCTCGAACAGTGACTTGCCACTGATATCCGGCAAGCGAATGTCGCTGATGGCCAGTTGGTGGCGTCCCTGCGCCAGTGCAACTCGCGCCTCTTGCCCGGTGCGGAACCAGTCGCAAGCGTAGCCTTCCAATTCGAGGCGCTCCAGCAACGCATCGCCCATGATTTCGTCATCCTCGATCAGGCAGATACGGCAGGGTTCGGCGGTCATGACGGGTGCCCCAGGGGAAGTTGTACCACAAAGCGGACGGTGTCCGAGCGGTTTTCGGCGGTGATGTTCCCCCCCAATTGCTGCACGATTTGATACGTTACCCACAGGCCGAGGCCATGTCCCGTCTCCTTCGTGGTGGCGAAGGGTTCGAAGAGGCGGGCCATTTGTCTTTCAGTCAAGGGCGCGCCAGTATTGGCGACCGAAATACAGAGCCATCCCGTTGCAGGCGCTATCGCGCACGCGATTTGGCCCCCCTCCCGAGCTGCCTGGGCCGCGTTCAGTAAGAGGTTAATCACAATCTGGCGCACATAGGTGGCCGGTAGCGCAATTTCCCCCTTCAGATCACTGTAACATTTCAGACTAAGCCCTTTTTTCGACAATTGGGGTTGCAGCAACATACGCATATCTTCGATATCGCTGGGCGCGAGCAATCGATCCATCGCCCTAGCGTCCACCAGCAAGGCCTGCACCGTATCCCGAATCTGCATCAAACCGCGCTCCAGCAGCCCGATGGTCTTCATGACGCGGGGATCGACCCCCGGCCGTTGCTTGAGGGTGTCCACAGCGGTGAGCATACCGGCCAACGGGTTATTGATCTCGTGGGCGATACCGGCGGCCAGCCGTCCCACCGCCGCCAATCGTTGGGATTGCACCATGTCATCCTTCAACCGCTCGCCCTCCCGCAACGCCATCACCATTTCTCCGAAGGCGGTGAATAGTTCACCCAACTCGTCCCGGTAGGGATAGATAGCCGGATCAAGGGGGTCCGGAATGCGCGTCCCGATTTCACCCATGCGGGAAGAAAGTTGCATCAGCGGCAGCGCCATGCGGCGTCCCCAGTACCAGTTAATCGGCAACAAAATCGCCAGTATCAGCAATGTAATACCGCCGGCACGCGTGACAATAGCCCGGAATCGGGGCACGAAAACGGTTTTCGAATAGAAAATCAGCAAGGTGCCAAGTCGCTTTGGCCCCTCGCCGACGGGGGCGGCCACTACAATCTGGTTCGATTTCTCCAAATCGAAGCTCCGGGTAGCTCCGGCCCCGATGCGCGGCAACTTCTCGGCCAGGCCTCCATAGCCCGGGCCTAATTGCCGCAGGTTGGCCAACATGGGGTAACCATAAGGCCGGGTGGACACATAAACCCGGCCCTGCCGATCCAACAAGACCAGAGCGCTGGCCTGCACTGGACTTGTGGGCGTTGCATTATAGGAGGACGCGTTGATGATCTCATAGGCGCGCCACACATTGTCGTGCAGCATAACCGGAAACAAGGTTTTGGATAAGGTGCGTCCCAAACTATCGGCGCTGATGAGCAAATCCTGGTGCAGATCGTGGTAAGCACGAAACGTGAGGGCGAGTCCCACCGATCCGGCGGTAACCAAAATCAACGCGCTGCCCCAAAGCGGGATTTTGAAGCGAAAACTGAGGTTGAAAAAAGTGCTCACCGTCCGCCCATGGCGTTCATCATATCGGCCACGGCGCCATAGGTGGCGGGGTCGCCTATCTTAAATCCGTCCAAGTTAAGACGGCGAAGCAATGCGATGCCTCTCGCATCGTGGTTCATGCCCAGCAACACCTTGCGCATTGCCGCGAAGTCCCGGTCGGAGGCAGCGCGGCTGGCGACGAAAGGCGGAAAACCATATTCCGGGGAACGGGAGACAATGCGGGTGCGCGCGGTAATCTGCGGCTGGATCTTGGCCAGGGAGTCCCAAACGAAGCTGTCTACCGACGCGCCTTGGGCAACGCCGGCAGCCACCGCCTCGATGGCGTTGCGGTGCGAGTAGGTAAAAAAAGTGCGTTTGAAGAACGTACCCGGGTTGTCCCCTATCTCGTGGAGCTGGTAGCGAGGAACGAGATAGCCGGAATTGGAATAAGGGTCCGCGTAGGCGAATACCTTGTTTTTGAGTTGCAAGAGGGAGCGGGTATGGGTATCCCGGGCGGGAACGATGAGGTAGGCGCGGTAGCCGGACCGGCCTTTGGAATAGGGCACCGCCAGCAAGCGGGCCTGGTTTCGCTTTCTGAGGTAAACATAAGGGTAGTCGCAAACCCAGGCAAAATCGAGTTTGCCGAGGCGCAAAAGGTCCATGGTTGCCCGGTAGCGATCCCGCTCCACAAACGCGACCCGGCGCCCCAGTCTTTTCTCCAGGTAGACACGCCAATCTGCAAGCAATCCATACTGGTTGTTCAGAAAGGCTGGGGTCATGCCGATCCGGATTGCAGGCTCCCCTGCGCCAGCAGGCGCCATGATCGCCATCAAGAACATGCAAGCCAATAACCGGGAAATATCGAAAATACGGCGCGGCATTAAGTTACTGTTAGGTAACAAAATGGCCAATAGCCATTGGCGAAAGGTTACCAAACGGTGACAAACCAGGGTAATCGCTCCTCTTCTTAAACGACCATACCCCACGAAGTCTGGTGCCAGGCAGCGATCCAAAAGGTAAAGCATCTGTGTGGAACGATCTTTGCTGCGCACGACATAACCCGAGAATGACAACCACGGCAATAAGCCGTAATCAATGCTAACTGGCAGCATAACCCAAGAGCCACAACCAGGCAACCGAGCGTAAGCAATACCGGCTAACGTCTAATCGCTATTTTAGCGACTTTGGGGAAACGCGATGACTTCGTAAGTTTAACTGGGGGGATTCTTTGTATGAGAAAACACGATGGCGCTGGAAATAACACAGAGCATAGGAGAAACCAAGCGTCGGGGCCAGAAATAGGACGGCGACAGTTTTTCCGCACCTTGACGGGCACCGCCGCAGGAATGGTAGTAGCGGTATCCCACGGCGCGAAGGCCGCTGCGACCGCGACAGCATCGGCCATTCCCGCTATGCCGCTGCTCGACCGGCCGCGTGGCGACGCAGGCCGGGATTTTATCGACGGCCACGGCGCCGCGGCCTATGGCTACACGGCAAAGGATGGCGACCTGGCCTTCAAGGGTTTCGAAGGGAAACGCTGGGCTATGCTGGTGGATCTCAGAAAGTGCATCGGCTGCCAGGCCTGTACCGCCGCGTGCAAGTTCGAGAATAACGTGCCGGGCGCCGTTTTCCGCACCTGGGTGCCGGACGTGGAGATCGGGCGTTACCCCGACACGCGGCGGGCCTTCCTGCCTCGTTTGTGCAATCACTGCAAGCGCCCCTCGTGCATCGAGGTCTGTCCGGCGGGGGCGACCTGGCAGCGCCGCGACGGCATCGTGGTGGTGGATTACGACCGCTGCATCGGCTGCGGCGCTTGCGTCGATGCCTGTCCCTACGACGCCCGCTTCATCAATCCGCTTACCCAGACCGCCGACAAATGCAATTTCTGCGCCCAACGCACCGACCAGGGGTTGCTGCCGGCGTGTGTGGAAACCTGCGTCGGTGGCGCGCGCCAGTTCGGAGACCTCAACGACCCCCACAGCGCGCCGGCGCGCGCGCTGCAGCAGCGACCGGTACAGGTGCTCAAGCCGGAGACGGGCAACCAGCCGTGTGTCTTGTACATCGATTTGACGGACGCCTTGCAAAACAACTTGCCCGGACGGCCGGACCTGTGGAGCGCGGATCGCCGTGCGGCGGGTGAACCGAGCGGCGACTGGACGACAGAGGAGGTTTCGCAATGACGATAGCTCACGAGTGGTACTGGGAATATCTCAACATAGTGCACGGGCGGCCGATTACCCCGCTGTTTTCCACTTACTCCGCCATGGTGGGCATTGCCGGCGCCATCTTCCTGTTGTGGGCATGGCGCCGCTGGCGCGGCCACGATGGCGATAGTGCGGAGCAGCGTTTCGCCTTGCCGCTAGCGGTCGCCCTGATGATCGCCGGCTTGACCAATCCGGTGCTGGAGGTCGAACAGCCCGGGCGGCTGTGGCATACCTACGTCTTCGGTTGGGACGACGCAGGTACCGCCATCATCAAATTCGGGGTCATCCTGTTGCCGCTGTTCGCCCTGCTGTGCTGGTGGCTCGCCGTCGCGGTGCTCGCCCCCAATATCGCGCGCGCCCTGGAAGGCCGGTCTGCGACCGCCCAGGGTATCGCCGACGTGGCCACCCTGTGGGTACGCCGCTTCAATCCGCTGGCCGGGGAGACCTCCAGTCGCGTGGTTGCCGTAATCGGTGTTCTACTGGCCGTCTTCGCCATTCTCTACTCGGGCGTTTTTCTGATGACCGAGCACGGCATCGTGCTGTGGGGCAGCGCCTTCGTGCCGGCGATCTTCTTCTCTAGCGCCATCGCCGGGGGTGCGGGGCTGCTGTGGCTGCTGCTGCCGGTCGCCACCTACCTGAGGAGCGGGCAAGCACAGCCGGCGCAGATGGGCAATCCGCGCGCGCTGTGGATGGCCTCGCTCGCCAGCACCGCATTGTGGCTGTTGTGGCTGCAATACGCGAGGCATTTCGGCGGTGTGGAACTGCATCGGGCGCTGGCGCTTATCGACGGCCCGTATCGAGGACTGGCGTGGTACTGGTGGTTCGGACTCGGCGCCGTGTTGCCGTCGCTGCTGCTGTTCCCGCGGGGGTTACGCCGCAATCCAGTGGTGTCCGCCATTGCTGCGGCAGCGGCGGTAGTGGGTGCTTTCGCCCTGCGCTATGCCTTGGTTATCGCCGGGCAAGCCGTACCTAAGAGTGGGGCAGGTTACTACCTCTACGCCATGCCGTCGGAGATGTGGACTGCCCTTATCCTCGACTTTGCCTATTGCATCGGCTGGATGGCGCTCTTTTGGTGGGTGCTGCCCTACGGGACGGGCACAAAAAAAGATATCTCGACAACAACAATTTCCAAGGAGGCAGTCAGCCATGGCGGATAAGGGTTTCTTAAGCGTTACGCGCAGAGGGTTTCTTAAAACCATCGCCGCGGGGGGCATTGGTGCCGGCTTCATCGGTTTCCACAGCACATTAATCGATGCGGCGCTGTTCCGCAGCCGCGGCAAGGGCGCGCTGCACCCCATCTACGGCGTCTCGGACGCGCCGGAATGGCTGCACGATGCCAAGACCGGGGCAATGGGCCCCAACCCCGACTGGATGCTGCGCCACACGGTGGACCAACAGTGCCACAGCGAGTGCGGGCTGCGGGTGAAGATCAACCGCAAGACTGGACGTGTGCAGCGCATCATGGGCAACCCCTACCACCCGAACACGTTGCTGGACTACACCCGGCTCCAAACCCCGCTGCTGGACACCGCCAAACTGCCCGGCACCGTTTGCGCCCGCGGTAACGCGGGCATCCAGACGGCGTACGACCCCTACCGCATCACGGTGCCGCTGAAACGCACGGGAGCCCGCGGCAGCGGGCAGTGGCAGCCGATATCCTGGAAGCAGTTGATCGACGAAGTCGTCGAGGGAGGCCGGATATTCGCCGACACCGGTGACCCCGCCAGCAAGGATAGGGAGGTGCTTGGTTTTCGCGGCCTCTACGCCAAGCGCAAGGAACTCATGGATGCGCACGCCCCCGAGTTGGGCAATCGTACCAACGGCCTGCTGTTTCAGGGCGGGCGTGTTGTCGGCAGCCGGCTCGGGTTCGCGCGTCGCTTCGGGAAGGCCTTCGGCACGGTGAATGTCTACGAACACGTCAACGTGTGCGAGGTAAGCCACCACGTGGCCACGGCCATGGTCTATCCCGGCAAGCACATGACCAAGCCGGACATCATGCAGACGGAATTCATTATCTTCTGGGGGACGCAGCCGGGCGACGCCAATTTTCCCATGCAGACGCTGGGTAAGTACACTGCCCAGGCGCGCGCCGAGGCGGGTGGGCTCAAGTACGTGGTAATCGATCCGCTGTTGGGCCGCGGCGGCGTCAGCAGTGACGCCGCCGCGTGGATTCCCATCAAACCGGGCACGGACGGTGCGATGGCGATGGCCATGATCCACTGGATTATCGAACAGAAACGCTACAACGCGGCCTATCTCAGCCATCCGACCCAAAGCGCCGCCGAAGCGGCGGGCGAGTTGTCGTGCACCGATGCCAGCCATCTGGTTATCGTCGACCCGGACCATCCGCGCAACGGTGCCTTCCTGCGCAGCGAGGATGCGGGCCTTGGCCGCTTTGACGGCAGGGAGGAAGACGACCGCGTGGTGATCGCCGCCGATGCCGGCCGGCCCGCCCATTCTGCCGCCGTCAAGACGGCGCAACTCGAATACGGCGGCAGCGTCAACGGGGTTCGGGTGAAAAGCGCCTTTATGCTGCTGCGCGAATCGGCGCAGCGTCACACGATTGCCGAGTACGGCGCGATCTGCGGCGTGCCCGAGGCGCAAATCGTGGCCCTGGCGCGCGAATTCACCGCCCACGGGCGCAAGGCGTGCAGCGAGATGTATCGTGGCGTGGTTAAGCATCCCAACGGCTATTACAACGGCGTGGCGGTGCTGCTGCTCAACCTGTTGGTCGGTAACCTGAACTGGAGCGGCGGCCTTACCGTCGGCGGCGGCAGCTACGGTTACAAGAAGGGGCGTTACGACGTGACGGCGGTGCCCGGCGCCGAAGCCCGTGCGTTTGGGGTCAAGTTGTCTCGCGAAGAGGCACATTACGAGGAGTCGAGCGCGTACCAGGCGGCGAAGGCCGCCGGCAAGAATCCCTATCCGGCCAAACGGCCGTGGTTCCCGCTGAGTTTCGAGATGTTCACGGAACTGCTGCCTTCGGCGGTGCAACGCTATCCCTACGGCATCGACATCCTGATGTGGCATATGGCCACGCCTTTCTACAGCGTGCCGAGCCAGGGCAATCAGGCGTTCGTCGACGCGGCCAAGGACCCGAAGAACATCCCGTTGATCATCGCCTCCGATATCGTGGTCGGCGACACCAGCATGTATGCTGATTACATCATTCCGGACGGCAGCTTCCTCGAGCGCTGGTGCCACATCGGCACCCTCCCCACGACGCTGACCAAGGGGACGGGGGTGCGCTGGCCGGTGATCGAACTGACCGCCAAGACCGCGGACGGCCGGCACATGTGCATGGAAGAGTTTTTCATCGATGTCGCCAAGCGAGTGGGCATGCCCGGCTACGGCGACAACGCCATCCCGGACGCCGACGGCAGGTTGTGGCCGCTGCACCGCAAGGAGGACTGGTATCTCAAGGCCACGGCCAACGCTGCCTTCGCTGCGGGCGGAGGCGACGACGAGGTGCCGGACGTCAGCAAGGCGGAACTGGACATCGGCGATCTGAAGGACTTCCACACCCAATTCCACGGGGCGCTGAAGGATGCCGAATGGTCCAAGGTATTGTCGGCGATGTCCCGCGGCGGGCGTTTCGAACCCCATGATCGGGCCCGCGAGGGGGACCGGCTTACCCACCGCTTCGGCAAGACCCTGCATTTCTACCAGGAAGAAACGGCCCTGACCCGCGACAGCATGTCCGGCCGCCCGTTCCTGGGCACCACCGGCTGGGTGGAGCCAGCAACGGCCCTGGGCAAGCCGCTCGACAAACTGGACGATCCCAACACCTGGCCGCTGACGATTATCACCAAGAAAGGGGCCTTGCAAAGCCACTCGCGCCTGGCATCCAACTACGTGCTGCGCGAAATCATGCCCGACAACGGCATTCAAATCGCGGCGGCGGACGCCGAACGCCATGGCATCCGCGATGGCGACGAGGTCTGGGTAGTGACTCCGGAAGGGCGCCGCAAGGGGCGCGCACGGGTGATGCAGGGGCTTCGTTCGGGCGTCATCGCCTTTCGCGTTGGCTACGGCCACTGGGGTTATGGTGCAACCAACTACCAGATCGGTGGCAAGCGCGTGGAAGGCGACCAGGTGCGCCGGGTGGGCATCCATCTCAACCCGATAATGCGGCGTGATCCGGATATTTGGCAGATGTCGCTCATGGATCTGGTCGGCGGCAGCGTGGTGTTCTACAACACCCGCGCGCGTCTGGAAAAGGAGACGCACCATGCCTGAGCCTCGACTCACGGAGCGGCTGGCGGCGGCAGCGGCCTTGACACTGTGCTCCCCGACAGCGGAGACGGTGGAAATCCTGGGGGCTGCGGCCGGCCGCAAGCTGAACGCGGACGAGGCGCGGCAGAACTTCTACGATGTTTTCTGCATCCCCCAATCCGGCCGTTATGTCCCCCCTTATGCCCATGTGCTCCGGCAGGCGCAACAACAGGGGGAATATTGGCACTTCCCGCCGCCACGCCACGACGGCGGCGACGAAGCGGCGTCGTGGTACCGGATCGTCGGTTTCGATCCCCAGAATCTCGACGTGAGCCCTCTGTTTCAGGGGCCACTGCGGCCCCTGGACCATATTGGCTTCATCCTTGCCTATCTCGCCCGCTTGGCGGCCGCCTGTGAAGCCGATCCCGCGGCACAGGAAGTGGCGGTCAGCTTTGTGGCAGAAATGCTCGGCCTATGGGCCGACCGGTATGTGATGTTGCTCGGGCAGGCGCAAGGCGACTACGCGCCGTTGGTCGCACACGCCGTGGCCGATGCGCTGACCGACGTGCGCACGGTCTTTTCGACGCCGCAGGGCAGCCATCACCGTAATGCGACTGATGTACTGACTCATGTTGACATGGGAATGCCTTAAAACAGAGCATCCGCCGCGGCTGGCATACAATAGGTTTGCGGGCGCCGTTGCAGCCACCCCAACTGCCGATTCCGAAAGCCGAAGCGCAAGCGCCCGCAAAGCGAAGCATGGCGTACCGCTGTGACATCAAAACTGAGCCGCGCCCTGGATAAACGTTATCGTCATGACAGATAAAATGAAACCCGCCGTGCACCAACCTACGCGCAGGCGCTTGCTCAAAAATGCCCTGGCGAGTTTTGGCGTCGCCCTGATCGATTACGGTAGCAACGTTTATGCCGATGACAAGTTCCCCAAAAAGACAATGGATTACCGGGATCGCTCCAACGGGCAGAAAACCTGCGCCAATTGTAGCCATTTCCTCCCCGACAAGAATCCCCGGAATTCAGGACGTTGTACCGTCGTGGAAGGAAACATTAGCCCCCATGGCTGGTGTAGGGTTTGGGCAACCCGAAAACCGATCGAGGGTTGCTGAGAACTAAGCTAGAAAAGGGATTGCAATGGGTACGTGGAAACCTGGGCTCTATTGGCTTCTGACGCGAAAACCGGAATGGGCTGAATGCTGCTTTGTCAGATTGACGCACTCACATAATCACGACAGAGTCAGGCATTATGTCTGATATGGGGAAACCGCCGCCACTCTTCGTCGCCGGTATCGGTTGGCAATGGTCATGACGATATCCTCGTCGGACTGGTTTTTGGAAGGAGGCGTAGCTCGCCCTATCGACGATGTTCCGACGGGAAGGCAGCCGGTGCATGGTTGCGCCTGGCAATATGTCCAAGGCAGTACTAACCCGGCGACGCCTGAAAAAAGCCGCGGAATCATTCGCAACGGTGCATCCACGAGGCTGGGGCGGGGCGCGCGCCCCGCCCATGATGACGCTGCTAAACCAGGCTGCCCAGCAGCCGCTCGATCAACCAAATAGAAGCGACACCCGCGCCAATCAGGCTCACCTGCTGCGCCGTGATATGAATCTCAGGCTGCTTGTGCAACCCCGGGATGAGGTCGGCCACCGCCACATAAATCATGCTGGCCGCCGCCACGCCCAACAGATAGGGAATCCAGCCAGTCACCGATTGTAGCGCGAAGTACGCCACGATACCGCCAACCAGGGTAGCCGCACTGGAAACCAAATTAAACATCAGGGCGGTACGCTTGCGGTAGCCGGAGTGGAGCAAAATCATAAAATCCCCGACTTCTTGTGGAATTTCATGGGCAATAATCGCTAAGGCGGTAATAATCCCCAGCTCGACGCTGCTGAGGAAAGCACCGGCGATAATCACGCCATCGACAAAATTGTGGAACGTGTCCCCGATCATAATCATCAAGCCGCTGCGCCCATGATCGTGATCGTGAGACGGCGCGCCGTGCGCTTCGCACGCCTCGCTGTGGCAATGGCGCCAAATCACCAGTTTTTCCAGAACGAAAAATCCCAAAATACCCAATAGCACGGCAACCATGATGCCTTCGGCGCTAGCACCCTGTTCCAAGGCATGAGGCAGTATTTCAAGAAATCCGGCGCCCAATAGCGCGCCGATGGCATAGCTCACCAGTAGCGGCACCCAGGCGGCCCGCGCCGAAAAAGCGAAAAAAGCGGCGGCGAGAACGCTCAATACCCCGCCAAGAAGGCTCGACAGCACGATTAACAGCAATAGCGGCAGTTGCGTCACCACAAACTCACAAGTAACGTAAATAAATATACACGCTGCTCAACGCAATACTAACCAGCATCAAAGGAAATGCCAGCACCAGGAAGGTCATGAAACGAATCGGCGAGCCGGCGCGTTCGGCAAAACCGGCGACGATTAGATTAGCGCTGGCACCGATCAGCGAACCATTACCCCCCAAGCACGCGCCCAAGGCCAGCGACCACCACAAGGGCATGAGGTGCGCCGCGCCGCCAAATGTGGGCGCCATCGATTTTATCAGGGGAATCATGGTCGCCACGAAGGGGATGTTGTCCACCACCGCCGAAAATATCGCCGACATCCACAACACCACCAGCGCCGTCACCGTCAGGTCGCCGCCGGTTAATTTCAACATCGCCGCCGCCGACCGGTCGATCAGCCCCGTCGCCTCGACGCCGTGCACAATGATGAACAACCCTACGAAAAAAAACAGCGTAATCCACTCCACTTCGCCAAACGCCGTATGGACGCTATGCGTCTGCGTCTCCGCATCGCGCCCTATGTTCTCCAGCATCAGCAGC